>CENJ01021680.1_pt1 | contig 10023 bp, 9 predicted proteins | sample 356161 | NCBI WGS metagenome assembly CENJ01 (sample SAMEA2619531, study PRJEB7988) | marine metagenome | biome: marine biome (ENVO:00000447); feature: surface water layer (ENVO:00002042); material: "saline water (ENVO:00002010), including plankton (ENVO:xxxxxxxx)" | depth 5 m | reverse complement strand
TTATCCTACAGAATTAAAAAAGCAGGTTATGAAAATTATTACTTTTCCAAAACTAAAATTATTCATTATAAGGGGGAAAGCACTAAAAAAAGTTCTATAAATTATGTTTTTATTTTCTATAGGGCAATGGTCATTTTTGCAGAAAAACATTTTTCTAAACAACACGTTAAAACATTTTCTAAGCTTATAAATATTGCTATTTATTTAAGAGCTTCCATAGCTGTAATTCAAAGACTTATTAAAAGATGGATTCTGCCATTAATGGATTTTATTTTCTTTAGTGGTTTCATTTTTGGAGTTTCTATTTTTTATCAAAAATTTACTGAAATTTCATTTCCGGAGGACACCATCAAATATTTGATTCCAATTTACGGTTTAATCTGGGCTATTTGTAATAGTATTTTTGGTAATCAAAACCCACCCATTAAATATTTAAATTTAATTAAAGGGAATTTTTTAGGACTATTAATTATTTTATCTCTTTATGCCTTACTTCCTAAATCCATTCAATTTTCTAGAGCAATAATTTTAGTTTCAAGTGTGATTTGTTTTATTACTAGCGCATTTACAAGGTCAACATTCAAATTTTTAAAAATTGGCTTATTCTCCAACTTTATAGAAGGCAATAAAAATATTGCTTTAGTGGGTTCTACAAATGAGATTCTAAGAGCAGAAAAATTAATGTCTATTGATAAACTTAAAACAAAAAATATTTTTAAAATTTCACCTGATATTAATTCAGACAAGGAAAGGTTTCATGGTAATTTATCTCAACTTAACGAATTTGTGAACATTAATAAAGTAAATGAAGTTGTTTTTTGTGCTAAGGATGTTACAGCACAAAATATTATATATTCCATGGCAGAGGTTAATTCAAAAAATAACATAGATTTTAAGATTATACCTGAAAAATCACAGTTTATAATTGGTAGTCAATCTATATATACTAATGAGACCTATTTTACAACAGAGCTAAATCATATTAACAGTATTGAAAATATTAGAAAGAAAAGAAACTTTGATATTTATATATCTATATTAATATTAATATTTTTTCCATTTTTTATTTTAATATTTAGTAATTATTTACTGGCAATTAAAAATATAAAATCTGTCTTAATAGGTGAAAAAACTTGGATTGGTTATGGTTATTCTAAACAAAATTTAAAACTTCCTAAGATAAAAAAAGGAGTTTTTTCAGTTTTAGACTTAGATAAAACGATGGAAGAAGATACTATTGAAAAAATTAATATTATTTATGCAAAAGACTATAATTTAATTCAAGAAACTAAAATTTTAATGAGAAAATTATTTAATATTCAAGCATCATAAATCTTATTAAGAATTGCATTAGAAATAAAAAAATATGCTAAATAAAGTTATTTTTACATTTTGTTCCTTAAAAGACTCATAACGAATGGCAGAATTTAAAGTTGAACTACCTAAAATGGGTGAAAGTGTTGCTGAAGCCACCATCACTACATGGTTGAAAGCTGTTGGTGATTCTATTGAAGAAGACGAACCTATTGTTGAAATAGCTACTGACAAAGTAGATTCAGAAGTTCCTGCACCATGTTCTGGAATATTAAAAGAAATTTTATTTAAAGAGGGAGATGTAGTTGCTGTTGGATCTGTATTTGCCGTCATAAGTTCTGAAATAGGAAGTGAAAATACAGAACTTGAATCAGTTGATTCAGAAAATAGTGAAAATGAAGTATTGGAAATAGTTACTTCAAAAAATGATAAAAATGAAGATGAATCTTTAGTGAAAGAAATTCTTGAACCTCTTGTAAATAACGAAAATATTTCTTTAGAAAATAACTTTAAAAATTCTAATAAGTTTTACTCTCCACTTGTAAAAAGCATAGCTAAAAAAGAGAGAATTTCCTTTGAAGAATTGGATACAATTGTTGGAAATGGAGCAAATGGTAGAGTAACTAAAGCCGATATTTTAGCTTACATAAAAAATAGAAAGGGAACTTCGAATAAATTAAATCATCAAAAAGTTAACCTAAACGTCGATAATACAGAAAAGCCCACAATAAGTATCAGTGGAAATGATGAGATTATAGAAATGGGAAGAATGCGAAAAATGATTGCCGATCATATGGTAAACTCTGTTCATATTGCTCCTCACGTTACATCTTTTGTTGAAGCTGATGTTACTAATTTGGTTATTTGGCGAAATAAGGTTAAGAAATCTTTTGAAGAAAAAGAAGGTGAGAAGTTAACATTTACCCCAATATTTATCGAAGCAATTGCCAAAGCTTTAAGAGATTTTCCATTAGTAAATTCTTCAATTGAAGGAGATAATATAATTGTTAAAAATGATATTAATATTGGAATGGCAACGGCTATGCCCTCTGGAAATTTAATTGTTCCCGTAATCAAAAATGCCGATCAATTAAATCTTGTAGGGGTTGCCAAAAAGGTAAATGATCTCGCAAAAAGAGCAAAATCAGGTCAATTAAAACCTGATGAAATTGCAGGTGGCACCTATACTGTCTCAAATGTTGGAACTTTTGGAAACGTGATGGGAACACCTATAATTAATCAGCCACAGAGTGCCATTCTTGCTTTAGGAGCTATTAAGAAAAAACCTGCAGTTATTGAAACTGAATCGGGTGATTTAATTGGAATTAGACATCTTATGTTTTTATCTCACTCTTACGATCATAGAAATATTGATGGAGCATTAGGTGGGCAATTTGTAAGAAAAGTTGCAGATTATCTAGAAAATTTTGATGTGAATCGAACTTTATAAAATGAATCAATATTTGATCAAAATATTTATAATTAATCTTTTAATTATTTTTATTGGTCAAAATTATCAGAGTCAGAGTAAAAAAGATTTAAGACTTAAAATTGAAGGAGCTAATCAATTATTTATCGAAAAAAAATATGAAATTGCTAAAGATTTGTGGTTAGAGATTGCCCAAGAACATGAGAATAATTCTAATATTAACTATAAGACAGGAGTTACACTTTTAGAAGCTTCCAATACCAAACTAAAATCTTTGAAATACTTAAAGGTTGCAGTAAAAAAAGTCAAAAAATCTTACTCCCCTTTTGATAATTCCATTGTTACTGCTCCAATAGATGTTTTTTATTACATCGCTAAAGCCTTCCACTATAATAATAAACAAGATTCTGCAATAAAATATTTGAATCAATTTATTTCAGTAGCATCAAAAAAACATTATTTAAAAAAAGATGCGGAAAAACTTATTCTCCAATGTGAAAATTACTTGACAGTTAGTCGTAATGATAATATTCATAATCAAAAAAAAGATCTCAGTATCTTAAACTCTGATTTTGATGAAATGAACCCATTATTTTCATTAGATGGTAATACAATAATATTCAGTTCAAATAGAGAAAGAGGAGCAAATGTGGCTTCAAACAAAAAGATATTTAATATAGAAACTGGCAAACATTATTTTGATCTTTATATATCTTATAAGAACATCAACAATAATGAATGGTCCAATTCTAAATTGATGTCTAATTCAAAAACCAAATCTAATGAAGTTGGAATTGGTCAGTCAGAGGACCTGGAAAAAATATTTTTTTCAGATGAAAATAACGATCCAAAAAAAGTAAATCCTATTAAATTTAGTAGAAAACAACAAGAGTTTTATTCAATTAGGGAATTTACAGATTTTACAGATTTTAATATTTCAAGTATTCATATTTCTAATAATAATAGATTCATGCTATTTTCTAGTAATAAATCTGGAGGATATGGAGGAGAAGATATATGGTTTTCTGAAAAAAAAGAAAACAATGTATGGAGTAAGCCCGTTAATATGGGACCGACTATAAATTCAGCTTATGATGAAATCTCACCCTTTTTACATGCCGATGGTGTCACTCTTTTTTTTAGCTCCAACAACGAAAAAAGTATTGGTGGCTATGATATATTTGTCACTCAAAAAGATAAAAGCAACACATGGCCAGATGCAGATAATATAGGAATTCCAATAAATACTGTTTTTAATGAAAAATATTTTTCAACTTCTACAGACGGAACCATAGGTTATTATGAATCAAATAATGAGAGTGAGAATACGGATATTTATTCTGTTAATATCGAAAAACCATTTTCCAAACCACAAATTTATTTATCTGGATTTATTGACAAACAGAATCAAGAGTTCTTAGAAAGTAATTATGAAGTTAAATTAATCAATACAGATTTAGAATCTCAACCTGTTATTTATAAACCCAATAAGTATAATGGTTCCTATATATTTAAAGCTGAAGAATGTTATCACTACGATGTACAATATTTTAAGTTAATTACTTTAAAAAGTGGAAGTATTAAGGAGAGTTTAATACATGAACAATCATTAAAAACTCCGTGTGAAAGCGATCGTAAAGTTTTAAAGCCTATAAAATTACCAACTATTGATGTTTATGGAAAAGTAATATTAAATGATGATTATAATAGCACCAAAAAAGAAATTATAGGTGAGTTTAAAGAAAAACACAAAAAATATAATTTTAAAGAAATAATTGGAAGTGAAAATCAGCTAATCGCACTACTTCTTTTAGACGATGATGGTAATATTATAGATAAGGCCATCTTAACTCCTGAAGGGTTTAAATTTGAATTGTTAAATTCAGCTTCAAATTATAATTTTAAATTAGAAAACTTTCCTGACAGCTTAGATCTATCCGATATCCCTATATTTCTTTTAGAAGATGGAAAAGAAACTTTTATCCATGGAGATTTTGAAAAAAATAATTCATTTACTTATATAAATAATTTCAGTACCTATAAATTCAAAGAATTAGTTGGTAACTATGGAGAAAAAATCAATTTATTTCTAATAGACAAAAATGGACAAATTATTCAAAAAGGTAAGCTAACTAATAATGGGTTTAAATTTGAATTAATTTCTTCACAATTAGAATACAGCTTTAGAATAGAGAATTTTCCAGAAAATTTAGATTTATCAGAAATACCTATTGAAATTATTAATCACGACGAACAATTATTAGTTTTTGGAGATTTTAGCAATGAAAATAAATTTATACTTCCAAAAATTCATTTCAAAAAATCATTTCAAATTGGACAATATTCAATAGAAAATAATCCCGATTTTATCCGATTTATGGATGAAACAATCAGTAAAATAAATAATAATGGAAAAGTAAAAGTAGAAATTGTTGGTTCTGCTTCTCAAATACCATCAAAAAAATTTAAAAGCAATACTGAATTGGCAAAGCTTAGAGTTGAAAAAGGTAAAAAAGCCATTTTTGATTATTTAAATGCTCAAAATATTTTACTCAATAAAGTACAAATAGTAAAAGAAAAAGCCATAGTTTCAGGCCCAAAATATGATCATAATATCAAAGAAAAATCTAAATACTATAAATATCAATATTTTAGTATTTGGGTAGAATAATCTGACTTAGTTCTCAATTCAAATAATTAAAAAAAGCAATGGAAATTAAAATAAGTAAGCCTCTTCTTGTATTAGATATTGAAGCAACTGGTGATCAAATTAATAAAGACAGAATTGTTGAAATAGGAATGATTAAAACCAATCCCGATGGAAGTGAAGAAACTTATGAGAAAAGAGTCAACCCTGAAATTCCTATACCATTAAACATTTCTGAAATTCATGGTATTTATGATTTAGATGTTAAAGATTGCCCTACATTTAAAGAGCTATCTATTGAAATAAAAAACTTTATTGGCGATTCGGATTTATGTGGTTTCAACTCCAATAAATTTGACATCCCAATGTTAGAAGAAGAATTTATAAGAGCAGGTGTTCAAAGTGAATTTGAAACAAAAAAATTAGTTGATGTTCAAAATATTTTTCATAAAATGGAAAAAAGAACATTAGCTGCTGCCTATATGTTTTACTGTAATAAAGACATGGAAAATGCACATTCTGCGATGTATGACGCAAGAGTAACGCTTGAAGTTCTAAAAGCTCAAACTCTTAAGTACAATGATCTAGAAAATAATGTTCCATATTTAAGTGATTTTTCTAAAGCGAATAAAGCTTCTTTAGATTATGCTGGAAGAATTATATTGAACGAGGATAAGGAAGCTGTTATAAATTTTGGAAAGCATAAAGGAAAATTAGTAAATTTTGTATTTGAGAAAGAGCCTGGTTATTATTCATGGATTTTAAAAGGTGATTTTTCTCAAAATACTAAACTGTGTTTTAAAAATTTATGGAAAGAATTTAAAGAGAAGAAATGAAAATTATTTGCATTGGAAGAAATTATAAAGATCATGCAAAAGAAATGGCTCAGCCAATTCCTGATGTACCAATGTTTTTTTTAAAACCTGATTCTGCTTTACTTCCAAAAAGAAATCCATTTTTTATTCCCAATTTCAGTGACGAAGTCCATTATGAGGTTGAATTGATTTATAAAATAAAAAAAGTGGGTAAATCCATTGATTCAAAATTTTCCAATGGTTACTATGAGGAAGTAGGATTAGGAATAGATTTTACTGCAAGAGATTTACAGCAAAAATGTAAGGAAAATGGTCATCCATGGGAAATAGCTAAAGCATTTGACCAATCGGCATTAGTAGGAGAAAAATTTCTTAAAATTAATTCAAAAGAAAATATTAATTTCTCTCTCCAAAAAAATGGAGAATTGGTACAAAAAAGTAGTTCTGATAATATGATTTTTAATATAGACGAAATTATTAGCTATGTTTCAAAATTTATGACTTTAAAAATTGGTGACTTAATTTTTACTGGTACTCCTTCGGGTGTTGGACCAGTTAGTATTGGTGATACTTTAGAGGGATTTATTAATGAAAAGAAAATTTTTAAAGTAAATATTAAATAAATTAGTAATTAATTATTTCTTGATAATATTCATACCCTTGATTAATATCAGAGAGATTTCCAGAATTTATTTCCAACTGAACATCTTCTTTATAAATTAATCCAATTCCCGTGGCGTATATTTCTTTAGCATTTTCAAATTCTAGCAAATTAGATTTATAATTTTGAATTACTGTTACAGTACTGTCAAAAATTAGATCATTAAGTTGAAAAGGAATATTTATGCTTTCAATAGAATATTCTTGATAATCTAAGTTATTAAAGGCATTCCCATTCCAAAAAATATTCAGCGATAATGGAAAAATTAATTTAGTGTAGGTGATATTTTCTTCATTTAAATATCCTGCACCCAAATTCCTTTTTGATGTCCACACATCTTTTATTTCATAGCTAAGGCTTGAATCAACTTTCCAATATCTTTCCAACGTGTACACTGTGTCTCCCTCTATGTTAATATTATAATCTGTTATTATTTCCTTTAAAAAGTAAGAACTTGTGTCTCTTCCAAATGAACTGTGAACAATATTAGTAACTAAAAATTCTTTTTCTTGATTTATTTGGAGTGGGAAATAATTATAGTAATAATTAATATTATCATAATCAATTGGCTTGCATGAGCTAATAATTACTAGTAAAATAAAATAAAGTTTAATCTTCATTTTTATTTTTTTGGATAAGTTGTCCGTTGTTATAATGTACCTTTTTCATGTTATCATTCTCTCCATCATAAAAATACCAAGGACCGTGTTTTAAATTATTTACAAATAGACCTTTAGTATCTATTGAACCATTTGAAAAATAATAAATAAAAATACCTTCTTTTTTACCCATTTTATAATTTCCTTCAGACTTGACCATACCCAGTTTAAAATACTGTTTCCATTTGCCGTGTTTGAGTCCGTTCTCACAATTGTATTCTTCCATTAATTTCACTGCATTGGTTTCTTTGTCAGCAGGATAATATAAATATTGTTTTCCATGCATGGCTCCTTTACTAAAGTTGAAAACATTCAAAATATCTCCATATCTTGAGTATGTAAACCATTTTCCTTCCTTCATCTGATTTATAAATTTGCCTTTAGCCATTATACCAGTATTATCATAATACATTTCTGAATATGAAATAGAATCATTAATGAAATCAACTTTTGCTGATAGGTGACCTTCTAAAGCATAATAATTAAAAACACCAGTTGGCTGGCCATTCAAAAAATTACCTGTATATCTTCTAGTATTGGTTTTTTCATGATAACCAATCCAAGAGCCTGTCTTTTTATTGTTTTTATCTAATTGATTAATTGGGGTTTCTTGTCCTTTAATTATAAATAATGAAACCCATAATATTACCAATGTTGATAAAACTCTCATCATCCCAAGTTAGTTAAAATAAATCATTTTAACGTGGGGAATTCCATCTTCCAAATAAATATTTCCTTGTTTTCTAAATCCTAAAGAATGATAAAAATTAATCAAGTATTCTTGAGCAGAAAGTACCACTTTGAGATTAGGAAATTCTTTTTTTATGTTGTTAAGTATAAAAATCATTAATTTTCTTGCATAACCTTTATTTCTGAATCTTTTTTCAATGGCAATTCTGCCAATAAAAACAGTATTATTTTCATTATAATACCTACCTACCGCCATAATATGATCATCTATTTTTCCAAAGACATGGTTAGAAATTAAATCTGATTGATCTATTTCTTGATAAGGGCAATTTTGTTCTACTACAAAAACACTTATTCTTAAATTTAAAATTGCAAATAATTGATTTTTAGATATTTCTGAATAGTTGGTGCAGTGTAGTTCCAAGATATGAATTTGATCTACAAATTTATAACTTTACATAAATGACCAAAAAGTTTAATCAAAACTATATTTATAAACCTAAAAAAAATCTAACAATAGAAGAAGTAGTTAATGGAGTTTTAAAAGCAGATACTAAAGTTTTAGCTCAGGCCATTACTATGTTAGAAAGCAAAAATCAAAAAGATAGGTTATTAATTTATGATGCATTATCTGAAATTCCTGCATCCAGGGAAAAGTCTTTTAGAATTGGAATAACTGGAAGTCCAGGAGTTGGGAAAAGTACATTTATCGAATCGTTTGGAAAGCATCTTTCTAAACTAGGAATTAGCGTTGCTGTTTTAGCAGTTGATCCAAGTTCAAAATTAAATGGTGGAAGTATTCTTGGTGATAAAACCAGAATGGAAGAATTAAGTAGTTTAAATAATGTTTTTATCCGTCCAAGCCCTTCAAAAGGAGAACTTGGTGGTACTGCCGAACAATCGTATGAGTCCATATTACTTTGCGAAAAAGCTGGTTTTGATGTGATATTATTTGAAACTGTGGGTGTAGGGCAATCAGAAACTCATGTGAAACAATTAGTCGATTTTTTTTTATTACTTGTTCTAGCTGGTGCTGGTGATGATTTGCAAGGCATAAAAAGAGGAATTATGGAATTAGCAGATGCTATTTTGGTGACTAAATCTGATGGTGAAAATATTATCAATGCAAAAAATTCTAAAAATAATTATCAGAATGCCTCTCATTTATTTCCTAAAAAAGAAAGTAATTGGGTGACTAGAGTTGAGACATGTTCTGGGATTGAAAATAAAGGAATTGGTAAAGTATGGGATATATTAAATGAGTTTAAAGAGCATTCTATTAATAATGGTTGGATTCAAGAAAATAGAACCAAGCAAAATGTGTTTTGGTTTCACGAAAAATTAAACCAATTCATTAAAAGTGACTTTTTATCAAGAAAAGGTAATGTTGAAAAATTACAAGAAATAGAACTAGAAGTAAAAAATAGTAAAATAGATCCATTTAAAGCTGCAAATAAACTTTTTAGAAATGAAGCTTAAAACAAAATTTACTAGTTATAGCGATTATGAACTCATTTCAATTGCAGAACCTCACAGTGATTATACTGACGAAGCCAAAAACATTGCCATAGATATCATTATGGAAAGACATAACGAAAATTATAAAAAATACGCAAATGAATATTGGAAAGAATATATTCTAGCCAATATTAAAACCATTTTAAAATCAAGGATTATTCCTAAAAGTCATTTTTTAGATACTCAAGAAATGAAAATAATTGTAAAAGATTGTTTTGAGAAATGGAAAGAAGAGCAAGAATTATTTGGAATAGATACTACAAAATATTGGGTAGTTTAATATATAGGAA
>CENJ01006363.1_pt1 | contig 10026 bp, 5 predicted proteins | sample 356161 | NCBI WGS metagenome assembly CENJ01 (sample SAMEA2619531, study PRJEB7988) | marine metagenome | biome: marine biome (ENVO:00000447); feature: surface water layer (ENVO:00002042); material: "saline water (ENVO:00002010), including plankton (ENVO:xxxxxxxx)" | depth 5 m | reverse complement strand
TGATTACCTGCGACCCAATTCCTCCAATGCACTCCCTGTAAGTCAAGTTACCTTACCCAAGATATTCAAACGCAATGGTTATGCCACCGGAATGGTCGGCAAGTGGCATCTGACCGGCTATAAGTACCAAGACGCCCAGTTTGAAGTTCGACCCAACGACCATGGATTCGGATGGAATCTTGGCAGCGAAGTCAAGGGCGTGGGAAATGGGGCCAACTTTTGGCCCTATGTCTTCCGGACACAACCGATTCCTTGGCTCGATCTTCCAACCAATCGCCTAGGGGAAAATGAGTACCTGACTGACCGACTCAACCTAGAAGCGGTTGACTTCGTGGAGCGAAATAAAGACATTCCTTTCTTCCTCTATCTCAGCCACTATGCTCCCCACACCATTTTAAACGGTAGGCCCGACCTAGTGGAAAAATACATCAAAAAACATCCTCCCGGACCTAGTGACCGAAAAAACTGTTATCTTTGTCAGGACGCTGAGCTCGAGGTGGAGACTTGCACACACTGGGCAAAAAGCCACAACCCGCATTTGGCCGCGATGCTGGAAAGCATTGATGATGGCATCGGTAAACTAAGTCGGAAACTGGATGAACTTGGCTTGGCCCAAAATACAATTTTCATTTTCTCCAGCGACAATGGAGGGGAAACAAACATCACCTCCAACGAGCCCCTTCGAGGCGGAAAAAGTCAGCTCTATGAAGGGGGCATACGGGTCCCCATGATCGTTCGATGGCCCCAAGGCAACCTCCCCGCTGGCGAAGTATGTGACCAACCCGTGGTCAACCATGACTTCTACCCCACCCTACTGGAAGCGGCAGGACTGAAACCCGACCCATCCCAAACCCTCGATGGTGTATCCACATTGTCTACCTGGAAAAACCCAGATCTTGCCCCCACCCGTAAAGCCCTCCATTGGCACTACCCATTGGACCGACCCCATTTCCTGGGTGGCGTCTCCTCCGGAGCCATACGGGAAGGAAATTGGAAGCTGATCGAGTATTTCGATCCGTCAAGATCCGAAAAATTTGAACTCTTCAACCTGGAAAAGGATCCTTCGGAGAAGCACGACCTCGCCGACTCGGAGATCAAGCGTGTGCATGAACTCCATGGCAAATTGGTCTCTTGGAGAAAAAGAACGGGAGCTCGGATCCCATCGCGACCTCTTCTTACCTCCCCCAAGAACCTGATCTTCGGAGAGCATTTTTCGGAAGGTCAGGTAAGTGAAAAATGGTTTTTTCAAAAGGAGTGGGAAGTCCAGGAAGGAGTGCTCCTGAGAAATCAATGGGCGGGCGAAAATAAGCGCCTTTTTTACAAAGATCCAAATTTTCGAGACGCTTTCATTCGCTTCGAGTTTCGCTTCGATGGTGCCAAGGATATTCGACTGGTGACTGGTTCGCACGGCAAATACAACACGGTCCTTCATATTCGTAAGGATCACTTTTTCATTCAGACCGCTCAGGACAGCAGAGGTCCTTGGTTTTCGATGCGCCATGGAGAATGTGCCTATGAATTCAAACCCGGGGCATGGTATGGGATGACCTTGGAGTTCATTGATGATCAGGCTATCGCCCACCTTGACCACCAACACTTCGCCTATGCTAAGCACCCCATAATCGAACAGGAGCGTAGTTATTTCGCCCTTCAGGTCGACCAAGCCGGGGCATCCTTTGACAACATTCAGGTCTTCGGAACCGGAGGGCACCCCGAACAGAAAAGTAATTTGGAAAAAATCGAGAGCCGAATGGGGCAATTTCCATTCCCGAAATCCATTCGAGAAGAACACGACATCCTCAAACGAAACCTTCACGCCCGCTTCCACATGGAAGACCCTGCCTACAGGGAATTAGTAAATCAGGTTGAACTCCTGGATCAGGAAAAGAAGACCCGCTACCCCGAAGTCTTCTCTTCGAACAAGGAGCTTAAGAAAAAGCTTCAGGAATTGCGCAAACAATTACGCCAACACGATTCTGAATACAAAGAGACCCTCTTCGCCACTTTCCGAGCTCAACGTGCGATCGAACAGTACTTGCTCGATCAAGTGCCCGAACTGAAGGAGTTACCCAATGCGGAAAAGAAAGCCGCCCTTGAAAAAACACGCCTAAAGTACGGCAAAGACCCCGGTTTTCTTGAAATGATCCAATTATCAGTAGATGCACAATCAAAGCTTGAAAACAAGTATCCTCAGTTATTCATAACTGATCAGGAGATTTCCCAAAGAAAAGAGTTGGCAAGAAAAGCGGTCCGTGAAAACACCGAGTATAAAAAGCTTATAAGTGCACGGAATTCCGCCTACTCGGCAAGTCTTGATTATCTTTATAAAAAAGATAAAAGATTGATGAAACTTAGGGAAATTTTGAATGAAAAATAGGTCATGAAGGTGTTTATTCATAGAGGTGGAAAAACCACCGGTCCCTACACGCTTGAACAGTTCAATGAGTATTACCAGTCAGGCACATTCATTGATAGTGATTTAGCCTGTTATGATGGTAAGAACTGGGTCAAGTTAACCGAGGTGCCCGGCTTCGTTGATCATCCCATTGAAGCAGTCAAAACTGATCTTTCCCGTGCAGGCAAACAAACAAATACCAAAGCGAAACAAAAGCATCCGCCTATTAAAAAAACTCCCCAAAGGAGACTTTCAAAGACCCTTTTATTTACCTCCGCATCCGCCCTGACAATCGCCGTTACAAGCATTCTATACTTGATGACAAAAGATGAAGGTGCACAAACAGCAATCTTTACAGAAGATTTCAGCCCTGCACCCCATTCAATATTTGGCAAATTTGATCCTCGACCAGCTGCCCAAACCATTGATGAATTTCTTTACAACCACCTAAGTACGCAAAACCTGGAGCCCAACCCGGTTATTACTGATGAGCAATTTGTTAGACGACTTTATCTCTCCATTATTGGGCGTATACCCACCGTTTCGGAGGCGAACGATTTTCTGAGTTCCAATTCTAAAAACAAGCATTCGCTTCTCATTCAAACATTGCTTTCGAACGATGCGGGCTACACCGCTCACCACTACCAATTTTGGGCAGACCTTCTGCGCATCCCCACTAATATTGATTACACTCTTTATTATCGGGAGTGGATAAAGGAAGAAATAAGAAGCAACACACCCTTTGATGAACTTGCCCACAAACTGGTAAGCGGACATGGCCTGATTTTTGATAACCCTGCAGCTGCGTACTATTTACGAGACGCAGGCATGGCTCTCGACAACATGTCAAACTCAGTTCGTATATTCTTGGGCACCCGCTTGGAGTGTGCCCAGTGTCACGACCACCCATTTGATAAATGGACCCAGATGGATTATTTCAAAATGGCTGCTTATACTTATGATTTTGATGTTCGCATGGGAGTGACCAAGGATTCAAACCGCCAACAGGTCTATCAGGATTTTGGTAAACGAAAAAATGCAGCCTACAAAAAGGCAGCAGGCTTTGAGGATTTCCCTCACCTACATGATGAATCAAAAATCGAGGAATGGTTGAGCCAACACTATGCCCCAGGCTACCTTGAACGGAATAACCTCACGAAAGAGGATTTTAAAAAAGCGGCGATACGCGGATTGATTGCACGGCAAGAAGTTTCCGATTTTGACAACCCGGTCTCCCAGAGTGTCAATATGCTTTACGGCCATATCTCAAATGTTCAGGTCAGGCACCATCAAGACAAACCTCTCCAACTTCCTCACGACTATCAGTATGACAATGGGTCTCCCCATGAGGTAGTCATACCAGGTACGATGTTCGGTCCGGAAATTCCGTCTCTTGAGGATCCAACGGAAAGGAAAAATGCCTATGCCGACTGGCTGACTTCTCCGGATAACCCACGCTTTACCCGGGTAATCGTCAACCGACTTTGGAAAAGAGCGTTTGGACATGGGATTTTTGAGCCTGTCGATAACTTGACGGATCGAACGGAAATCAATCAACCCGAATTACTCAGTTTTCTCGAAAGCCTTATGCAAGAGCTTGATTACGATATTCGGGCTTTCCAAAATGTGCTTTTTCACACGCAACTTTTTCGTCGAGAAATGCATCGAGAAGATCATTCGATGGGAATGAAATTTCACTTCACCGGTCCCCTTCTGAAGCGTATGAGTGCCGAACAAATTTGGGATTCGATCACCACTCTGATACTTCCTGAAGTTGATTCGTACGCACCCAACCGGGAGCGCACCCAAGACCGAATCGCCCGAACGAAGGCAATTTACCAAAGCCTTGAAGGAAGACCGATTGAAGAAGTCTTGCCCAGAATCAGGGAAGCCGGTGCACAACGCAGGGAGATGCGGTCTCAACAGGTTGAATACGAGAAAAAAATCTCCTCTGCGTATGCTCAATCCAACCTTGATTTGGCCAAAAAACTGACGGATGAACTCAAGGGAAAAGTCCGTGATATGGAAACCAGAAACCGCGAGCTAGTCTTAGTTGACCTGAAAGACAACCAAGCCATTCCATCCATGATGGGTGGGTCGATGATGAGCAGTTCCATGGCATCAACCACCAAGGAAACCAACGAACGAATTTCACAGGCGAGGCCTCGAAAAGCACCTGATGGTTTAGATTTAAAAGATCGCAAACGCTGGGACGACCAGGAGAGAGCATCCTTGCGCCACTTTCGGGATGTTGTCCGCCAAATGGCTCGTGCCGTTGAACTGGAATCTCCTGCCAAGCGCGGACACTTTTTACGCGATTTTGGCCAGTCCGACCGTGAAGTCATTGAAAATTCGTCCTCTCATGCATCTGTCCCTCAGGCTCTGTACTTACTCAACAGTCCGCTGAATATTGCTATTCAAAACTCCAATTCCGTGCTTGGCGGGCTCTTGAATGAGCTGCAAACACCCAAAGAGAAAATTGACCTCGTCTATCGCACCATGCTAACCCGAAAGCCAACCAGTCGTGAAGTGGAACGAATTCTTGCAGATTATCAAACACACGGGGAGGAAACCATCGAAGATCTGGTTTGGGCTCTTCTTAATTCCCGGCAATTTATTTTCATACAATGATAAAATCTGATTTCAACCGTCGCCGTTTTCTTGAACTTGCCGCTGGAAGCTTTTTGGGTGTAACCGCAAGCAATTGCTTTGGGGCCGCTGGAGAAAAAAGCGTTATTCCCCAACTCGAATCCCCTGCCAAGCAACTCATTTATCTTTATATGGAAGGTGGTATGAGTCACATTGATACATTTGATCTTAAAACCGGGCACGATAACCAAGGTTCAACTCAACCGATTAATACAAATGTGGATGGGATTCGGGTCTCCAGTCATCTGCCTAATTTAGCCAGGCATGCGGACAAATTATGTGTGGTCAACTCTCTCACCTCCACCGCCGGTGACCATGAAAAAGGAAATTACTTCATGCACACCAGTTATCAGCAAAGAGCAACGATTCGGCATCCTGGAATTGGCTCCTGGTATCATAAGCTAAAAGGAAAGCTCAACCCGACCCTTCCCGCTTCGGTTTTTATTGGAAGAGAAAGTCGATTTCATGGGAGTGGTGGATTTTTCGAACCCGAATTCGAACCCTTGGCAATCAATGAACCCGAGTCCGGACTGAAATACGCAAGAGCCTTGGTAGAAAAATCTCGTTTTGAGAGAAGACTGAACTTAGCCAATGATATCGATGCGGAATTCCTAAAAAGATATCATTCAAAACCGATAAGGGCCTATGGTCACATGTATGCAGATGCAGTTCGCCTAATGGACAGTCCGGATCTGGCCGCATTTAATATTCACAAGGAGGATGAAAAAACCAAATCCCGCTATGGTTCGGAACCCTTCGGCCAGGGTTGCCTGCTTGCTCGGCGTCTCGTGGAACGAAATGTGCGTACGGTCGAGGTTAGTTTTGGTGGTTGGGACACTCATCAAAATAACTTCACCTCGCTACCCGAACTCTGTCATACCATGGACCAGGCAGTGGCTGCCCTGCTCGATGATTTAGAACGGGTGGGTAAATTGAAAGATACCGTGGTTGTCTTGACGACCGAATTTGGGCGCACTCCGCTGATCAATCAAAATGTGGGTAGAGACCACTACCCCCAAGCCTTCACCAGTGTTCTCGCAGGCGGTGGATTCAAAGGTGGGTATGTACATGGCAAAACCTCTGCGGGTGGTGAGGAAGTGGTCGAAAATTCTATGACCATCCCTGATTTTAATGCAACCATTGCCCACGCCTTGGGTATTCCGGTTGATCATGTTCTTTACAGCCCCTCCGTTCGGCCCTTTACCGTTGCCCACAAAGGAAAGCCGCAACTCGGACTCTTTACCTGAAGTCGATTCATCCACACCCAGTGCGAGGCATCAGGGGAATTTCCTTACCTCATTGGAGTTGATTGAAAATTGCCAGTTTCAGTTTACGAATGTAGAATGTACGACTATGAATGTCATTAATACGAATAAGCTTCGCATGCAAGAATTGGCTGCAAGTAAGCCCCTCCTTGCACAACAAGTCGAAGCCCTTGACTGGACCGAACTCGAAGCCGCTTTTGAAGAATGCATTTTCAAGAAGGAGAAAAACGGATTGCCCGAAAATTATGGACCGGCTTCCTACTTCCCCTTGAACCCCGAAACTCCCGAGCATAAAACCCTTTATGCTCAGGCATCTGAGCACGGAGAAACCCTAATCAAAGGTGGTAAAACTGCCGCATTCACGGTGGCAGGCGGACAAGGAACCCGGTTAGGGTACGACGGTCCCAAGGGAACCTTTGGAGTAAGCCCGATCAAAAATAAAACCCTCTTTCAGCTCTTCGCTGAACAAATTCTGGGAATGTCGGAAAAGCACGGTGTCGTCATTCCCTGGTATATTATGTGCAGCCCCTTGAACCTGGAAGCCACCGTCTCCCATTTCGAAGAACGGGAATTTTATGGTCTTGGTGAGGATAACCTCAAATTCTTTGCTCAAGGTGTCATGCCGGCAACCGATTTTGAAGGCAACCTTCTGCTGGCCAGCGAAGACAGCCTCGCTCTTTCTCCCAACGGACACGGAGGTTCGCTCAAAGCCCTGATCGATTCCGGTTCCATTGCGGATATGGCAAGTCGGGGGATCGAACACCTGTCTTACTTTCAGGTGGATAATCCCTTGGTCAGTGCCATTAATCCATTCTTCATTGGATTACATGACCTGAAGGAATCCGATATGTCCAGTCGATCCATCACTAAAACCGGGCCCTTTGAAAAACTGGGGAATTTTGTGGCTATCGGGGACCGGGTCTCGATTATAGAATATTCTGATCTGCCCGAGGAAAAGGCTTTGGAAAAAGATGCCCAAGACCGCATCAAGTACCGGGCTGGTAGCCCGGCTATTCATGTTCTACGAAGGGACTTCGTTGAACAATTCGCCAATGGCGAAATCAAATTGCCCTACCACAGAGCCGAAAAGAAGGTCGCTCATTTAGATCAAGCGGGAGAGCTTGTCGAACCCAGGGAACCAAATGCAGTGAAGTTCGAAACCTTCGTTTTTGATGCCCTGCCTCTCGCCAAGAACCCCCTTATCCTCGAAGCCGACCGCTTGGAGGAATTTTCTCCGGTGAAGAATAGGACTGGAGTCGATTCTCTGGAAAGTTCCCAAGCCGATCAAATCAGCCGGGCGAAGCGTTGGCTAAGAAATGCAGGTGTTGCATTCAAAGAAAGCTCCATCGTAGAAATCTGCCCCCGGGCCTTTCCGGATGAAGAAGATCTACAAAAGGTCGATTGGGTGCAATACGACCTCCAGGCAGACTCTATTTATCTGAGCTGAAAATACGACAACTGGGTACAGTCAGCCCCCCTTTTTTGAAGCATCCTTAGAGATTTCTTGTAAGCGTCCCGTCTCTAGGAAACGGAGGCTGCACTCGAAGGTATCCCGACAATTCATAATAAAGGTGTGTCCATGATTAAGAAGCACCCAGTCGGCCATTCCCTCAAGCTTGGTGGATTCGACGGTAACCACTCCATCATTGGGTTCCGAAAAGGTCAGCTTCTGCCCTTTATCCCCAGCAATGACCCCAAAAGGAACCAGCGGGATCGGGAGGTTATTGTAGAACTCTTCCTCCGATAATTTCTGGCCACTGTCTCCGGTCGCCCAACGGTAAATCGGATTTCCTTTTAATAGTTTGGCCAAATGAGCCGGCCGGTTGGGGGGGGCAAGCATAACCACCTTACCCAAACCCTTGGGATAATCCTTTCGAAATATGTCACGAATGATAACGCTTCCCAGAGAGTGCCCAATGAGGTGGTAGTGTTTGGTTTTTACTTTCTCCTTAATGAACTCAATCAACTGGCTGGATATCGCATCAAATGAATGGATGGATTGGTTGTAGGGAAAATTGAGGGTTTGGAAACCAGCCGAGGCAAACCTCTTCTCCAAAATTATCATGGAAAACCTGGTTCTCCCCTGTCCATGCACCAGCACCACGGTCTCCTCCTTTTTCAACGACTCATCTCCCAAGCTATCCAATTTTTCATCCATGCGACTCGCTGACACGGAACCGATGAAGAGAATCGATAGAGAGGTGAATATCGAGGAATTTTTCATCGATCTATCAGAAAGTGAAGAGTAAGGATTCGGTAGTTTTTGACGAGTCTCTCATCCATAACCATTGCACTAGAAATCCGGGGTCAAAGGCAAGGAAAAGCTTGCCCAGGCTATTCTTCAGGCAGATAAGAAACCTATGCACTGTAAAAGTTTTGCTGCTCTTTTTTCGCTCCTTCTTTTCACGCCTCTTTTTGCTCAAAAGGTCGAACCCACCTACAAACAGGTCGCATACGGACCTCATCAGGACATGGTTCTTAACTTTTGGAAGATCGATTCCAAGAAGCCCACTCCCCTCCTCGTCCATATCCATGGCGGAGGCTGGCTTGGGGGCAAGAAGAATGAAACCACGTCTCCAAACCAAATGCGGAATGGTTATAGTTATGCTTCAATCGACTATCGTCTGGCAGGTACAGAGCTTCTGCCTGCTGCCGTACATGACGCCGCAAGGGCCATTCAGTTCTTGCGCACCAAGGCCGAAGAATGGAACATCGACCCCAAACGCATCGCCGTTACCGGGGGTTCGGCCGGGGCCGCCTCGAGCATGTGGCTCGCCTACCACGACGACCTGGCCGACCCGAAGAGCAAGGATCCGGTACTCCGGCAATCATCTCGCGTCTGCGGTGCCATAGCCATGGGGGGGCAAACCACTCTCGATCCGTTTCTGCTAGAAAAAAAGATTGGTCCCGCCTGCTTCCGTCATCCGATGATTTGGAAAACCGTGGGAGCCGAAAGTCACGAGCATCTCATGAAGGACTGGAACAAGTACAAGGCCCTTTCCCTTGAGTGCTCACCGCTCACTCATGTTACCGAAGATGATCCTCCGGTTTGGATACGATACGGCAAACCCGCACCCGTCCCGGTGATCAAGGGCGACGGCATTCACCACGCTGGATTCGGGCGTTTGCTCAAGGAGAAGTGCACGAAAGTCGGTATTCCCTGCCACCTCTCGGTCACCGAGAACGAACAAGCTGAACTCAAAAGTGCCGACTTTCTCAAAAAGGTTTTTGGACAATCGAAGCAATAAGCTTTGCCTTGGCCCCAGCCCAACAATTTGGTCTTGTCCCTAAAACTAAGTTAGCCTTTTTTAAAATGTCAGCTAGATTAGCATATTTAATCTTCCCACTTCTTCCAACCATCGCCTAGTATAAGCTCCTAATCATGCGTAACTTAAACCTGTCTGTACTCTTCTTGGTAATCTCATTCTCCATGACCTATGGAAAATATTCCCTCCCTCCGCTTGAGAAACCAATCGAGGACTCATCCACTGGACTGAATGCACCTCCCGGCTTTGCCGTGGACCTCATTTACAAGGTAAACAAGGAAAAGCACGGCTCATGGATAGCAATGGCTTTCGATAAAAAAGGGCATCTGACCGTGTCCGATCAGCAGAAAGCGGGCACCTTTTCTCTAGAGATTCCCAAGTCCGGTGAAAAATTCGATGAAAGCAAAATCAAAAAACTGAATGTGGAATCCTCCCTGTACGGAATGCTGTA
>CENJ01174025.1_pt1 | contig 10033 bp, 9 predicted proteins | sample 356161 | NCBI WGS metagenome assembly CENJ01 (sample SAMEA2619531, study PRJEB7988) | marine metagenome | biome: marine biome (ENVO:00000447); feature: surface water layer (ENVO:00002042); material: "saline water (ENVO:00002010), including plankton (ENVO:xxxxxxxx)" | depth 5 m | reverse complement strand
CAATCATTTAAAGCCCTGATGCAACTACTTAGATCAGTAATATCAAGATCAATAATTTTCAAATTAGGATGGTTTAATATTTTTAGTTCTTCGAGTCTCCAAAAATTAGGAGTTGATATTCTTCTTACACCACCAAAAACCTTATACCCTTTTTCTAATAAGTTTTTCGCTAGATAAGCACCATCTTGGCCTGTTAAACCTGTTATTAGAGCTTTCATAATGATTCCACAACTTCTTTAATTTTAGTTTCAAAAATTTTCTTATCAAATTTCTGTGCATTAATTATACATTTTTCCCTTGAAAATTTTTCTGAATTTTTTTCATAAAAAAGTATTGCATCTTTTATGCTCTTTTCATTTTGCTTATCAAAAAATACCCCAGTTGGGTTTATATCATTATGATCAACAACAGTTTCTAAGGCCCCTCCTTTTTTAAAAGCTATTACAGGAATTCCAAGTGATTGTGCTTCAACTGGGGCAATACCAAAATCTTCTTCAGCTGCAAATATAAAGGCTTTCGAGTTCGAAATTATATTTACCATATCTTTATGTTTTTGAAATCCTAAAATATTTATATTTTTTGAGTTTTCAGATATCTTTAAGATTTTTTTCATCTCAGGACCATCTCCAATTACAGTAAGTTTTTTATCTTTCAACTCTTCTTTGAAAGTTTTAACAATTAGATCAATTCTCTTGTAAGGTACAAGCCTAGAACAAGTTACATAATAATCACCCTCAGTGGATTCTAATGCAATAAATGAAGATGTATCTACAGGAGGATATACTACCTCTGATTTTCTTCTGTAAATTTTTTTAATTCTTCTCGATATGAAGTTTGAATTAGCAATAAATTTATCAACTCCATTTGAAGTTCTTGCATCCCATATCCTTATTCTTGACAATATGATCCTAGCAATCAAACCCAAAGGACCCATTTTTAAATTTGACTCGTCGAGATATTGATGTTGTAGATCCCATGCGTACCTTATTGGGCTATGACAATAACATATATGAGTTTGATCTGGACCAGTCAAGACACCTTTTGCAACTGCATGACTAGAACTGATTACAACATCATATTTAGACAAATCAAACTGCTCAACTGCAAAAGGCATAAAAGGTAGATATTTACGATAAAGTTTTTTTGAAAATGGTAAATTTTGTATGAAAGTAGTTTTAGACTTTTTATTGAGAATTTTTTTTCTTTGCTCTGAATCAAAATGATCAACAACTGTAAATAGATCAGCATCGGGGAAACAATTTATAATTGATGCAAGACAAGATTCTGCTCCTCCAAAATCTATAAGCCAATCATGTATAATTGCAATTTTCTTTTTCATAAATTCCTTAACATGTCCTCAATAATCAGAGTGGATTTATGCCATGAAAATTTCTTTACGTTTTCAAAGCCCTTTTTTTTAAGTTCAGTCCTAAGGACTTTATCATTATATATTTTTTTAATTTTAGTTTTGATTTCTTGATCATTATGAGGATCAAAATATATACAACTAGAGCCACCTACTTCTGGCATTGAAGTTTTATTTGAAGAAATTACAGGCAGACCACACTTTTGTGCTTCAATTATAGGCATACCGAAACCTTCAAAGTAGCTTGGAAAAATAAAAGCTACAGCACTGTTATACTCTTTAAGCAATTCTTCATCATTTAGGTAACCTGTAAATTCAATGAATTTTTTTTTATCTTTATCAACTTTTCCAGAGAAATTAAGATTTGCTCCTCCAACGACTTTTAAATTTATATTAAGTTCTTCAAAAATTTTAATAATTCTGTTTAAATTTTTTCTTGGATCAAGTGAACCAACTGTAAGAAAGAAATCTTTTTTGGTATTTTCAAGATTATAAAACTTGTCAGATACTGAGGGATAAGCTACCACAATTTTATCTTTATCAACGTTATAAGTTTTTTGAATATCTTCCTTAGCATAATTACTATCTGTAATAATTTTTTGTGAAGTTCTTAAGATTCTTGGAATCAGAAAGTTGTAAAATGACGCAAAAATTTTAGAAAACCACTCTGGGTGATGATAAAAAGCTAGATCATGTAATGTAGATATTTTATTTTTTACACATATAGGAGAAGTATTTGAAAGATTTAATAAAATGAAATTTTTTTTATTAGACAAAAATAGTGGCAATTCAACCTGCTCCCATAAATGTCCACCAAATAAACCAATCCTTCTAATACTTATATTTTTGATACTTTTTGTAATTTCTTTCTCTTTTGGAATTAAGATCTCATACTTAAAATTATTTAGAGAAATTAACTTCTTTAATATTTCTAAGCCATACCTTTGAACACCAGTAATTCTTTGTGTTAGAAATCTGCCATTTATATAAATTGTTCTATCAGATTTCTTCATAAATTTTTTTATAGTTTGCAGTAAGTCTCTCAGTTGTGAATTTATTCGACGTCATTAAAGCATTCTTAGAGAATTCTTTATAGTCAACACTTAAAGAGTCTATTATCTTATGTTTTAAATCTTGGATGTTATTCCTTAAAAAAATTAAGCCATTCTTATTAGGCATTATTACTTCTTTATTTCCTCCAGCATCAGATGATATAACTGGAACACCATAAAATAACGGCTCAAAACACGTTCGAGAAAGAGGTTCGTCCCATATTGACGGAACAATCACCCATGAACATAAATTATATGCATTGCTCGAATCTATATATCCAATAAATTTAATGTATTGCGATTCATATTTATGAATCAATGACTTGGTATATCTTCGATCACCTTCTCCAGCAACATAAAGACAAATATCATATCCGTCGTTATTCAGCTCTTCAAATGCTCTACATAATAAATCAATCCCCTTTTCATCCGTTAAAGTACCCAAAAATAAATATTTTTTTTCATATTTTTTTTCGCTAACATTTTTTGGAACAAATGCATTGAAAACTATATTTTTTTTGGCATTTTTGAAAAAGCCCTTATCGATGTGAAAATCAAGTATAAATTTTGAGTTGCCTACTACGTAATCAACGAAATTTGCCATCATTTTAATATGTGATTTAAATAAGAAATCACTTAATGGCCGATTTGCATTAGCTGATCCAACTGAAACAAGATAATAGTCTCTCAAAGTATGAATAATTTTTATTTTATTAATTTTTGCCAATAGCCATATAGTGCAACTAAAACCAGTAAGATTATTTGTATGAATAATATCAGGATCAAATTCTTTTAGAATGGGGTTTATTTTTAAGATGCTTTTAAGATTAAATGCATCAATAAAATGCCATAGAAATTTTTGAAAAATATTTAATTTATATAAATCATCTAAGTGTGCGATGTTCAAACCTGCAATCCTTTTAACTTGAACAGAATCAATATTCTCTTCTATATCTTTTTTTGCTGTGCATACTACAAGCACTTCAAAACCAGATTTAACTAAACTTTCGGCAAGTATCTGGGTCGAACGTTCTGCGCCTCCTTTTCCATCTGGAGCATAGAGAGAATTAAAAATTAAAATTTTTTTCACTATTATTTATTGATAGTCTTAAATTAATTTATCTATAAACATTATTGCTTGCCTCTTTATAAAAACAAAAACCAATAACTAGTAAAATGATTACATTTTCAAAAATATCAGTTGTAGTGCCAACAATTAGGCAACCCAAAAGTACAAAACCAAGTTTTATTGTTGATGTTTCTTCTGAAAAAATTAACTTTCCGCAAAGCCTATAAATATATAAATGGAAAATAATCCCAAAGATTCCAAATAAGCCATAAATATATAATATTGAATTATCTGCTGTTGAAAGTGCTTCAAACCCAACATCTCCAAAACTTTTTATTACTGATCCCACTCCTCCAAACCCTGTGCCTAATAAAGAAACTATATAATTTGAACTATTCAATAATGTCGCATAGAATTCTGGCCACGTGTCCTCGAGCCTTATATCAAAACTACGAAAAAGAAAAATTTCAACAATAGATTTAGGATTTTCAAAATTTAAACCAAAACCTACTGATCCAATAATTAGAACAACATTGGATATTAGCAGAGAAAGTAAAAGAAACATTGAGATTGAAAGACTTCTTAAACCGAAAAGGAAAGGAGTCAATATTAAAAATGCACCTATTGCTGCTTTTGTTGTTGTAAGAATTAAACAAGCTAATGTAAGCAGGTAAAGAAATATTTTTATGTAATTATTTCTATATCCATATAATAAGTATATTGAAGAAACCATTATTATTATTGCTGTGTGAGCAGACATTCTGGTAAAACCAGATATTCTCGAAACTCCCGCTGTCCACCACTCTCTATTACCTTCAACATTTGTTCCCAGAATTTCAAGCTCAAAACCTACCCATGGAAACTCAATCATTGTATCGAGAAAGACCCCTATAACTGTTATTAAAAAAACATATCTAATGACTTTTTCGAAAATTTTATCCGAAAATATATTATGATCTATAAAAAAAAGGGCCCACAAAGGAGTCCAAGTATAAAAAGAAAACAAAGAAGAAATTACTCCATTATTGAAAACGCCGTAGATTATCTCCACTAGAAGAAATAGCAAAAACATCCATTTATAATAGTTTTTTGCTACCAATACTTTTAAAGCAGCGAACAAAAAAAGCAAAACTTTTGGCAAGTAATAAATTGCACTTAAACCAAGAAAAGATGAGTAATACCTTATCGGAGATGATAAAACTTCAAAAAAAAGCATTGCTATGATTAACACTAAGCCTATAGTATCTAACCGAAGGTTTAAGGCATTAATCATTTACTTATTTTTTAAATAAGAATTTAAAAAAGCGCCATTATTATTAACATAAATATAGAAACAATACAGATAAGTTATAAATAGCGAAAAGAATACAAAACCAATCACTATTAAAGACCTTGTGGGTGCGGATTTATATTTAGGTAATACAGGTTTTTCAATGTAATCTACTAAAAAGTAATCTTTCGTATTGGATAAAACAATAGTTTTTAGATTTTCTTCTATCAGTTTTGAGAAATTACTCTGGAAAGCTACATTTGAGGTTTTACTAACTTCCTCATTAAGGAATTCTTTGGCACGGTTAGCCTCGTTTTCTTGAATATTTCTTACATATGTATCTATATCTCTTACTAATTTCTCTAAGAGTTCATGTGAAAATGTTGGTGAAATCGATGTCACTGATAAAGAAATAATCCCGGTAAATTCATCATAGGATATATACAACATGTCGTCTTTTAACTCTTCAACAGCATCAAAAGTTGATGGAACTTTTCCTCTAATTTTCTTTTTCCACATAGAATTTTCAGAATCATAAATATCTTGGTCTATGGTAATTTTATCGTTCTCTTCGTCATAAATATCAGCGGCAAGTATTGTAATTGTTAAGTCATGTTCTTCAATAAAATTTGAGAGGAATGTATGCGATGTCATTATTCCAATAAATTCATCAGAAGAGATACCAACGTTTGAATTTGATAAATTAAGTCCTGCAAAGCTAGCAAGTCTATTTGCTGAAGAAGGAAGATCTAATTCACCTGTTGAATTTGAAAGACTAAATGAAGCTGAGGAAGTATATTTATTCTGCATAAAAAGTGCCAATGGAATAATAATCAAGGCAGATACAACAAATACATAACAGAAATATCTAAAATTTTTAGTAATGATTTTTATAAGATCAGAAATTTCTATATTCATAAATAAATTATATATATTCTATATCAATTTGGTGCCCAGGGCCGGACTTGAACCGGCACGAAGTTTCCTTCGAGGGATTTTAAGTCCCTTGTGTCTACCAATTTCACCACCTGGGCAAAAAATTTAGTTTTTAATTATATAGAAAATATTGGGCACTTTGTTGAATCTCTTATAACATCTGACTGTAAAGATAATATTCCAAAGCAGCATTGAAATTATTACTCCAATGCTTGCTCCTATAATTCCTAAAATATTAATAAAAATATATGAGAGAATAATATTTATAAAAGTAGATAAAATTAAAACATTACTTACAAATTTTTCGTCACCATTCATTAAAAGCAAGAATGAAACTGGTCCAAATAGAATGGGTAGAAGATAGGAGAAGCATAAAAAAATTGTGATAGTAACACTATTTTTATATTCTAAGCCAAATATAAAATCGATCAGTGACGTTCCAAAAATTATTACAAATATAAATGAAAAAATAGATATTAAAAGTAAAGGAACATAGACATTCACTAATATTTTTTTTAGGTTGTTCCCATAAAATATTTCTTTTTTCGCAAATTCTGTTTGTGTCAAAATACCAAGAATATTAAATAATTGAATAAATAAAATTGAAAATAATGTTGCTATTCTAAAATCGGCAGACAAGCTCATAGAAAGTAGCACTGACACTAATATAATATGAAAATTTTTTGCGACTACACCTGAACCAGTTACTAAAAGAAATCTAAAAGACGACTCAAAATACTCCAATAAAACTGATTTTTTGGGTAAAGAAAAAATTAATTTTAAATTTGTTTTTATAAAGAATATGAATAATGCTACTGCTACACAACCACATATAAATCTTAAATATAGATAATGATTCACAACCAATATATTTTGATTGATTGCATAAATAACACTTAATAAATATAAACCTGGGAAAATAAGTGCAAACATAAATTGAGAATTAAAAATTTTGTTTGCTCCCCTTTGGTAGGCTGTCATTAAAGAAAGAATTGAAAACATTATTACATTCAGTATTAAATTTATTGCTATCACAGCTGTATATTGATAATCCAAAAAGAAATAAACAATAGAAGATAAAGTAAAAATTAATAGCAATTGGGAGAATATCAAAAAATTAAGATAATCTTTTCTTTTTCTCGAATTTTTTTTATTTGATGAAATTTCTCTAATTGTTAAATCAAAAAATGGATTAATTAGGGGGATAGATAGTAACAATATTAATGAAAAAAATATTGAGAGCTCGCCAAATGAATCTTTACTTAAATATCTTGCTAGTATTATATTTGTGACCATCTGAATTAAAAATCCAATAGCTTGAAGCACAACCATGGTATAAGTTTTATTCAGAATATTTGTTTTATTTTTGGTTATCACGTGGCTCTATCCACCTCGCTAAATTAATGTCATTTACAAAATCATTATAAAAATTTAATTTATCTAACAAATCTAGTTTTATTAATTGATTGAGAGCAACTTTATGAGAACTAACTCCAACTTCTTTGAAATGCTTGTTTAAATTATCGTAGCAATTAGAAAATTTAGTAGCATTAGCCTGATTACAAATAAATATAAAGTCATGGATACCCTCATCATCTTCAGGGAAACCTTTCAATCCCTTCTTATAAACATTTTTTAAGTTTATTTTTTTCTCATCGATCTCTTTTCCATTTAAATCATAGAAACGTTTCCATTTTGATGCATAAAAATTTGTATTGTCTAAGTCTTGAATGCGATATTTGCTCAATAAAAATGCATCAAATCTTGTAATCACAACAAAATCGTAACTAATACTATTTTCATTTGAGTAAATATTCATTGCTCGTATTGAATGTTTTAAGCTATACCACCTGCTGATTGTGTTATTTTTTCTTTTTGGTTGATCCATGTTAAAAAAATACTTTCTTCGAAGATGTTTTAAATAATCTAATAAGTTATTTTTATGGAACTCTATATGATTTTCAAAAAAATAATTCTTTGGTTTTATTTCATTAATAATTTTGTCATTATCTTTGTGGCTCCATGAATGAAAAAAATAGTCAAAATCTGCATTGTTTTGTAATTCTAAATTTTTCTTCAGAGCTTTAAAGCAATCTATAGTATCTACTTCTTTTTTAGATTTTGAACTAACACCAGATGATAAGCCATGAATGCAAATTGCAATTTTCATTATTTCTCGTGTTCTTTAAACCATTTAATAAATTCTTCTAAACCAACTTCTAAAGGAGTATGAGGTTTAAATTCAATGTATTTTTCTAATTTTGAACAATCTGCGTAAGTTTTAAATACGTCTCCTTTTTGCATAGGCATATAATTGATATTTGCTTTTTTATCTAACTGATTTTCTAGGATCTCAATAAATCTCATCAATTTTACAGGCTCTCCGTTACCTATATTGAATAGGTTATATCTTGCATTAAAATTATCAGAGATAGGAGGTTTGTCCAAAAGCTTTAATATTGATTTGGTTATATCATCAATATAAGTAAAGTCTCTTTCAAGATTTCCTTTATTAAATACATCAATAGGCTTGCCGCTATCTATTAACTTCGCAAACTTATAATAGGCCATATCTGGTCTTCCAAAAGGACCATAAACTGTAAAAAATCTTAAACAAGTTATCGGCATTTCGTGAATGCTTGAATAACTATGGCACATAATTTCATTTGTTTTCTTCGAAGCTGCATACAAGCTAACAGGGCAATCAGTTGATGAATATTCTGTTAGCGGAAAATCATCTGCTCTACCATAGACAGAGCTTGAAGAAGCTTGAATAAAATGCTTTATATTCAAATTTTTTACTTCTTCCAACAAATTGAAAGTTCCAATGACATTAGAGTCAAGATAAGAATGTGGATTCGAGATGGAATATCTTACTCCCGCTTGTGCTGCAAGATTTATAACAATATCAAAATTATTTTCTTTAAATAATTGTCTTATTTCATCTTTTTTTGAAATATCAACTTGGTGAAATCTAAAATTTGAATTCTTTTTTAATATATTTAGACGAGATTCTTTTAAATTGACATCATAGTAATTATTTAAATTATCAATTCCTACAAAATTTATATTTTCTTTTAAAAATAATTTTGCTAAGTGAAAGCCTATAAATCCACCAGCACCTGTTAATAAAATATTCATAAGATATTTCTTAATTCAATTGGAAAGTCTGTACACACACCAAAACAAATATTTTTTGAGTAATCAATTTCGTTATTAAGATCTACAATGACAGAATTAGGCGTTAATTGCTTACCAGGATATGTCCAAATATAGTTTTTGCTGGTTAAAGTATAGTCATCTTGCTGATGCCAAAAATAATTAAAACCTTCAGTTTTCGAAAAAAAAGATAGGGCATCAAGATTTTTGCAATGTATCCATAAGTTTGATTTATATGAATTTAGAAAATTAGTATTAACTTTATATTTTGGAGAGTCATGTCCTAAAAAAATATCCCCATCTAAAATTCTTACATCTATTTCAACATCAAAGTTTTTAGAAATACAATCACTTATAGAATCAGGATTATTTTCAAAATCTGAGTTTTGACCATTTAAGTAAGCTCTATGTGAAATAATTTTCAATCTATTTGGTAATTCTTAATGTAATAGTCTAAATCTTCAGGTGTTCCAAGCCCCCACATACCTTGAATTTCATAGGTCCTTATATTTAGCTTATCTTTTATGGCTTGATTAAAAACCGGGCAAACGTAGAATTCATTATTAACTCTTATATCCTTTTCAATCATTTCTTCAGCATATTTCACGAAGTCTTTTCCTTTTGACCAGTAGTAAAAGCCAACTGTAGCATTATCTGAGATAGGGTTTTTTTCTGCGACTTCTGTTACATATCCATTCTCATCAACTTTAGCAAAGCTCCATTTTGGATGAGTTGCCTTAAAAGTAACTATGCCTCCATCAGCAGCACTTTCAGACATTTTATACATGAATTCAGTGGAATCCCATTCAACAAACTGATCTGAATTTGCAAAAAAGAGAGGATCATCACTATCAATGTATTGTTTTGCCAATAGAGCAGTACAAGCTGCTCCTTCGGTTAGTTCGCTAACTTCAACAATTTTACAATTAGGTGCAATTAAATTTAAAAGTGAATCTAATTGATATTTTTCTCTGTGTTCTTTTTGCACTACAAAGATAAAATTTGCATCAAGGTTAAGATTCTCTACAACAACTTGAATCATGGGCTTTCCTCTTACCTCAATTAAAGGTTTTGGGAATGTATATCCAGCTTGAGTAAATCTACTACCAGCTCCTGCCATCGGTATAAGAACATTCATTTTTTTATCCTCCCATTTATGGACAATTATATCTTTTATGTTG
>CENJ01105787.1_pt1 | contig 10039 bp, 19 predicted proteins | sample 356161 | NCBI WGS metagenome assembly CENJ01 (sample SAMEA2619531, study PRJEB7988) | marine metagenome | biome: marine biome (ENVO:00000447); feature: surface water layer (ENVO:00002042); material: "saline water (ENVO:00002010), including plankton (ENVO:xxxxxxxx)" | depth 5 m | reverse complement strand
AAAATGGTAACTTGCTTATATTAAGGAGAATAAAACTATGACAAATAACACATTACCAACATTATATCGAATTCCAAATTTATTGACTCGCTCTGTCATTGACGACATCTGGGATGGTTTTTTCACAAACCCTGCTCCAATGTTGCAGAGAGCCACTTCAGGTTATCCAGTGACAGACATTTATACTGATGAGGCGGGTAATTCAACTATTGAACTTGCCTTGGCTGGCTTTACAAAAGAACAGCTTAACATTGAAGTAAAGGATAGGGGTATCACTATCCATGCTGAAGCTGGAGAAGGAGACAGTGAAGCGACATCTAGAAGAATCGCTCGCCGTTCTTTTTCCAAGACGTTTTACGACTACAACAACAAACTTGACTTAGGGAGGATTACCGCTACGTTTGAGAATGGACTATTAGTAGTAAAGGTTCCACCAGTCTTAGAGGCACAACCTCAAAAGATTGAAATCCAGTAAAACAAATTCAGCAACACCACCTCTTCAAAAGGCACCTTCGGGTGCCTTTTCTTTGTTTTTAAACTATTTATTATGCTATGAGAGTATCATTTGTTTGCATCTTAACAATGTTGTTTTTATTTGGTAATGTTTTAGCAGAGCCAAAAACTAAGTTCTATGATTTTGATGACTTGTTAATTAACGGTGAGTATAAGAAACCACAGGTTATGTATACGGATACTCAAGCAAAGGTCAGGTTCGAGAGACTTCTTAAATTAAAGAAAGACTTTCTACCAAAATTAAGAGACACTAAAAGAGATAAATCGCTAAGATAGGAACATTAAGATGACTAACAAAATTACAGACCAGTGGCAGAAGTTCTTAAGAGAGAACAAGCAATCGGTGAAAGAGAAGTTTTCACCAGACGATTTCAAAGATGTTTACAATACGGCTAGGATGGCACACGTTGGGCAGACCAGAAGAGATGGTTCAGAGTACTTCTCACATCCATCCGAGGTTAGAAATATCACTGCAAGATTCTACCCCAAGGACAGGGTAGCTCAATTGGCAGCACTACTTCACGACTCGCTAGAAGATGCTCCAGGCTCAACTGTCTCTTCAGAAGAGGAGATGGAAGACTTCATCAGAGGTTCAATTCAAGACCCAGCAGCAGGTGACGAAGTTATCAGAGTTGTTCGAGCACTTACCCACGAGAAGGGTGGAGACTACCTTTCTTATGTTGTTGATTTGATGGGCGACGTTCCAACTCTCAGAGTAAAACTATCAGACATGGTTCACAACCTCACAGATAACCCTTCACCAAAGCAAAAAGCAAAATATAAATCAGCACTTGACGCCATTTCAGCGATGACAGGTGGCAAGGCACCAAAAGGGATTTCCGACAAACATTGGAATACCTTAACTTCACTCGTAACAGACGTTGATGGGGCAGTGGTGAAAGAGGTTTTATCGAAGGATACTTACGATGCCATTAACAAGAAGGTTGATGAATTTGGATACAACGCTGAAGGTCTTTACGAGCTTGTTTTAAAAATCTTTAATCAAATGGGAGACTCAGAGGTTTCTTCAGTTCTTGGCAAGCTCAAGGAAGGAGTCACGAAAGAGCAGTTGGCAATCTTTGTCGCAGAGAAAATTTTAGATAAGGGTGACGGTGAATATCAAAGAAGCATCGTAAAACCTGTCAAAATGAAAGAAGATGAAGAAGTTGACGAAGAGGCTACTTCAAAAGCTCAACAAAGATATTTTGGTATACTTAAGAAATGTAAAGAAGATGGAGACTGCCCAGACGCAGAAATAAGGAGCAAAGCAGATAAGATGACTACAAAACAAATTGATGACTTTGCTGGGACTAAACATAAAGGTCTTCCAGATAAAGTAAAGAACGAAGAATTGATAGCTAGAATCAGAGAGGCAATTGCTGACAGGCTTGCTGAAGAGCCAGCAAAAGGCAAGAAGTATTCAAAGACTGTAACCAATCCTAAAACTGGTAGAAAGAAGAAGGTTAGTTATGGGGCAAAAGGATACAGAATCGCCCCAGGTACCTCTAAGGGAGACAGTTACTGCGCTCGCTCTTATGGAATCAAGAAGGGCTTGTCTAAGGAGAAGCAGAATGACCCCAATACTCCTAACAATCTTTCTAGAAAGAAGTGGAAATGCCGTGGCAAGAAGTCCATGAAGGAAGAATATACTACCGAAGAGATTCGCATGGTGATTGAGGATGTTCTCGCTAAACTTGATGAATCAGGCAAGTGCCAAAAAGGTTACAAGACACATCCAACCAGAAAAACAAAAGAAATGTTTGGAAAGCGATATCGCAACTGCGTAAAAGCAGACGAAGCACTTCGCACAAGAGTCAGAGAAACTATCGTAAAAAGACTTGAAGAAGAAGGCGGGTGCTACTCTGACAAAGAGATTTGCACAGCAGGTTTAAAGTTTGTTGTAAACTCTGACTCGCCAGGGATTAAAGATGTTAAGTGTGAAGACGGCGTTCTCAAGAACTGGTCTGCTAGAGCAGCACAGATTGCTTCCAAATACTGTAAAGATGATAACTACGGTAGAGGAAAGAAAGACGAGTCAAAGGAAGACTTTAAACCACACAAGATGTACGACCCAGAGACTGGTGAAGAGGTTGAGGCAAAGACGCACCAAGACCATATTGACCTTGGCAAGAAGGGTTACGTTCACGAGAAACCAAAAGTAAATGAAGGCGACTTACAGAAGTGGGCAGACGAAAAGTGGGTTCACTCTGACGGAACACCTTGTGGCGATGGACGTGAAGATGGCTCAGTTGAGCGTTGTAAGCCAAAAGCAAAGTGGGCTAAGATGTCCAAAGGTGAAAAGGCAGCAGACAACGCAAAGAAGCGAGCAGGCACAAAGAAGGGCAAGCAAAATGTCTCAGCCACCAAGAAGGGTAAAGTAACCAAGAGCTACACGAAGAGGTAAAATGGCTTACTCAAAAGAAGTTCTAGACCATTACGACAATCCAAGAAATGTAGGCACCTTGGACAAGACAGCACTAGACGTTGGAACTGGACTTGTTGGCGCTCCAGCTTGTGGAGATGTAATGAGGCTCCAGATAAAAGTTGAAGACGGAGTTATCAAAGAAGCACGTTTCAAAACTTATGGCTGCGGTTCAGCTATCGCAGCTTCTTCTATTGCTACAGAGTGGCTCAAGGGCTTGACTCTAGACGAGGCAACAGAAATAAAAAATAAAGACATCGCAGAGCACCTTTCACTCCCACCAGTAAAAATTCATTGCTCTGTGTTAGCTGAAGACGCAATCAAGGCTGCCATTGAAGATTATAAAGGAAAACATAACTCCTGATACTATTTAAATATAGCAAAAGGAGGTGTTGCTATGAAAAACAAAACTACTAATCATCACAACGGCGGCTGCGGCGACTGCTGCAAGCCAAAGAAATGCTGTAACTGCTGTTCATGCTGCGGTTGCGAGTGTTCTTGCTGCTAAAGCGAGGAACAAATGAGTGTTAAATTGGATAAGAAAACTAAGACCAATAATGATAGAGAACTCAAAAGTTCCTGTCATCCTTTCCAGAGTAGCCCCGATTGAAATCTGGGCTATTTCTTTTGGAATATTCGTTTGGTGCCGAGGTGAAATGTCCGAAACCACCAAGAGGCACGAGTGTATTCATTTTGCCCAGCAGGTCGAGTGCCTATTCATCGGGCAATGGATATTATACGGATGGCAGTGGCTCCGAGGTGTCATGGCAAAGAAGTCAGGCAGAGAAGCGTACTATTCTAATGCATTCGAGGAAGAAGCATATACGCACCAAGACGACAAAAACTACCTAGACAACCGACCATTCTACCACTGGAAAAAATACATTTAAAAACTAATTACTTTACAAGCTATTACATTCGTGATAGTATCTATAGTAAAGGCAAACTATGTTTGAGGCAATTATAATTATGGTCCTAGCATCTGTTATTGGGATGCAGTGGTACACCATAGTTACATACAAAGAAAGGTTTGAGAGAATCGGAAGAATTATCAAAAAAATCCAAGAAACCAAGGAAGATAAAGGGCACACTCACAAAACGGAGAAACCCAGAATCATCCAAGGTGACATGGATATAATTCATAAAGGACAGAAAGCAACTGTTCAGGCACTTATATATCCAAGAAAGATGAAATAAAATGCTTAAACTATTGATACCATTAGTCTTGCTATTCGCTTGTCAAGACGAAGTGATACAATCTGGCGAGACAGATAGCCAACAGAGAGCAGTGACTGGGGATATTATGTCTCCTGATGTACAGATAGTTGCACTCCTTCCAGACATTACAGTAGACGCTTATGTGGACCCTTGCGAGGGAGTTCAAAATACAGACGACAACTACTGCCAATGTCATCCTAGATGTTGTCAGCAACAAACTTGGTATTGCCCACCGAGAGGCACAGAGATACTTGCCAAGGAAGCTATTCTAGATATCTGTGGCGACGACTATGTTCCCTGTGATAGAAGCATAAACGATACTTGTCCACCAGCAGAGATTATTTTTGAAACGGGATGTACTCATGCTTTTGATTGCCCACCAGGGATAAATGAAGACTTTACAATGTATTACGATTGTGAGATTGAAGGTAGACCAGGGACGCAAGAGGTTGTGTGCGATAAAGGCAGGCTTTCTTACGGAGAGTGCATATCTTGTTATAGTAGTGATGAGGTCTGCGACGGGCAAGACAATGACTGCGATGACTTAGTGGATGAAAACCAACTAAATGAGTGTGGAGAGTGCGGGCAATTACCACCAGACACTTGTGACAATATTGATAATGATTGCGACGGTCAGGTTGATGAAGACTTGATACGTGAGTGTGTTACAGCCTGTGAAAGAGGAGTTGAGGTTTGCGAACAGGGAAGCTGGATTGGCTGCACAGCCCAGCAACCTTATGAAGAAGCCTGCGATGGCTTTGATTCTGACTGCGATGGCAGAGTTGATGAAGGTTTGAATTGTCAGTGCCCTCCAGAGATGGTTGGTGCTCTCTTACCTTGCGCCGAGCCTCCTTTATCTTGTGGAATGGGATTCAAGACTTGCGAATGTGATAACGAAGATTGTACTATAACAAAGATGTCAGATTGTCTTGCGCTATGTGCTTGGTTGCCACAAGAGATAATTCCAGCAGATTCGGAAGATACTTGCGACGAGACGTTGGGTATGCCAGTCGAACCTGAGATGTGTAACAACTTTGATGAAGACTGCGACCAGCTTATTGATGAGAATTTGGAGAAGGCTTGCTACTCTGGACCAGAGGGCACAGGCGGCATCGGTGTTTGTACCCCAGGAAATCAGATATGTCAAAACGGTCAGTGGTACGGAGAGACCAGTAGCGGTAATTACGTCCTTGATTTCTGTGCTGGTGAAGTCGTACCAAGCAGAGAGATATGTGACGGAGCAGACAACGATTGCGATGGCACAACTGACTTCGGTCAGGTGATACCAGATACGGATATTCTTTTTATTTTGGACTGGTCTGGCTCTATGGAATATAACATCAATGCCGTAAGAATGGCAATGACTAGGTTCGCTACTCAGTTCTCTGCGGAAGGAAAGTTGAAGTGGGGATTGATTACAGGTCCAAGAGTGTTTCCAACGCCAGGGACAAGAAACGTCAACCTTCCAGAATATTTGAGACTAGATTCTGACATCACAGACTTTTCCACTTTTATGAGCGCATTCTCTTCAGCGGGCGCATTTGAATCAGGCTCTTCTTCCGAGATGCTTCGAGATGCTATTTATCTATCAGTTCGCTCTATTGCAACGAGTATGCCTTATGACTTACAAGGAGCACAGTGGGGTCAGTCTATGGGTCGAGACATTCACTCGATTCCAGAATTAAAGTTTTTTAGAGTAAACTGGAGAACTGATGCAGACAGAATTATAATACTTTTCACTGACGAAAATGACCAGTCTTACATGTCTCCAAAAATTCAAAAACCAGAGGTCGTTGAAGCACTGGGTTCCTCTCCGAACACCAAGCTGTACGCCTTCACCAACGGAGGTTTCCAAGGAAGAACATGGGACGATTATGTTAACGAGACGGGAGGCGAAAGGTTCGAACTTTCTTCAAGTGCAGACCAGATGTATGAAGACCTGATGTCTATATTAGACGACATTTGTCTCGGTTCGGAAGAGGAGACAGCACAGAGTACTCCTTACTCAAACTCTTTCTTGAGAACTGTTAGTTCGCAAGTTACTGTTGATTATGTGCTGAGAATGTGCTATTAGAAACTACTTAGGTTAGTACAACTTCATAGAAGGAGAAAGACATTGTGCATTATATGTGTCGAGTTTGAGTTGAGTAGAATCACCATTCAAGAGGCTAGAAGAAACCTTAGAGAGATGGAAAGTTCTTTGGACGAAGAACATGTAAAAGAGATTAAAGAATTAATTATGAAAAGAGAAATGGAAGAACTCTCAGATGAGGAGTTCCGAGAAGAGTATTCAGAAGTTATTGCTGATGGCTCGGATTAGGAGAAAGATTTATGAGAAAAATTATCAATGAGTGGAGAAGATATCTTCAAGAGTCACAAGACGATAAGCAGATTCCAGCCAAAGTTTATTATGGAACATCAATGTCGCAATTGCCATCCATAAGAGACAATGGTATTGTAAACTTGCCAAGTGACGCTGACATTGAAGCAGACAAGATGGGAGTTCCAATGTGTTCTAGCCCGCATGACGCCAAGGCTTATGGAAACGTCGTACTTGAGATTGATGGTGCCTATCTTAGAGACAGCATGCAGTACGAGTCAATTACAAACTCTCAAGGATGTAGAGTAAAGATGAAAGATTCTAGTTCCCTGTCTGGCTCAGGTATTGACAGCATGGTGGACTCTTTGGGGACTAACATACCTTTTGATGCCGTATCAGCGGCAATATTCAGCGGTACGCCAAACTTAGACCAACTTAAAGGTTCTGGTTTTGGGAATATCGGGCTATATTCGTTTCCGATGGAAGAAGGTCAAGAATTAAAGACTTTACATGAGCCAAAAGAACAGCAAGATTGAACTACTTACCTTTATAGGTAGGAGGTTATTCTGCTCGATGTCGAAAGCATCTCATGATTGTAAGGAACAATTTTCAATAGGAGACTTGGTGAGATTGTCAGGAGATGAATTTTTATCTCACGGTATCGGATTGATTTTAGATAAGAGAGATGACTCTGCCGATGTGATAAGAGATTTCGTAGAGCAACTTGGAATTGACCCTGAGAACGATTCGGATGTCAACGATGCTCTTCAGGAGGCGAATAAATACCTACTGAACACGTCAGTCTATCTCGTACACTGGCAAGGAGGCTCAACTAAGTCAGTTTTTAAAAATATTTGGATGTTTTATAACGAGATAGAACTACTTAGCAAAGTTGGTTCCTCAAGAGAGGGAAAAAAGGAGAATTTAAAATGAAATTTATTGTGCTTGCGCTTCTCGCAATCTCTTCCACGGTCAGTGCCCAAATCGCACCAGCAACTGACCAAATTAAGCTCGTTCCAGCGATTAAAAAAATTGCTATCGTGGATAGTAAGCACTACGCTGTCAAGAAAGACGAAAACAACAAGTATGTGTTCATTAAGGTTGCCCCAGAGGGTCACAGTATTGTTAAGCCTCAGATTATCACCATAATTCCCGCAAAATAAACTTGACTACTCTCTTATTTTATGGTAGTATCATATCATAATTAAAAGAAGAGGAAAAGTTATGGAAAACAGAGTGATGGACACACTTATTAAAAATATGCTGAACAAAAAGAGAGGATTTCATTTGGGTCCGTATAAGGGCATGTCCGACGTTTTTGATAATGACCCTTGGTTCCGTTCTTTCTATATGGAAATAGCGAGTTTCTACGGATTTCCAGTATCCCAGAATGATTCAATGTCAAAGCAAGATAGGATTTTATCAGCATTTGCATCTATCAACATTACTCTTGCCTTGGAGGAGCACGTAAAGATTTGGCACCCTTGGTGGAAAGCAAAACAAAAAATTACACCTGAGCTTGCCGAATTATTTTGCCGTGAAGTTTTCGAGATTCGAGGCGAACAAGTTGTTCCATTAATGTAAAAAAGTTGTTGACAAACGAATAATCATTTGATATCTTGTATATGTGGTTGAGGGGAGGACGCTCTCCCTGGAAAAGCAACGCTCTTTGTGATGGGTTTTTCCTCCACAAACCTGTGGGGACTGTAGGTCAGAGTTAGAAATAACGTGACTGCGTAAGCGTGAGAGTGATTCTCAGGGTAGGCTACAGTCAATTAAGGGAAGTTGGGAACCCTTGATATTTTTATGATAAAGGAGTGAAGTATGACAAACTTTTCAAATGCCTCGGCACGCCGCTTGGCATTTAAACTTATAGATAGAAGTGAAGACAAGATACAAGAAGCCTTGTCTAATTTAGAACCAGAGTTCACGAATGCTATTGTAGCAGAACTCGTCAAGAAGAGGATTGAAAGGGGTCGTAATGCCCAAGCAAAGTAAGCCTATTTTAGTTGAGAACAAGCGAAACCGTAATGAGTTTCGTCATCTAACACCAGCGGATATTGCTTCACACCATGAGCATACTATCCGCAAGATAGAAAAGGAGTAAATGCTTTACGAGCTTTATGTAGAAGGAAAATTAGGGCTACACAAGGGCAAGCCAATATTAATGGGAGTATTCACGACTGCTGTGAAGGCAGAAAAAGAGATGCTCAAAGAACTTAGAAGCGGTCATTGTGCTTTCGTAGTCAAAAAGAAATTACCAAAAACTATTTAATATAAAGCCCTCTTCGGAGGGCAAAGTTTTATGAAGGAGAATAGAAATGTCAGAAAATAACGAATCAGTAAAGGCACTGAAACTTTTAAATATCGAGACAGTTCATTCGGACGGAGAATTCAAGTTTAACATCGAAGTGACAGAAGAGTTCGAGACTTGGTTCAAGAAAGAGCAGAACCTCAAGAAGTGGTCTGAAAAGAGATTTAATGAATGGTTCAAGGGACTTGTATCCGCAGGCATCCCAGAAGTAAACAAAATCTTATTGTCAGAAACCATAGAGGCTTCCACTGGCAAGCCAGTTAAGGAAGGTCAGTGAAAAAAGAATTAGAAAAGTTTCAGAAAGAGATGTGGTCAAGTACCCAACCACTGTTATTCGCAGTGGAATATGTAGAAAATATTCTTCAAGAAAATGAGAAACTTAGAGTAATGATTACTCAGCTTTTAGAAGAGAAGCGTGAAGAGTTCATCAACGACGTTCGCTCAAAAACAGACTTTTCTAATTTTGAAAAATAGTCAAAACTACTTTTTTCTTCCTAGTTATGATAAGTAACTGGAGGGTAGAGAGATAAGTAGCAAAGATACTTCTGAGGTAGAGGCGCTTCGTAAGGAGGTTGAAAGACTTACCAAGCAAAACGAAGAGCTAAAGAGGGCGCTCCTCGGTTCCCTTAATGCAAGGATTTATTCACTTCTGGGGATGTGTGGTTTCCAGAGAGATGCGGAGGAGGGTAACGATGAATGCGTTTCAGAATAGGCGACCTTGTTGCTGAAGATACGAGTTTGTATTGGAGGTTCAGTAAGGGTTCTCTCATTTACATGAATGAGGATGCTCCACCACAAGATGGTGAAGCAAGGAAGACCATAGGAATAGTGATGTCTGTTCACAAGAGATTTCCCGATGCTTTCTTTGATATACCTTATTATGTCTACAAGATAAAGTGGTTAAACGCTCCCGATGGATTTTGGGATACCAAGTATTTTTATGAAGATGAGCTTGAGCTTTTGTCCAGAGTCAATCATGATGATGATTTTGACCCAGAGTTTGAGGCAGATATTGAATTTGAGGAAGAAGAATGAAGGTTGGAGATTTAGTAGAACTATCGAGCTATGCAAAGAAGTTGAAGAGAAATGCTTCACTTGTCAACAAGGTTGGAATTGTAACGGAAATCTTAAACCCTTCTTCCATACATGAGATTTATGATATTTATTGGATTGGAGGGGAGCTTCAGCCGATATATGATAGAGTTGAATTAAAACATTTTAGGAGAAAGGGATAAATGGTTATAAAGGAAGG
>CENJ01018119.1_pt1 | contig 10043 bp, 7 predicted proteins | sample 356161 | NCBI WGS metagenome assembly CENJ01 (sample SAMEA2619531, study PRJEB7988) | marine metagenome | biome: marine biome (ENVO:00000447); feature: surface water layer (ENVO:00002042); material: "saline water (ENVO:00002010), including plankton (ENVO:xxxxxxxx)" | depth 5 m | reverse complement strand
ATGTGGCTCATATCTGAGGATCGAATGCTAAACAAAGCTTATATGTCGAAATTTGGAGTCCCACTAGGAGAAGTCACGATTATGTTTGAGAAATTATAAAGCTTGCCAGACATTGAAGCTATTAAATTTAAAGTAATTCTTCGTTAATTGTGAGAGAGCCCTGTCTTAAAAATCTTTCATAGGTTTGTGCATCTATGTTTGCACCGCAGATAACTAATCCAATTCTTTTGCCTGCTAATTTTTTTCGTAGTGGCCAAATAGCTCCAGCAAGAACAGCACCAGCAGCCGGTTCAACGGCCAATTTACCTTCCTCTTGGAGTAGAGATAAACCTGCGCAAATTTGGTTGTCCGTTACAGCCACAAATTCATCGACAAATTTCTTACAAACAGAATAACTGAAGGGAAGTGCCATTGGGGGTGCAAGACTATCGGCTATAGTGTCTATTGAATTCAAAGTTATGGGTTTTCCAACTTTTATCGATTGTGCCATGCTATTTGCACCAATCGGTTCCACACCATATATTTTACAGTTGTTGTTTTTAAGTTTTACTGCCGCTGCCACTCCTGAAATTAGTCCGCCGCCGCCTACAGCAACTACAACAGCATCTAAATCAGAATAGTCTTGGATTAGTTCTAAACCAACGCCAGCTGAGCCCAAAGTCGTATCAATACCGTCAAATGGATGGATGAAAGTTCTATTTTCTTCCCTCATGAGCCTATCTGCTTCTGCAAAAGTGGCTAAACCACCTTCTTTCATAATTATTTCTGCACCATAAGTTTTCGCAAGCGAAATGCGGAATGGATTTGCTGATGTCTGCATGACTACTTTTGCAGACAATTTTTCAACTTTTGCCGCCCATGCAGCTGCAATAGCGTGATTTCCAGCACTGGCAGCTGTGATACCAAACTTTTTATTCTCTTTTTTAATTTGCTTGGTTATCGAAAGTGCACCTCTAGCTTTAAATGTTCCAGAATGTTGGAAGCATTCAAGTTTCAGATAAATCTCACTTTCCTTAATTAGATCGCTTAAGAAGGCCGAAGATAGTTTTGTAGTTGGTGTTCGCAATATTGATGATGACAAATCCGAATAGCGAGATTCTATTGAGTCAAGATTAATGCATTGCAAGCTTGAGTTATCCAACTCAGGTTCCTTTCACAGTCAGTTTAAGCAAAGATTTAATAAGATATAATCTTAGCACGGTTTAATTTGGAACGCTAAGACTAAGAATTGCTGGCTAGTTTAGAGATACTATTTTCAAAGCTCATCAGTGCGAATGATATAAGCTATTAATAAAACCGCCGTGAGAACTCCAAATAGTGCAGCGTACTTTAAAAACCATAAAACTGGGTCAATCGAAAAGATACTTACAAAACACAGAATTAGATATAGAAAAGCAAAAAATAACGGTGCTTTTTTTCCGTTAAACTTTGAATTGTTTTTTTGTTTTGGTTTCATAAAGACAAAAACTTTTTCTACAAGATTGACTTTAGTTAGTTTTTTGAATGCTTAGGTAAACACTTTTAACACAACTACTTTATTTGTGTTTTCTTAGAACCTTCACATTCACTTACTTGGTTTTATTTCAAAGTTTATGATAAACTATAAAAAAGTATTGTGGCCTCTTCTGAAACTACACAACAGAATATGATCTGAAAAATTGCTCCGTCCAAGTATACCGTCATCCTACTTTAAAGTAATGGGAATCTTTCTTTTGTTCTATTCTTGCCCTGGCATGGGATAGTCCAATGCGGTTCTAGCTGATTTTATTGCCTTATCAATATCCATTTTGGCAGTATCAAAAGTTCATCCCCACCGCCAGAAAGCATCATGTTAGAATGTAAACCTGAAGCAGCCTCATAGTCATCAACCTAAACATCGGCAATAACATCAAATGGACCCTGAAGATATGTAACATCACCAAGTTTGCCACCTACCCTCTCAACCATTTTTTAACCACCACCATTCTAGTGGCATAGTTACTGCTCATCATACCTTGCGTTCCAGCTGCACTATATGCTCCAAGAAAAAAACCTTCATAAATATCTCCAATTATTTGATCTTTTAGAAATGTCACCAGTGCACACAATTTCGTCTATCAAATTGATTTCGTAGCTTTGTGACTTTGCCAGAGATCTACTTCTGCAAGGATGATATCAAGAGTTTCAATTATCATATCGATATCATCTGATTCAATCGATAATGGAGGACGAACCTTCAAGACATTATCCTTTGGTCCTTCACTGCCAACTAGAATGCGATATTCGCGCATGCGATTTTTAACAAAAGTACAAAGCCTTGAGTTTTCCTTGCCGGTTTTGTCAATGAATTCGATACCGACAAAGAGACCCATGCCGCGAACGTCTCCAATAGATTGATACTTTTCCTGAAGATTCATAAGTCCCTTTTTTAACTTTATTCCCATTTCCTGCGCATTGGACTGAAGACCTTCTTGATCAACTATTTCAATTACCTCTCTTGCAATAGCGCAGGACAGCGTCGAACCTCCAAATGTGGTAAAAAATTCAATACCGTTATCAAAACTATTTGCAATTTTTTTGGTTGTTGCAACCACCCCAATTGGATGGCCGTTCCCAATTGGTTTTCCTAGAACAACAATATCAGGACAGACTTTTTGATATTCAAAACCAAAATAATAATCACCAAGACGCCCCAACCCGGTTTGAACTTCGTCGGCTATGCAAAGTCCTCCTTGCTTTCGTATTAATTTATAAACTTCATCTAAATATCCCTGTGGTGTGATGATTTGGCCTCCAACTGATGGAAACGTTTCTGCGATAAACGCGCATAATTTTTGATTTTTCGATTTAAGGCTTTCTAATGCTTGACCGATTTGACTGGCAAACTTTTCGCCACACCTAGGGTCACCTCTTTTGTATTTACCCCTATAGTCGTCGGGAATTTCTACTAGCTCTAGCCAATCTGGCTGCCCAACACCGCCAGGCTTATTAAATTTGTAGGCAGATATATCGATTGCACCTGTTGTATTTCCAAAATAGCCATGATCTGTAGTGATCATGCCTCTCGCTTTTGTATATTCACGGGCCAGTCGAATAGCTAGTTCGTTAGCTTCCGAACCCGAATTTACGAAAAAACATACTTTGAAATTTTCTGGTAATTTTGACAGGATACTTTCTGCTAAATCTGATTGGTTTGGGTGTAGATATCTCGTATTCGAGTTTAGCTTTTTCAGTTGTTCGGATGCTACCTTGCGGATCCTAGGATGAGAATGCCCAACATGAGGAACATTATTATAGGCGTCTAGGTACGATCTGCCCCATTCATCAAATAGATGAGTTTTCCAGCCCCTAAAAAACAAAATTGGGTCGTCATATGATAGCCGTAAGTTACCTGAAAAATGTTCTTTTCTCTTGTTGAATATTTCTGTCTTCTGTGTTGGCAAAAAATTTACCTTCTCGTCAGGTAAATTTAAAATAGCTGCAGGATTAGGACATATGGCATTAAAAAATTCTAGATCGTCTGGATCTGCAACCCCTGGCCAGTCATTTTCAAGACCATTTGTTGTTAAAGCAATTTGAAAATGTAAATGAGGAGCCCAACCACCATTCACACTAATGTCGCCGAGAACGCAAAATTGTTCTCCCTTTTTAATTTTCCTACCAACTATATTTAGCTTGGAAAAATTTGGGTTTAGGTGACCATATAAACTGTAAAATATATCGTTGTCGTCAGTTTTGTGTTTAAGAATTATCATCCCGCCATAGTCAAGTCCATTCGTACGGTTTTCTATGGCTATAATTTCGCCATCCAGTGGTGCAAAAATAGGCACTTCTGCGGGAGCAAAAATATCAATTCCTAGATGCACTGTGCGACGATTACTTGCTTTGTATCGTCCAAAACGAAATTCGGGGGCTGTGTAAATCAGTCTTGGTTCGTTGTAATAGCCCAGAAATACTTCATTTTCGCACGTTGCATCATACCCAATTTCTTTTGCTTCTTTTTCTGATAATTTGAAAGGGTTTTCAGGGATAGCAGAGTTTTCAATTGCTAAAGATATTAGTGGTGCATTTTCTAATGGGCTTTCCATAACCTGGCTAAAATTTCCACGGTTTTTATAAATCCAAGATCGTATTCGTTCTTCATTCGCTACTATTTCTTTGCCACAAGCTTTTCTTAGTCGACACTTAAGAAGTTCTTGATTTATTTTATTGTTTTCCAAAAAATCCCAAGCAGGCTTTTGCGATACAGTGACATAAGGATCATTTGGAAATTCTATTGCTAGCATTGTAGAGTTGACAACGCTGACTGCTAAACGCATTAAAAGTAAGTCCCAAATCAAATTAATCTCAGGAATTGTAAGGGGGCAAGTACGATTGAACCCAGATACCAAAGTAACTAAGGATTTTTCTGGATGAGGGGTTTCTAAAACAATATATGCGCCTGCAATTGCAATTTCACAAACACGCGGCGATATACACATATCCCCAAAATCTATTATACCAGACAACGATTTTTTTTTGTCGTAATCGCCAGAAACTATGATGTTATAATCATTTGGGTCATTTTGTATAACTTGCCGATTAAATGATTTGAGCTCAGGTAAACATCTGCTGAAATTTTCTGAAATATTTTTAACTATTTTGTAGCGTTCTTTATCTTCGATACAAATTAGGTGATCATCAATCCAACCTGCCTGCAGGAGGTTCCATTTAAATGTTCTTTCTAGGTCTTTATTTTTGTAACCTCTTAGTGCGTTGGTCGTTGCGCCCAGCGCTTCGCCAATTTCTCCAATCAAATTTAAGGGTTTTGAATGTAATTTTGCAAAACACTTACCGGGAATATATTTTAACGCCCAAACAACTCTATGATTTCCCGCCTCGTCGGCCACTTCTATGTAGCTTTGCCCTGATTGGTTCAAAAAAACTTTTGGCGTGCTAGGCAAATTAGCAACTTTTTCTACATGCTGCATAGCTGAAATTTGTGCTTTAACTAACCAGTCTGGGCAGTTGTTTCGCATTACCTTCAAAATTAAAGGTGGGTTAGAAGAGCTGACTGCTAAAAAGTTTAAATCGTATTCACCGTCTAACTTCGTTAATTTTGCCTTTACACCCCAGCTTTTGTGTAAAACATTAGCCCAGTATTCGGGACCTTCATTAATTTGATTTGGGGTTGACATAGATTTGCCTTCGAAAGGGCTTGTTGTTGTTTAAAAAGGTTTATTGTCCAACTTTATATGAGAAATCTTATAAGTTCATTAATCGCACTCAAAAGATATATCATACGTAAAGACTGTTTTAAAATCTTAATTAGGAATTAAGCAACAGTGTGATTCAAGCAGCACATAATTAGTTGGTATAAAATCTCAGCACCAACAAAAATTAGAACATATATTTGTTACAGTTTAAAAAAACCATATCTGATTAGAACAGAAATATTTAAGTGCGGATTTAATTACTTTACTCTGTTTCTCTGTCTACCTCGCCCTTAGGGCGCACTAAATTTATCAAGTTCCATCGGATTGCCAGGGCTGAAAGAGCTAGCAGTAGAATTGCACCGCTTTCGTACAAAAGGTCTATTGTGTTAATTCCTTTACCCTGTAGAATAATCAGTCTACATAGTGCTGTGATAGCTATAAAAATTGGAACCGTTATTGGAATTTTGCGGAACTTATAAAAAGCGGCAACCATTCCTAAAACTTCAGCGTAAATGAACAATAATAGTAAATCTGTTAATTTAACAGCGCGTGTAGAAACCACACTTACTATTTCAAATATTACGGCGTAGGTAGTGAGAAACGCTATAATAACTAGGAGTGTCTTCTCCATTAGAGTTATTATTTTATACCAATCCACAGAAAAATTTTTTTTTTCTACCATTTGCGTGAAGTAGGTCTAATTTTTCAAATGTCGAAAGTATTTATTTGCGTCGGAGAAAATTCTCGAATTAGCGGATCATGTAAGCGAATTTTAATCATGCGTAACTGCGGCTTAAAATCGATTTATGTAATCTAAACTTTTACTATTTATTTTTCCTGTTACATACATAGACAGAAATACGGTATGTGAATTGATGGCAAAAAGATTTCAAATTACTCTAGCCCAATTAAATCCCACGGTGGGAGATCTTGAGGGTAATTACAAAGCTGCTCTTGGTGCTTGGCAACAAGCAAAAAAAATGGGGAGCGATTTGATTGCATTCACTGAGTTATTTATTACTGGTTACAATACTCAGGATCTGATAAAAAAGCCTTCATTTTGCGAAGCAGCGCAGGATAAAATTTCAAAACTAGCTCAAACTTGCTCGGAAGGACCTGCGATAGCAATTGGTGGTCCGGCTTGCATCGGAGAAAAGCTTTTCAATGCCTATTATATTTTGGCCAATGGAAAAATTACTGATATTATCATGAAACATCATTTGCCAAATCAAAATGTTTTTGATGAAAAGAGAATTTTTGATGAGGGCGAAATTTCCGGACCCTATCAGGTTGGTCCAATTAGAATTGGTAGTCCAATCTGTGAAGATGCGTGGCATTCAGACGTATCTGAAACACTATCAGAAACGGGTGCACAACTCTTGTTAGTACCAAATGGATCCCCATATTATAGCGGCAAAAATGATGTCCGATTAAATAAAATGGTTTCCAGAGTAATAGAAACAAACATGCCTTTAATTTATCTAAACATGGTTGGTGCACAAGACGATCAAGTTTTTGACGGTGGAACTTTTGGATTAAACCGCGGTGGTGACTTAGCAATCAAACTACCATTATTTGAAGAATGTTTAGAGCACATAAGTCTTCAAGAAACAGATGAAGGTTGGATCATCCTTAACGGTGATTTGGCTAAAGTTCCCTGTGACAAAGAATTAGATTATTGTGCAATGGTCAAGGGTCTGCAGGATTATTGTAGTAAATCAGGTTTTGAAAAAGTTGTATTAGGCTTATCGGGAGGCATCGACAGTGCACTTGTTGCTGTTATTGCTTCCGATGCAATTGGACCTGAAAATGTCAGATCAATTATGTTGCCGTCACCGTACACTTCTCAGGCGTCTTTAAGTGATGCTGCTAATCTTGCAGAAAATTTAGGGTGCAATTTAGATAATTTACCAATTAGTGATAGCGTTAATGCTATTGAGAAAACTTTATCCGGCATGTTTGAAGGCCTTAATACGGATCTTACGGAGGAAAATATTCAGTCAAGACTTCGAGGGCTTTTGCTGATGGCAGTATCGAATAAGTTTGGGGAGATGCTGCTGACAACGGGCAACAAATCCGAAGTAAGCGTTGGTTATTCGACGATTTATGGTGATATGGCGGGGGGATTTAATCCAATAAAAGACTTGTATAAAACTCGTGTATTTGAAATTTCCAAGTGGAGAAATCAAAATCACAGGACTTGGATGAAAGGTCCTTCAGGCACGATAATTCCAGAAAATATTATTACAAAAGCCCCAACAGCCGAATTACGCCCAAATCAAAAGGACAGTGATAGCTTGCCCGACTATCCTGTTTTAGATGCAATTCTTACTATTTTAATTGATGAAGATGGATCATTGAACGATTGTTTGAAAGCCGGCTACAAAAAAAGGGACATTACTAAGGTGGAGAGTTTGATTTATAGCAGTGAATACAAGAGGTTTCAATCAGCTCCTGGTACTCGTTTAACACAACGTGCTTTTTGGTTAGACAGACGCTATCCAATAGTAAATAAGTGGCGTGATAAATAATAATTTCCATTTTACTTATATTCTAGCATACTGAAACTGAATACTAATTACCGGTTTCAGGGTATAATAATGTTGCAATTTACTTAGGTCTTTAATTGGAAAGTCACAAACTGTGTAGAAAGTGTTTTACGCTTTTTGAAAAATTGGACAGATGTCCACATTGCGGTTCTCCAATGATTATTTCTCATCCGGAACTGCTCACTCTAAACATTGCTCACATGGATTGTGACTCTTTTTACGCGTCTGTGGAAAAAAGAGATTGCCCTGAGTTAATCGATAAGCCCGTCATAATTGGTGGGGGTAGGCGCGGTGTTGTTTCAACTGCTTGTTATGTTGCCCGAATTAGAGGAGTTCACTCCGCGATGCCTATGTATCGTGCCTTAAAATTATGTCCAGATGCGGTTGTTATTAGACCACGAATGAAAGTATATGCAGAAATTAGTCTCCAAATTCGAAAAATGATGCTAGAGTTGACACCTGCGGTTGAGCCTATTTCTTTAGATGAAGCTTTCCTAGACTTGGGTGGCACTCAAAGACTTCACAAAAAGCCCCCCGCGGTTTTGCTTGCAGAACTTACTAATAGAATAAAAACTGAGCTTGGCTTAACGGGTTCAATAGGGCTGTCTCATAACAAATTTTTGGCCAAAGTAGCTTCAGATCTTAACAAACCAAATGGCTTTTCCATTATTGGAAAACAAGAGACGGAAAAGTTTTTGTTTAATAAACCAGTAAATATTTTATGGGGTGTTGGCGCGGGGACAAAAGAAAAACTTGGAGCTTTGGGGATCAAAACACTAAGCGATTTGCTACGTTGGGAAGAGAGCGATTTTGTTAGAAAATTTGGTACTTCAGGAAAACGTTTAAAAGCTTTGGCTTCAGGAAAGGATAATCGTCGAGTAATGGCGGAAAGATTGATAAAGTCTATTTCTAACGAAACAACCTTTGGGGAAGATATTCTCAAGCATGAAATCTTAATTGGGCACTTATGGCGTATGTGTGAGAAGGTTTCTGACAGAGCAAAGTCTCGTGAAATCGCCGGAAAGGTTGGTGTAATTAAGCTGAAAACCGACAAACATCGATTGATTACTCGTAGATTAACTTTCAAAGAGCCAACCAATATGGCAGATCGATTATTTAATGCACTAGAACCCTTGTTAAAAAATGAAATTAAAGAGGTAAAATTTCGATTGCTTGGTGTTACATTGACAAATCTGTGTGATCAAAAATATGCTGATTTGACTGGTGATTTGCTAGATCCAAATGCCCAAAATCGGCAAAAAGCAGAGCTTGCAACCGATAAGATCCGTAGAAAATTTGGTGTCAATGCTATTATAAAGGGTAGGAGTTTGCGGTGAATTACTCTGCCGCTATTGAAGTTACACTAGTGTGCGTTTTAGAAAAATCTCTCAATATATCCAGTAATTTATTTTTTAATTTATAAAACTTTTCCAGTTTTTGGATTTTCCGTTCGTCCATATACATTGAGCGATCTATTTCCAGCTGAATTGCATGACGGTTTAATTCAGGACGTCCATACTTCTGAACAATATAAGCTCCTGAAAATGGAATATTTCGGCTGGCATGCAGGCCATTTTTAGATATTAACATGGCCAGATTATTTACAATGTCGGGGGAACAAGAAGCTCCATATCTGTCACCCAGCACTAATTGGCTCGTGTGAAAACCAGTGCTGGCATTCAAAATCGCTTCATGTGGCATGGAATGTGCGTCTATAAGTATAGAATAGCCGAATTGTCGGTAAGCTCTGTCCAGTAATTCTGATAGCTTTGAATGATAGGGGTCCCAGAATTTTTCTAATCTTTCAAACGCAGCTTCTTTTGAAAGTTTACCTGAGTAAATTTCCTTTCCATTTGCAACTACTCTTGGGATGACCCCCAATCCCGATATTACACGCGGATTTTGTCCATTTGGTCTAATGCCTGCAATAATTGCGGAATCTAATTCGTCCCGTGCTCTATTTAAGTCAACGAAAGCCCTTGGGATTTTTGAACAAATTAGAGGGATGCCTAAATCTGGTGCAAAGTCCATCAATTCATCCACAAATGCGTCTTCAGAACTTCTTAGTGTAGTGGGGTCAAGTATCGATTGCTCTTTTACTGATGACCTATAGTTGCGACCTGAATGTGGAGATGCGATAACGATACCAGATTGCAAAACTACTGGGTCCTCAAGCTTATATGATTTTTCTGGTAAACTATTATACTTCATAATTAGATCTTAGCTTTTAATTTTTGAATCGAAAACCCCTTGAACAAAGTTGTAAAACTTTTTATAGACTTTCAACCGGCGCGGGACCCCCGCCGCATCTTGGGCGGTT
>CENJ01022214.1_pt1 | contig 10055 bp, 7 predicted proteins | sample 356161 | NCBI WGS metagenome assembly CENJ01 (sample SAMEA2619531, study PRJEB7988) | marine metagenome | biome: marine biome (ENVO:00000447); feature: surface water layer (ENVO:00002042); material: "saline water (ENVO:00002010), including plankton (ENVO:xxxxxxxx)" | depth 5 m | reverse complement strand
AGATATGAATAAAACAAATACAGCCCAGACTCATCTCACACCAAAAATCAAAACACACGCCTGTGAAATAGCAAACATAACGCCTCTAAGTGCCAATACATTCCAAATTGATTTAAAATCAATCACAAACGAAGGTTTAGAGTATCAAGCAGGACATTATCTAAAGCTTGAACTAGATGTAAATAAAGATGGCAAACCACTATCACTATCCTACTCCATCGCAGATGATTTTACCCCTGAAACCCCCAACAGCTTACAGCTCTTCATTCAGAACACTAGCGATTTTGTAGATAAAGTGCTCAAAACACTCTCTGAAAAGCACACACACAAAGAACACGTCAACATTGAACTACCATTTGGAAATTCCCATCTACAAACAGACCTTAACCAACCACACCTTCTTGTTGCTGCTGGGTCAGGGATCGCTAAAATTAAGGCCTTAACAGAAGCAATTCTAAAACAAAAACCAGAAACAAATCTTACGCTTTATTGGTCAAACAGAGAAATAGAGGATTTTTATCTACTAGATACCTTTGAAACACTCGCAGAAAAACATAAAAACCTAACTTTCACGCCTATATTAGAAGCTGAAAATACAAACTGGTCTGGCCGTACTGGATACATATTTGAAATCATACAAGAAGACTTCGCGAATCTAGAAAATACAAAAGCGTATTTATGTGGATCACCAAATATGGTTTACGGCACGATCGATAAACTAGAAGCCATAGGACTAAAAGAAAAAAACTGCTGTTCGGATGTATTCGAATACGCGCCTAGATAAAATACAAAATAGAACATAATTTAATGAGCATCTCAGCACAGCTATGACAAAAACCACCACCATAGATTTGCACCTTTCATCGAAACGCACTAATTTTTCTCTAACCATTCTTTTAAATATATGAAAGACACATTCATGAAATTAGAATCACTTGCACTTCATCACGGCTACAAATCAGAAGATACAACAAAGGCAGCTGCAGTTCCGATATATCAAACAACCTCCTATACTTTTGATGACACACAGCACGGCGCCGATTTATTCGACCTAAAAGTACCGGGTAATATCTACACACGCATCATGAACCCAACAACTGATGTCTTAGAAAAACGTGTTGCAGCAATGGAAGGCGGCATCGCAGGCTTAGCCGTAGCATCAGGCATGGCGGCAATTACATATGCTATTCAATGTATTTGCGATGTTGGCTCTAATATTGTTAGCACTTCCCAACTTTACGGAGGCACATATAATCTTTTGGCACACACACTCCCAAGACAGGGAATAGAAGCACGCATGATCTCAGCAGATGATTTTGATGGCTTCGAAAAAGCTATAGATGAAAACACTCGCGCCATTTTTTGCGAATCTATAGGCAACCCAGCTGGCAATATTGTTGATATTAAAAGACTTGCTGAAATAGCAAACAAACATGGCATTCCGCTAATCGTAGATAATACCGTCGCAACACCATTTCTGTGCCAACCAATTAAACTCGGCGCACATATCGTCGTACATTCTTTAACAAAATATATCGGAGGCCATGGCACAAGCATCGGCGGCATCATAATTGATTCAGGCAATTTTGACTGGGCACTCCATAAAAAGCGCTTCCCTATGCTGAATGAACCAGACCCATCATACCATGGAGTAATTTATACTGAAGCATTCGAAGCTGCAGCCTTTATTGGCCGGTGTCGAGTTGTACCTCTTCGCAATACTGGTGCAGCCTTATCTCCACAAAATGCCTTTTTAATTCTGCAAGGTCTAGAAACCCTCTGCCTACGTATGGAGCGCCACTGTAGCAATTCCGAAAAAGTAGCCGCATTTTTAGAACAGCACCCAAAAGTAAGCTGGGTTAACTATGCCACATTAGATAACAGTCCATATAATGAGCTGTGTAAGAAGATCACTTCAGGACACGCTTCTGGCATTTTAAGCTTTGGGATCAAAGGCGGCATAGAAGCCGCTACAAAGTTCATAGACTCATTAGAAATGATCTTACGCCTTGTTAATATCGGCGATGCCAAATCACTCGCTTGCCACCCCGCATCAACGACACATCGCCAACTCAACAAAGAAGAACTCAAAAAAGCAGGTGTGAGTGAAGATCTAATCCGCCTTTCAATCGGCATTGAAAATATCGATGATATCATCGCAGATATTGAGCAAGCCTTAGATAAAAGCAGCGGTTAACTGGCATAATATGCGCAAATCAATCGATGACTCATTAATTTTTCAATTATATGCTTATCATGCTATAGCTACCCGATCATGCGCATAATATTGATTAGACACGCTCCATCAATGGGACAAAAAGATCCGTCAAATTATTCAAAATACGGCGATATAAATGTACCGCTTGATCCTCAGCATGCGCACCTAAGTATTGAATGCGGGAAAAATCTACGCACCTATTTTAATAAAATTAGCCTAGATACACCGCCGATCTTTTGGACAAGTCAATTCATGCGCTCACAACAAACTTTCACAGGTATAAAACAAGGCTTAGCTGATCATTTTACTCAACAAAGCCTTACATGGCATGTCGACCCACTCTTAAACGAGCAAAGCTTCGGCATTCTTCCTTATATTGAAGACATAAAAAATCCCGTAAAAAAAGTGATCGTTAAACTCTTGTCCTCCATGGCACACCAACTATACAAAAATGATAGCTACTCTAGCAAAACACTGATGGGCGAATCCCCACTTGATAAATCTAGAGATGTACGCCTCTTCATGAGTGGCTCTCTACAAAACAATATTGATAAAGGACATGAAAACCACGTCATCATTTCACATGGCAATCACATAAAACCTTTCCTAATGCACTGGTTCCATCTATATGGACGTGACACTTGGCAGAAACTTGATACTCCAGGGAACTGCGACACCTTTGTTATCGAAGGTGAAAAAGGAAATTGGAGTGTAAAAAAAATCTATGATGGGCAAAATGCAAAAAGTTTAATAAACAACCCGATCAATCCAATTGCACATATTCAAAAGCCAACCGATTCGCCGCCCCCACCGCTACCGAAAATGAATCTAGATAAGTAGTAGAGCTTGTAATTCATTGAAATCACTAACAACAACACCCCCTAAATATTGATACCCAGAAATTAGTGCGAATGAGTCGCGATATTGTTGACGCAAACTCAGAAAATACCTAATAGACATTATTATATTAGGGACATTGCAGAAAATAATTAGTGGTTTTAAAAAACAACATATTGACAACAAGAACCATTCATAACACTATATCTAGTATCTAAAGAATCTTCTTGTTTCGGGAAGACTTTCACAAAGTTTAGTGTTTTTTAAGCAAAATAATGGCGTTTTGTGCCGATTTTTTGCCCTTATAGTACGAGTAATTTATTGTTAAAGGAGAGAGAAAATGATCGTAGTTTATAGCAAACCAGCATGTGTACAATGTACAGCAACAACACGTGAGCTTGATAGACGCGGCATTCCTTATGAATATGTTGACCTGACTAAAGATATTCCTGCAATGAAAAAAGTACGCGACATGGGCTATATGACAGCTCCAGTTGTGATCACAGAAGATGATCACTGGGGTGGGTTTAGACCAGATAAAATCGCTTTACTAGCAGAAAGCGCATTAGCAACAGCATAACTATATGTAGTAGATAGGCATTATATGGAACCTCTTATTGTCTATTATTCAAGTACCTCAGGAAATACACAGCGTTTTATAGAAAATTTGGGGATTCGCTGTGTACGTATTCCTATTTCAATGAAGGAACCTCTTCCTAAGTTGAATGAAGATTATGTTTTGATCTGTCCTTGCTATGCCGATGACGATGGATCAAAAGCGGTTCCAAAACAAGTAATTCGGTTTTTAAATGATTCGCATAATAGAGCATTGCTACGCGGCGTAATCGGATCAGGAAATCGAAATTTTGGTGATAAATTCGCTTATGCTGGCGATGTTATCGCTAAAAAATGCGGTGTTCCATGCTTGTATAAATTTGAACTAAGCGGAACACCTACTGACATTATAAACGTAGAACGGGGAATGAAAAAGCTATGGGAATCGCCAACAAAACAAACAACGCTGAAACAGACGGGAACTTAAATAAAATGAAATTGGACATGGAATCAGACATGGGTCTACCTGTTGTGCAAAAGAAAGTATCTTCTAGCACAAAAGAGATTTTAGAGCGTGAAGCACAGGCCGCAGCAGAAGTTGAAATTGAAAGTGGCGAAGACTACCACGCCCTCAATGCGATGCTCAATCTATATGACGAAAATGGAAAAATTCAGTTTGATGCAGATAAAAAAGCAGCGCGTCAATTCTTCTTACAACATGTAAATCAAAACACTGTGTTCTTTCATAACCTGGAAGAAAAGCTCGGCCACCTTGTGATGCAAGGCTATTACGAAAGCAATGTCCTAGAACAATACGAATTTGATTTCATCCGAGACCTTTATGATTTCGCTTATAGCATGAAGTTCCGCTTTTCAACTTTCCTCGGCGCATATAAATATTATACGAGCTACACACTTAAAACCTTTGACGGTAAGCGCTACCTTGAGCGTTATGAAGACCGAGCAGTTATGGTTGCCCTGACACTTGCACGCGGTGATGAAGCAATGGCGCGTCACTTAGTTGAAGAAGTAATTTCAGGACGTTTTCAACCCGCAACACCAACATTCCTAAACGGCGGAAAGAAGCAACGTGGTGAGCTTGTTTCATGCTTCCTACTTCGTGTTGAAGATAATATGGAATCGATCAGCCGTGCGATAAACTCGTCATTACAGCTTTCAAAACGAGGAGGCGGTGTTGCTCTCATGCTTACGAACCTCCGTGAAGTTGGCGCACCGATTAAAAAAGTAGAAGGCCAATCTTCGGGTGTTATCCCTGTAATGAAGCTTCTAGAAGATTCATTTTCTTACGCAAATCAGCTCGGCAGCCGTCAGGGCGCAGGCGCAGTATACCTAAACGCACACCACCCTGACATTATGCGCTTCCTCGATACGAAACGTGAGAATGCCGATGAAAAAATCAGAATTAAAACGCTTTCTCTTGGTGTTGTCATTCCGGATGTGACATTCGAGCTCGCAAAGAAAAATGAATATATGCATCTATTCTCACCATACGATGTCGAGAAGGTGTACGGTAAACCATTCTCAGAAATTTCTGTGACGGAAAAATATGACGAAATGGTCGAAGACAAACGCATCCGCAAAACAAAGATCAAAGCGCGTGAGTTTTTCCAAACTATTGCCGAAATTCAATTCGAATCTGGCTACCCTTACATCATGTACGAAGATACAGTGAACCGTGCAAACCCTATTCATGGCCGCATCACAATGAGCAATCTATGCTCAGAAATCCTTCAGGTCAGCGATGCAAGTACATACCAAGCAAACTTAGATTACGACCATGTCGGCTCTGATATTTCATGTAACCTCGGGTCTATGAATATTGCTAAAGCAATGCAATCACCAAACTTTGGTAAAACCGTTGAAACGGCAATCCGCGCTCTCACATCCGTATCGGATATGAGTAATCTGGAATGCGTTCCTTCAATTGCAAAAGGTAACAACCGCTCACATGCAATCGGCTTAGGACAAATGAACCTACATGGCTATCTAGCAACGCAAGAGGTCCATTACGACTCAACAGAAGCCGTAGACTTTACAAATATGTATTTCTACACAGTCACCTATCACTGCATTCGCGCCTCAAATATGATTGCGAAAGAACGTGGTGAAACATTTGCTGACTTTGATAAGTCCGATTATGCATCTGGTAAATATTTCGAGAAGTACACAAGCAAAAACTGGACGCCAGAAACTGAAAAAGTTGCAAAACTTTTCGAAGATGCTGGCATTGAAATTCCGAACCAAAAAGACTGGGAAGAACTAAAATCCTCTGTAATGGAGCACGGTATGTATAATGCGTACCTACAGGCTGTACCACCAACAGGTTCAATCTCTTACATTAACAACTCAACGTCTTCTATTCACCCAATCGTGTCACAGATTGAAATTCGTAAAGAAGGCAAAGTTGGACGCGTATACTACCCAGCCTTTGGTATGAACAATGAAAACCGTGAATTTTATAAAGATGCCTATGAGATCGGCCCAGAAGCCATTATCCGTGTCTATGCTGCAGCAACACAGCACGTAGACCAAGGCCTATCCTGTACGCTCTTCTTCCCGGACACAGCAACAACTCGCGACATTAACAAAGCACAGATTTACGCGTGGAAGAACGGTATCAAAACAATCTACTATATCCGCCTTCGCCAAATGGCATTAGAAGGAACAGAAGTAGAAGGCTGCGTGTCTTGTAGCCTATAAAAGATAAAGTAAGGAAAGGATAAAACCATGAGTGCCGATATAAAATTAGAGCAAGCCGCTAATGATCCAGCCAAGCTTAGCCGTATAAATGCCATTAACTGGAACCGCATCATAGATGATAAAGATCTAGAAGTATGGAACCGCTTAACATCAAATTTTTGGCTACCAGAAAAAGTGCCTCTTTCAAATGACGTACAAAGCTGGGGCACACTCACAGGTGATGAGCAACGCCTCACCATCCGTGTATTCACTGGCCTCACTCTACTCGACACCATCCAAGGTGTTGTAGGCGCACCAACAATGATGGCAGATGCCGTCACACCTCATGAAGAGGCCGTGCTTACAAATATTGCCTTCATGGAATCAGTGCACGCGCGTTCTTACTCTTCTATTTTTTCTACGCTTTGCTCTATGCGTGATGTTGATGACGCTTATCAATGGAGTGAAGAAAATGAATTCCTACAAAAGAAACAAGACATTATCCTAGGCGAATACAAAGCAGACAATCCACTTAAGCGTAAAATCGCAAGTGTGTTTCTTGAGAGCTTTCTCTTCTATTCTGGCTTTTACCTACCTATGCATTGGTCAAGCCGCGCGAAACTTACCAACACAGCCGATCTCATTCGTTTGATCATCAAAGACGAAGCCGTGCATGGGTATTATATCGGCTATAAATTCCAAAAAGCCTACGCTCAAATCACACCAATGGAACAAATGGAGCTAAAAGATTACGCGATCGGTTTGCTTATGGATCTTTATGATAATGAGCTGAAATACACCGATAGCCTATACGAATCTGTGGGTCTTACGGACGAAGTCAAAACCTTCCTACATTATAATGCAAATAAAGCGCTTATGAATTTAGGGTTTGATCCATTATTCCCTGCTGAAATATCAACACCAAACCCGGCGATCATGTCTTCTCTATCGCCAAACGCAGATGAGAACCATGACTTTTTCTCAGGTTCTGGATCATCATATGTCATGGGGAAAGCCGAAGAGACAGAAGACGAAGACTGGGATTTTTAATCACCCCAGTCTCAATAAAATATGCCACGCCTAGTAGTGAACTGACTTTGAATCAAAAGGCTTTTGACCAGAAGGCGGGGCGAATTTTGTAAGCTGAATGCCTTCAACGGCTTTCTTATACTCATCCAAAGTTGGCGTACGCCCTAAAATCGCAGATAGAACGACAACTGGCGTAGATGCAAGAAGTGACTCCCCCTTCTTCTCTGGTGCATCTTCAACAACACGACCTTGGAAAAGTCTCGTAGACGTAGCTAATACAGTATCGCCTTTCTCAGCTTTTTCCTGATTACCCATACATAAGTTACAACCAGGGCGTTCAAGATAAAGCATGTTTTCATACTCTGTACGTGCTGCATTTTTCGGCGCTGTATCATCAAATTCAAAGCCAGAGTAAGATTGCAAGATATCCCAATCACCCTCTTCTTTTAGCTCTTCAATGATATTATATGTTGGCGATGTCAAAACAAGCGGAGCCTTAAACTCAACTTTGCCATTTTGCGCTTCAAGATTCTTAAGCATTTTTGCAACTATCTTGATATCGCCTTTATGCACCATACATGATCCAACGAAACCAAGATCAACTTTCTTCTCACCTTTATAGTAAGAAATTTCTCTAATCACATCATGCGTATAACGTCTAGAAACATCATCATTATTGACATCAGGATCAGCAATCATCGGCTCGATAATTTTATCCAAGTCAATAACGACTTCCTTGTAGTATTTAGCATTTTCATCTGGTCTTAGCGCAGGTTTTTCACCAGATCGAATTCCCTCTATACGTTTATTAGCCTTATCAATCAGCCCCTTAAGAACCTGCTTCTCATTATCCATCCCTTTATCAATCATGACTTGAATACGGCTTTTGGCAATTTCAAGAGATTCGATTAAGGTCTCATCCTCGGATATACACACAGACGCCTTAGCTTTCATCTCTGCTGTCCAATCTGTAAAGGTAAAGGCTTGGTCAGCAAGGAGCGTTCCAATATGAACTTCAATAATACGGCCTTGGAAAACATTATCGCCATCAAACTGCTCTAGCATTTGTTCCTGCGTAGCATGTACAACATCACGGAAATCCATGTGATCCGCCATCTTACCTTTAAAGGTGACCTTGACTGTCTCAGGAATAGGCATGCTAACCTCACCTGTCGCAAGCGCAAGAGCAACTGTTCCAGAATCAGCACCAAAAGCTACACCCTTAGACATACGTGTATGCGAATCTCCACCAACGATAACGTCCCAGTCATCAACAGTAATGTCGTTCAAAACCTTATGAATAACATCCGTAAGAGATGGATAAACTCCCTTAGGATCCCTACCTGTAATAAGGCCAAAATTATTCATAAATTTCATGAGCTTTGGAATATTTTCTTGCGCTCTAACATCCCATACAGATGCAGTATGGCAGCCAGATTGATATGCACCATCTGCAATTGGTGAAATAACCGTAGCAGCCATAGCCTCAAGCTCCTGCATGGTCATAAGACCTGTTGTGTCCTGTGAACCAACGATATTCACTTTTACACGCACATCAGATCCAGCATGCAAAATCTTATCTTCTGCTACACCTAATTTATTGCGGTTAAATATTTTCTCAACAGCTGTAAGCCCTTGCCCCTCATGTGATACTTCTTTCGATGGTGCAAAAACAGTCGGCGCCTCAATGCCAAGAGTTTCAGCCGCAAAACTTTGCAGCTTCTTACCAAATACAACAGCATATGAACCACCAGCTTTAATAAACTCTAGCTTTTGCGGTGTGAGCGCTGCTGAAATATCTTTTAGTTCCTTATCTCCATTATAGAGCTTTTTATCTTTCGTATTAATTGTAAGAACAGTGCCCGTATCAACAGAATATTCTTGCTCCAATACTGGCTCACCGTCATCATCTAATACAGTTTTGCCGTTAGCATCCTTCTTCTTAACCCAGTTCTTCAGATCAATACCTATACCGCCCGTAACACCGACAGTTGTTAGAAAGATTGGTGAAATACCATTTGTACCAGCAACAATCGGCGCAATATTAATAAACGGCACGTAAGGGCTAGCCTTCTTACCAGTCCATAGCGCAACATTATTAACGCCGGACATACGTGAAGAACCAACACCCATAGTCCCCTTCTCAGCAATCAGCATAACGCGGGCATCAGGATACTGTTCTTGCAACTCAATAATCTTGTTCTGCTTGTCTACATTACCTTCAAATAAACACTGTCCATGAAGCTCCCTGTCTGCACGAGAATGTGCTTCTTTACCAGGAGATAGTAAGTCCGTTGATATATCACCCTCACCAGCGATATAGCACACAACTTTAATTTCTTCTTCTACATCTGGAAGCTTAGTGAAAAACTCTGCATTCGCATAACTTTGAAGAATATCCTTAGAGATACTATGCCCTTCACTGTACGCTTTTGATAAACGCTCCATATCTGCTTCATATAAGAAAACCTGCGTTTTCAAAACATCTGCGGCTTGCTGAGCAATAGCCTCATCATCACCGAGCGCCAAATCAATTAATACCTCTACCGACGGCCCGCCTTTCATATGTGATAAAAGCTCAAAAGCAAATTTAGGCGTTATTTCTTCAACAACCTCATCGCCAACAATAATCTTCTTCAAGAAATAAGATTTTGCTCTCGCCGCACTCGTCGTGCCCGGCAAAGTATTATAAATAAAGAAATGAAGTGAATCTTCG
>CENJ01032602.1_pt1 | contig 10059 bp, 8 predicted proteins | sample 356161 | NCBI WGS metagenome assembly CENJ01 (sample SAMEA2619531, study PRJEB7988) | marine metagenome | biome: marine biome (ENVO:00000447); feature: surface water layer (ENVO:00002042); material: "saline water (ENVO:00002010), including plankton (ENVO:xxxxxxxx)" | depth 5 m | reverse complement strand
GCTTTTTATGAGTTGGATTGTATTGCCATTTACAGAGGCTATCAAGGTCTTATAGACGACCATACCGAGAACATGAATCCGAGAAGTGTCAACAACATCATTAACAAAGGAGGCACGGTGCTTAAATCCGCCCGTTGTCTTGAGTTTCGAACTCCAGAAGGCAGAAAAAAAGCTTTTGGTGTCATTCAAAAGCACAACATAGACGCCCTAGTAGTCATTGGTGGAGATGGTTCCTTTACGGGAGCTATGATTTTCCAAAAAGAATATGGTATTCCAGTAATTGGAATTCCAGGTACGATTGACAATGATATTTTTGGAACCACACATACCATAGGTTATGACACAGCATTAAATACGGTAATAGACGCGATAGACAAAATTCGCGATACGGCCATTTCCCATAATCGACTCTTTTTTGTTGAGGTAATGGGAAGAGATGCCGGTCACATTGCTTTAAATACAGGAGTAGGAGCAGGAGCCGAAGAAATCCTGATCCCAGAAGAAAATATGGGGTTAGATCGATTATTGGACTCTTTGAATCGAAGTGAAAAATCAGGGAAGTCTTCCAGTATCGTTGTGATTGCTGAAGGTGACAAAACTGGAAAAAATGTTTTTGAGATTGCAGAATATGTAGAAAAAAACATGCCGCACTACGAAGTACGAGTTTCGGTTTTAGGACATATGCAACGTGGAGGAAGCCCCAGTTGTTTTGACCGAGTACTTGCTTCCCGAATGGGTGTAGAAGCCGTAGAATCTCTCAGAGCAGGAAAATCCAATGTAATGGTGGGGCTCAAAGAAGATCAAATGATTTTGACCCCCTTAAGCAAAGCGATCAAAGGAAAATCAGAAATTAATGAAAACCTAATCAGAGTATCGGATATACTCTCTCTATAAATCAATTAAAAATAATCATTATAAACATGGCAATTAGAATAGGAATTAACGGATTTGGAAGAATAGGAAGACTTGTTTTTCGATCAGCAATGAAACAAAATGAGGTTACCATCGTGGGAATCAACGATTTGTTAGATGTAAATCATTTGGCATATCTTTTAAAGTATGATTCCGTTCATGGAAAATACGACGGTACCGTGGAGGTAGAGGGAAACAATTTAGTAGTGGACGGACAAACAATTAGAATTACTGCTGAGCGCGATCCTGCTGCAATCGGTTGGGGAACAGTAGATACTGATGTTGTTGCCGAATGTACTGGAATTTTTACCACTTTAGAAAAAGCACAACTTCATGTTGATGGGGGAGCAAAAAAAGTGGTCATTTCAGCTCCATCGGCTGATGCACCTATGTTTGTAATGGGGGTAAATCACAACGAAGCCACTTCAGATCAAACCATCGTTTCCAATGCGTCCTGTACCACAAATTGTTTGGCACCCATTGCGAAAGTACTCAACGATAATTTTGGGATTCAAGAAGGTTTGATGACCACTGTCCACGCGACTACAGCAACTCAATTTACTGTAGACGGTCCTTCTAAAAAAGATTTTAGAGGTGGAAGAAGTTCATTAGTCAACATCATGCCGGCTTCTACTGGAGCTGCCAAAGCAGTAACCAAAGTGATTCCCGCATTAGTAGGAAAATTAACCGGAATGGCTTTTCGGGTTCCTACGGCCAACGTCTCTGTGGTTGATTTGACTGTAAAGCTCGAAAAAGACACTTCTTATGAAGAGATCAAAAATGTAATGCGTACGCATTCCGAATCGGATTTAAAAAACATATTGGGCTATACTGAAGAACTTGTGGTTTCTCAAGATTTTGTTGGTGATGTACGCACTTCTATATTTGATGCTGGTGCAGGGATGGAATTAAATTCTAAATTCTTTAAAATTATCTCTTGGTACGATAACGAGTGTGGTTATTCCAACAAACTCATTGACCTTGCCAAACACATAAACCAACTCTAATCTTTTTTAAATGATTTTAGTTGTAGATAGTGGATCGACTAAAACAGATTGGATTGCCGTTGATACCAGGGGTAAAATCTTGTTTTCTACACAAACATTAGGACTCAATCCACAAGTGCTTTCCAGTGCTATTCTCAAAGAACGTATTATCAATAACTTTGATCTCTATCAAAATAGAAAACAAGTCACACACCTTTATTTTTATGGAGCTGGTTGTGGAGTGGAAACACCTCAATTGAGAATCCGAAAAGTTTTTGATGAGATTTTCACAGAGGCTGAAAAAATAATTAAAGAAGACACTTATGCAGCTGTATACGCCGCTTCTAAACCCAATGAAAAATCTATAGTCTGTATCTTGGGAACAGGGTCCAACTGCACCTATTTTGACGGAAAGGAGATTGACCAGCGCATCACCTCTTTGGGTTATATATTGATGGACGAGGCAAGCGGCAATTTTTTTGGAAAGCAGTTGATACGAAGTTATTATTTCAATACGATGCCTAAGTTATTAAAGGATGAATTTGAAAAAGAATATGACTTGAGGCCTGATACGGTTAAAGAAAATATTTACCGAAGGGAAAATCCCAATACCTACCTCGCCACCTTTTCCAAATTTTTGATTAAAAACAAGAATAACGAACTTTTTCAAAAAATTATCAAAGCAGGTTTAGAACGGTTTATCAACCACCAGATTTTACAATTCGACAATGCCCAACAAGTTCCCATTCATTTTATTGGTTCCATTTCTTTTTTCTTAAAAGAAGAAATCAAGCAAGCATTAGAAGAAAAAGGACTGACAATGGGACGCATTGTTCAACGCCCTATTGATGAATTAGTAGAATATCACATTCATCTTTTGAAATAAAACAACAATTGATTATTTCACGGCAATCATAGAAATTTCAACACGGACGGATTTAGGTAGGGTTTTTACGGCTACAGTTTCTCTAGCGGGAGCCGTATCATTATCAAAATAAGCTCCGTATACTTGATTGATCTCTCCAAAATTGTTCATATCATCTAGAAAAATGGAACTTTTTACCACGTGATCAAAGTTCATATCTGCAGCTTCTAAAATTGCTTGAAGGTGTTCCATTACCAATTGCGCTTCTTCTTTGATGGTCCCACTAAAGAGCTCCATGGTGGCAGGGTTTAAGGGAATTTGTCCAGAAACATAAAGTGTATTACCTACTTTAACCGCCTGGTTGTAGGGTCCTATGGGTGCTGGGGCATTAAGTGTGGTTATGATTTCTTTTTTCACTTTAAAAGATTTATTTAAAAATACTAATAAAAAGTGATTTAATAGGATCGGTTCGGTTCACTTTGCTTTTCGTATTTGATATCGCTCAACAAGCCTGACTTAATTCCAATAAAAAAATTCCAAGATGCCCGATCGCTAAACGGAACCCAGCTAAAGTTTAGCCTCCAACTATTTAAATCTCGATCAAAACGCAGTTGGGTGTAAGTAAATCCCTCACCCTTAAAATCATACCCTGAAGACACACCTACTTTCCATTTAGGAGTCAAATCTACATTTCCTGAAAACATGAGCGAGTTATTACTAAAGTCTTTCTGTGACCTGTTATTATTGTAAGTAAGGGAATAAGCGACTGTTAAATTCCAAGGTATTTTAGATCGATAACTGGGATACTTAGGGGGTGGCGTGTCATCTTCAGTATTTAACCTGCGGTCTGAAAAATCTTCAGCTAGACCAAAGAGATCATCGTCACGACCCCCACTGGATGTGGCTTCTCTTTGATTGAGTTCGTTTTTGTCCTCTCTGTCTCCTTCCAATTGACTGCTAGAAAAAGAATAATTTAAGTTTACGTTTGCACTGGTTAGGCGCAAAAGCCCCCCTCCGTTAGCGATATTAAAAGTATTTATTCTCACCTTTTCTTCATTCAACGCATAAGGGTCCATCGTGGCTCCCATATTAATACTCATTTTATCTTTTAACAAAGACAAGCCTGTACTTAATCGAACGGGACTCCAACGTAACGAATCTGCTGCAAAATTGTGTGCAGTTGAAATATTTAAGTTATTGAGTAATACGATCTTTTTAGGCCCTGTAGCAGTTGAGTCTTGATCACGTACTTTAGCTTCAAAATTATTACCTAAAGCAATACTCATATTGTTGGATAAATTCCTTCCAGGTACTCCAAAAAGACTGTTCTGATAGCGCGTGTATTCTGCCGTATTTCCATCTGCATCAATAATATAAGTATCGTAATACTGCTCAAAACTCGGTCGATTGGAATAGCCGATACTCGGACGGATGGTATGGCGTATGGATTGTATTTTTTTGTCTTCCCCAAAATTAACAGTTCCGTAGATGGTTGTTCCCAGTGATGCGTTGAGACTATACTGGCGAAAAGCACCAATTTTTCCAAGTGTATCTAGTACAGCTGGGGTGTTGGTTAGGCGATCAAAATCTCGATAACGAACTGTATTTTGAGTCCACACTTCTTCATAGTTGGCACTGGTGGACAGACTCAGGTATTTAAAAAGTTTAAAATTAGTACTGAGTGGGATCGAATGCTTCATACCCGATCTAGCATTGTCAAACATATTGGGTCCAAATAAAGCATCCTCTGTAGTGATAATTCTATTTTCTGCACGCCCTGCATATTGAAAGTTAATGTTTTGGAAAAAACCTTTTTTTGCACCTACTTTAGGTGCAAAGGGAAAAATTCGTTCCATGGTTGCTTGTAAAGTGGGCAAGGTCAAGTTTACCGATTTCGACTGTGAGTTTTGGGACAGGGCAGTTGTGAGCGAAACATTAACCCTCGGATATTCTGGAAAAGATTTGGAATAAGAAATGGAGGAACTCAAATTGTTATTCAAAAAATTTGGAGAATTCAGCTGATTGATCGATTGACGATAATAATCGCTACTACCAAAGTTAACTGATGCAGAAAAAGTAGAGTTGGGACTAGACTTAGAATCTTTAGAATGGGACCAACGCAAGTTAAACACCGTAGATTTTGAATATTCAGGCAAACCACGAGACTCATTAATCAGATTTTCGTATCGAAAACTAAAATTCCCTCTGAATTTATAGCGGACATTGTACTGTGAATCTCCTCGAAATCCATAACTCCCATTGGTATAATAATCCGCGATTAAAGACAAATCAAAATAATCGGACAACGCAAAATAGTATCCCCCATTCTGAACGTAATACCCTCTCAAATTACTTTCACCAATCGAAGGAATGATAAATCCAGACTCTTTGGTTTGAGAAGAGGGGAAATAGGCAAAGGGCAGTCCTACAGGAGTAGGGACGTCCGCAATAAACATATTAGTAAACCCCGTTATGATCTTTCCTCCAGGGATAATTTTTCCCTTCCTTACTTTGAAGTAATAGTCTATCCCTTCCTCTTCATCACCCACCAGTTTCCCAGCTGTACTCACCCGAGCGTCTTTGATGTAATAGGTAGAGTCGTTTTGTTTTTTGGTTAAAGAAGCAAAGATGTCCATCCCATTCTGTCCCGATTTGGAATTCCAGATTAATGCTTTTTGGGTGTCAAAATTAAATCGAATAGAATCAGGGTTAACTTCGTTATTGGCTTGTTTGAAGAAGGGATATTGCACCAGTACTGAGTCTTTTTCGATTCGACCAGCATTGACTTCGTTCGTTTTGTAGTCCAATATAATAATCCCCGCACGCAACTCAATGTCTTGGTAATACAACTCAGCTTCGTCATATAAAATAAGCTTATTTTCTTTACGATTGATCCGAACGCAGTCCTTGGCGGTATATTTTACCTTCGCTAGGAGAACAGATTTTTTTGGCGGACTATTCAGGCTGTCCAATAGCGCTTGCTGTTCCTGCGTTTCCTCACGCTCCTGTCCAAAGGAAAATGTAATTCCCAGGAGAAATATAAAAGAAGCTATATGATAAAACTTTGTTTGCAAAGTGATAAACCCTAAATTTGTTGTGGTCGGTTTAAACCATCAAAATTAATGATAATTTTAAGGATGCATCAAGATTTCTCTTCTTATTCTTTTTCTTTCGCAATCTTAAAAAAGGAAACTTTTTTTGCATTCTTATTTTTTTTTATTTGTTGTGTAAACCCTACGCTTTGTAGGGCCCAAGAAAGACCCTTCGTGGTGGTTTTAGATGCCGGACATGGTGGAAAAGATCCAGGGAGAACTGGAACTGGACTAGCTGAAAAAGACATAGCACTTAGAATTGCTTTAAATACAGGTAAAGTACTTGAGAAAATCTCGGGTATTAAAGTGATCTATACCCGTAAGACAGATGTTTTTGTGGAGTTAATTCAACGTGCCAATATTGCCAATAAAGTAAATGCAGATCTTTTTGTGTCGATTCATTGCGATGCATTTACTTCTCCGAGAGCCTACGGTGCAGGAACTTTCGTATTGGGATTACATGCGAACGAACGTAATTTTAAAGTCGCTCAAAAGGAGAATTCTGTAATTTATTTGGAAGAAGATTATGAAAAAAACTACGACGGGTTTGATCCTAACGATCCAGAATCTGTAATTAGTTTATTACTAATGCAAGAAACTTATTTAGACCAAAGTATTGCCGCTGCAAGTACTATTCAAAAAAGCTTCGTTCGCAATCTGAATCGTAAAGACCGTTCGGTAAAACAAGCAGGTTTTGTAGTATTAAAATACACCTACATGCCCAGTGTTTTAATTGAAACTGGGTTTTTGACCAACCCAAAGGAAGGGGCTTATTTGAACTCAAAAAAAGGACAAAACGATATTGCAACTGCCATTTCCAAAGCCATTGTTAACTTTAGAAACAGTCGTGACGCCAACTATCAATCGGAAGGGGTGGTACTTGATAAGGGAGGGGAAGAATTAAATCCAAAAGTAGCTTCATTAGATTTAAAATTTAAAATTCAAATTGCTGCTAGTAAAAAGAAAGTAGATTTAAAACCATATAATTTTAAGGGATTATCGGAACTGTCACTTAGCAAGACTGGAAACTTATACCGCTATTACTTCAGTGAAAGTCAAACCTACAAGAAAGCTCAAAAGCAATTAAAAGAAGCAAAATCCAAGGGATTTAAAAAAGCCTTTATTGTTGCTTTTGATGGAGATAAAAAAATAACCATTAGTGAAGCACTGAGTCATTTTAAATGAGGCTGTTCAAGAAATTATTTTTAAATTTGTTAGGTAGCTAAATATATAATTTTGAACCTCTCTCGCGAACTAAAAACAGCTTTTTTCATTATTGGGTGTATTCTGATTTTCATTTTTGGATTCAGTTATCTAAAGGGCTCCTCCTTGCTGAGCAAGGAAAAAGTAGTCCATGCCCTTTACAACGACGTCGAAGGTCTAGTAGTAGGAGCCAACGTTACCATTAGTGGAATGAATGTTGGAAAAGTTCGTGCTATTGACTTTAACGAAAATTTCGATAAGATTAAAGTTACTTTTTCCCTCAGAGAAGATTTGGCATTTTCGAATCAAAGTGTCGCTCAGCTTTACGAGGCAGGTTTAATCGGGGGAAAAGCCATTGCAATACTGCCTAAATATGAAGGTAAGGCAAGTGTGGTGAGTGACAATGACGTACTCCCTTCAGACATCAAACCTGGTTTAACAGAGTTGGTCAATCAACAAATCGCTCCACTACAAGATAAAATCGAAGGATTGTTAACCTCAGCCGATTCCCTTTTCGCTGGTGTGAGCAATTTGATGAATTATGAAACACAAAATAACCTCAAGTCAACTTTTGAAGAGCTGGCCGCTACCGTTAAAAATATCAATGCTCTTTCTGAAAGTGTCAATAGAATCATTGCCACCAATGAAAGGGGATTTAATAGCACCCTTACTAATTTGGATGACGTCACCCAAAACCTAAGCCAGCTAACTGACTCACTCAATCAGATGCCTTTAGTTAGTACAGTTAAAAATTTTGAAGCAACTTCTGCCCAACTCAAGAAAATAATTGACGGATTGGAGTCTGGTGAAGGTTCTGCAGGACAATTGCTTAACGATAAAGCCCTTTACGATAATTTAGTGACCTCATCTGAATCATTGGATGCGCTCCTAACAGATTTGAAAGAACATCCTAAGCGTTATATTCATTTTTCGATTTTTGGACGAAAAGATAAATCTAACCAGAAAGAATAAACCCTATGGCCTACCTGCCAAATCTCATTTTTTTCTTTCTTTTAGCTGCAGCGGTTGGACTCTTTACTCGTAATTTTAACCGAATTTCTAGAAATATAAAAATTGGTAAAGACGTAGACCGAAACGACCGTCCCAAGTTGCGTGTGAAATACATGTTGCGGGTTGCTTTTGGGCAGTCCAAGATGGTTTCCCGCCCCATAGCAGGAGCACTTCATTTACTAGTTTATGTAGGCTTTATTCTAATCAATATTGAATTGCTAGAAATTATAGTAGATGGGCTTACAGGAGCACATCGAATATTTGCTCCTCTTTTAGGAAGTAGTCTATATAATTTTTTGATCGCTTCCTTTGAAGTATTGGCTCTCTTGGTTTTGGTTACGGTAGTCATATTTTGGTCACGCCGCAATGTGATGAAAATTAAACGCTTTTGGAAGCCAGAAATGAGGGGGTGGCCTAAAAAAGATGCGGATTTCATTCTTTATTTTGAAGTGGTGCTAATGGTGTTGTTTTTGTCTATGAATGCAACAGATTCCTTATTGCAACAGGCAAATATTGAATCGTACACGAAAGCAGGTAGTTTTCCCATTTCACAGTATTTACTACCCCTCTTTGCTGATTTTTCTGTGGAAACGCTGCTGCTTTTAGAACGTAGTTTTTGGTGGACTCATATAGCTGGAATTTTGATCTTTTTGAACTACCTCTACTATTCGAAGCACTTACATATACTCCTAGCTTTTCCTAATACGTATTATGCAAATTTGGAGGAAAAAGGAAAATTTGAGGTTAACCCACATATAAAAAGGGAAGTTCAACTCATGCTAAACCCTGAGACAGTTTCAGAGGATAACGGGGAAACTCCTCCCGAAAAATTTGGAGCTACCGATGTTTTTGACTTGAATTGGGTACAATTGATGAATGCCTACAGTTGCACCGAATGTGGAAGGTGTAGCAGTGTATGTCCAGCGAATGTAACTGGAAAAAAATTATCTCCACGTGCCATCATGATGAAAACTCGTGATCGATTGGAGGAAGTAGGGGAAAATATAAATGCAAATAAAGGGCACTTTATAGCCGATGAGAAGCAGCTGCTCCATGACTACATCAGTCCAGAAGAACTTTGGGCCTGCACCTCGTGCAATGCCTGTGTGGAGGCGTGCCCCATAGCGATTGACCCCTTGTCCATCATCATGGATATGAGGCAATACCTGACGTTAGAAGAGTCCGCAGCACCTGCAGCACTCAATGCGATGATGTCGAATATCGAAAACAATGGTGCGCCCTGGCCATTTAGTAATCAAGATCGTTTGCAATGGGCAAATGACACTTAACTTAAATCAATCAAAATGCAACGCGAAGAAGCAGAAAGTTATTTACACAAAAAAGTAGAAGATGGGGAATTGATTAGCCCTGTTCTACCCGGGGGAATTAAAAATTATCTAATCGATATTGATGGGACCATCTGCGATGATATTCCCAATGAGGAACCCGAACGTATGGCTACTGCAAAGTTATATCCCGATGCCTTAGAAACACTAAACAAGTGGTATGACGAAGGACATTTAATTTGTTTTTTTACCTCTCGTGTAGAAGCACATAGAAAAGTAACCGAAATCTGGCTTAGGGACAATGGATTCAAATACCATAGTTTACTGATGGGGAAACCGCGCGGAGGAAATTACCATTGGATTGATAATCATTTGGTTAAGGCAACACGGTACAACGGTAAGTTTACCGATTTAATCGAAAAGGAGGTAACCATAGAAGTATTTGACGACGGTCAATCTCAAAAATAACCGATGAAACTAAACATCCCTACATTAGCGGAGCTTGCTGCAGAAGGAAAAAAGGCAACTGTAGTCTTTTGGGTAGGTTGTGCTGGGAGTTTTGACGACCGGGCAAAAAAAATAACCAAGGCCTTTGCCAAAGTCTTGATTGAAACCCAAACCGATTTTGCTGTATTGGGAACTGAAGAAACCTGTACGGGCGATCCCGCAAAACGCGCTGGGAATGAGTTTTTATTTCAAATGCA
>CENJ01003447.1_pt1 | contig 10061 bp, 10 predicted proteins | sample 356161 | NCBI WGS metagenome assembly CENJ01 (sample SAMEA2619531, study PRJEB7988) | marine metagenome | biome: marine biome (ENVO:00000447); feature: surface water layer (ENVO:00002042); material: "saline water (ENVO:00002010), including plankton (ENVO:xxxxxxxx)" | depth 5 m | reverse complement strand
GAGTTTGAAAAAGCTATTGCAAGAACAAACAGAATGCTATCTAAGATCGAAACTATTTTTTTACTTACATCTGCTAAGACTTCTTTTATAAGCAGCTCAATTGTTAGAGAATTAATTCTTAACAACGGGGATTACAAAAATTTAGTTCCTAAAACTATTTATGAAATTCTTTTAAAAAATCATTCAAAATAATTGAAATATTTTTAAATGTTTTTTCTTTAATCTTATTTATTTGTTTAATATTTTTCCATTTAACAGATTTGATTCCTTCCTCAACTTGAGGATGTAATTTACCTTGATAATTCGAATACATCAGAAACCATGTTGTTTCTTTTAAAAAGTACTTTCCATTATTTCGAACTAGATGAAATGTGGTTTTAAAAAAATTTTTAATCACCAATTCTTTAATTCCTGTTTCTTCAATAACCTCTCTCAGAGCAGTTTGTTTATTTGTCTCACCAACATCGGATTTGCCTTTTGGCAAATCCCATTTTCCTCTTCTAAATATAAATAACATCTCATTTTTCTTATTATTAACAATTCCCCCAGCAGCGTTAATAGTTTTAATTTTTTTCTTAAACTGACTTAATAACTCTTTTTTTTTAGGATAAAAAAGATAAATTTTTTTATGCTTTCTAGTTTTTTTTAAAATCTCATCAATATTTAAACTGGAAAGTAAAAAAGTATTACTATAAATTAAATACTTTTTTTTTGATGTTAAAATAATCGGAAGACGGTTAGCAAAAACTTTATACATTTGTTATGTGATTTTAAATGATCAAACAGCAATAGAAACCTCTAAGAAACTTCTACAAATTAATGCAATAAAATTGAATCCAAAAAATCCATTTACATGGGCTTCAGGAATCAATTCTCCTATTTATTGTGATAATCGATTGATTTTATCAGAAATTAAAACTAGAAAATATATTTGTAATGAACTTTGTGTTTTAATAAATAAAGAATTTAAAAGAACTGAAGTAATTGCGGGCGTAGCAACCGGTGCGATTGGCATCGGAATGATGGTTGCTCAACAGCTTAACAAACCATTTATTTACATTAGATCAAGTAAAAAGCAACATGGAAGAAAGAACAGTATTGAAGGTGGTTTTATTAAGGGTCAAAAAGTTATAGTTATAGAAGATTTAATTAGTACTGGAATGAGTAGTTTAAAAGCATGTAATTCTATTATTGAAAACCAATTAGAACTTTTAGGACTAGTTAGTATTTTTACATATGGTTTTGATGAAGCTGTAAATAATTTTAAAAATGAAAAAATTATTAACTATTCATTAAGTTCTTATGATTACTTAATTAAAGAAGCTGTAAATATGAAAAAAATTGATGAAAATGAGATAAATATGCTTTTAAGCTGGAAGGAAGATCCTAAGAAATGGAAATATTAAAATGAAATTAACGAAGGAAACAAACAAATTAAATTTTACATCGAAAAAAATTTATAATTTCATTTCAAATGTTTATAATTTTGAAAAAATACTAGGCAATGATATTAAGGATTTTACTATTCTTGACAATGAGAAATTTAGTGCGAAGATTGGTAGTTTGCCAAAAATAAACTTAAAGCTTGAATTATATGATAATCAAGAAAAAGTTAAACTTGTTTCATCTAACCCAAAAATGGACTTTTCATTTGAATTTTTTGTTGAAAAAATTGATAATTCAAAATCAAAAATTAAGATGGATTTTTTGGGAAATTTTTCTTCGATGATTGAAATGATGGTAAAAAATCCCATCGATAAATTTACTCAAGAAATAATTTCAAAACTTGATAAAATTGACTTTAGTTAATGTAAACTAGTTCTTGATTTTTAAATTCTTTTTTAATTCCTTTAATTTTTAGAACTAATTCACCTGTTTCTTTGATATCAACAATTTCAGCATTTTGAATATTTCCGTTAATTTTAAATTTAATTAGCTTATTTAAACCGTGTAATAATTTTAAGTACTCATTCTTTAATTTAGATTTTGTATAATTTAAAATTTCATATTTAAAATCAGAAAACTCATCAATTATATCATTAGAAATTAAATTTAAATCTCCATATATTTTTTTTTGTAGAAAAAAGGATGTAGCATTTTTCAAATCTCCAAAATCATGTTGATTGACATTAATTCCAAATCCAATTATAACATCTCTAATTTTCTTATTTTTTAGAAAAGATTCAATTAAAATTCCAGATATTTTTTTTTTATCTGCCAAAATGTCGTTTGGCCATTTAATTTTCAAATTATTAATCTCAAATTTTTTAAATATTTTGACTATTTTTAAACTGACCAACATATTTAACTTGAATTGTTCATTTGAATTAATGTTTAAGTCTCTATAAAAGAAAGAAATACAAATGTTTTTTTGGGGTTCGGAAAACCACTTATTTCCTCTTTGACCATTACCGTCAGTTTGATTAAAAGTTAATGCACACAATTCATTTTGACAAAAAACATCTCTATTTTTTTTAATATATTCATTTGTGGAATCGATGGCATTAAGTTTGATTAATTTCATCTGTAAATAATTTTAATGCAAAGTACAGATATTACTGTTACAAATATTATTAAAGGTATTGAAAATGTTAAAGGTGAAAATATTTGTGTATTAGATTTTACTGAGCTTGAAAATATAGTTTGTAAATATTTTGTTATATGTGACTGTAAATCAAGTACTCAGGTTAACGCAATTTCAAATTCTATCAAAAGAACTTTGAGTAAAAATATTAAAGAGAAACCTTTTAAAATTGAGGGGCTTGAAAAAAAAAACTGGGTTTTACTTGACTACCTTGATGTAGTAGTTCATATTTTTAAAAAAGAATTTAGAGAGGTTTACAATCTTGAAGAGTTGTGGGCTGACGCAAAAATTATTAGATTAGACAACGCAAATGAATAAGAAAAAAAACACAAATCAAACAAAAAATACATCTTATTGGATGTATGGACTAATCATTTCAATCTTTATAATATTTACATATGTTGGAAATAGTGATAATTTCAAAAGCACAAAAAAAATAAATATTTCAACTTTTGAAAAATACCTAAATTCGAGCGAAGTATCTAAAATTACAATAATAAATAAAACTTTAGCAGAAGTTACCTTAACTGATAATGCACTTTTAAATGAGGTTCATAAAGATGTATCAAAAACTAATTTCTTAGGACAAAGAAATATTATTGGTCCTCATTATACATTTGAAGTTGGTGACTTAGAATTATTTCAAAGAAGACTTGAAGAAGCTGAATCTAATGGAATATTATTCAATTATGAATTTAAGACAGTGGAAAGTAAATGGTTAGATGTTATAATTGGGTTTCTTCCGCTAATTATATTGGTTGGCCTTTGGATTTTTTTTATGAGAAGGATGTCTGGTGGTGGAGCTGGCGGTGGTTCTCAAATATTTAGTATTGGAAAATCAAAGGCTAAATTATTCGATGAAAGAAATGATTTAAAAGTTAATTTTAAAGATGTTGCAGGTCTTGAAGGTGCAAAGGAAGAAGTTAAAGAAATTGTTGATTTTTTAAAAAATCCTACAAAATATACAAAACTTGGTGGTAAAATTCCCAAAGGTGCTTTGTTAGTTGGTTTACCAGGAACAGGAAAAACCTTACTAGCCAAAGCTGTTGCTGGTGAAGCTAAAGTTCCATTTTTTTCTCTTTCCGGTTCCGACTTTGTTGAGATGTTTGTGGGTGTTGGTGCATCTAGAGTTAGAGATTTATTTAAACAAGCTAAGGATAAATCTCCTTCAATAATTTTTATTGACGAAATTGATGCAATAGGAAGAGCTAGAGGAAAAAGCAATATTACTGGTTCAAATGATGAAAGGGAAAACACACTAAATCAACTTCTGACTGAAATGGATGGTTTTGGAACTAATACAAATGTAATAGTTATGGCAGCAACCAATCGAGCAGATGTTTTGGACAAAGCATTAATGAGAGCCGGAAGATTTGATAGACAGATTTATGTTGACCTACCTGATGTAAGAGAGAGAAAAGAAATATTTGAAGTTCACCTTAAGCCTCTTAAAAAAGAAAGAGGTTTAGATGTTGAATTTTTAGCGAAGCAAACACCCGGTTTTTCAGGAGCAGATATAGCTAATGTATGTAATGAAGCAGCATTAATAGCCGCTAGAAAATCAAAAAAATCCGTCGGAAGACAAGATTTTCTAGATGCTGTTGATAGAATAATTGGAGGCTTAGAAAAGAAAAATAAGATTATTTCACCTAAAGAAAAAAAGACAATAGCATTTCACGAAGCTGGACATGCTACGGTTAGTTGGATGTTGGAACATGCTGCTCCTTTAGTTAAAGTCACAATTGTTCCAAGAGGAAGGTCCTTGGGCGCAGCTTGGTATTTACCGGAAGAGAGACAAATTGTAAGTACTGAACAAATTCTCGACGAAATGTGTGCAGCTCTTGGTGGACGAGCAGCAGAGAAAGTTATTTTTGATAAAATTTCAACTGGAGCTTTAAGCGACTTAGAAAAAGTCACAAAACAAGCTAGGTCTATGGTAACTGTTTACGGTTTAAATGATAAAATTGGAAATTTAACTTACTATGATTCCAGCGGGCAGAATGATTATAATTTTACTAAACCCTACAGTGACACTACTGCTCAAATAATTGATAAAGAAATTTCAAATATTGTTGAAACCCAATTCAAAAGAGCAATTACACTTCTAAAAAAGCACAAAAAGAAGTTGACAGAGCTTGCAGATTATTTATTAGATAAAGAAGTTATTTTTAAAGAAGATCTTATTAGAATTTTTGGTGAAAGACCCTTTCAAGAAGTAAAAGTAAAAAAGTAATATTTTGAATCACCCTTGTTTTTTGGAATGTATAATTTATATTTATACAAAACTATCCAATTGAAAAACTTTTTTAAATCATTTTTCAGAAATAAAAAAAATGAAGATGAAACAAAGGAAAAAGAGTTAGATTACAAATACTTACCTAAAAAAGATGAATATATTGAAGAACGATTTACTAAAAACTTTAGTAAAAATGGAGGTAAGTTTCTCTATGCATCTACGCGTGAAGAATGTAATGATTTTTTTCAAAAGATTTTGGATGAAAATAATTGGAATAAAAAAACTATACTTTGCTTTAAAAAAAATCTAATCAATGACTTTTTTAATGATATAAATTTTGAGACTAATAAAACCAACTTGAATTCAAATCTTTTAATTACTGGATGTGAATTTCTAGTTGCAAAGGATGGAAGTATTTTGGTAAGTGCTCATCAAATAAAATCTTATAAAATAAAAGATATTCCTATAAATATTATTGTATTAGCAAAAACTAGTCAATTATCTGAGACAGTGAGCAAAGGTCTTGAGGGAATAAGAATTAAATATTCAAATAATCTGCCTTCAAATATTACATCTATAAAAAACTTCAATTGTGAAGAGAATGAAAAATTAAATTTTCTCACATATGGAACAAGCTCGAAGAACCTTTATTTAATATTGCTTGAGGATTTGTAAGATGACAAATTTTGTTAACAGAAGTTTTATTGCAATAATTTATTCATCAATATTTTTATTTTCACTTTTTTACAACGATGAGGTTTTTTTAGGACTTGGAATTGTTTTGACTAGTTTGGTAATTTTAGAATTTATAAGAATTTCAAAGCTTAATTTTTATAATTCATTTATAGGTTTAACTACATATTTAATGTTAGTTTTTTTTTTAGAAAATGAAAGTACACTTTCAAATATTTTGTTAGCTATGACTTTGATAATAAATCTTTATTTGTTTTTTAATTTAATTCTAAATAAATCTTTTAAATTCAAAAAAAAATTTTTATTCCTAATATTAATATTTCATGTTATATTATCATTATACTTCCTGTTTCAATTACCTTTTTCACAAAATAATTATAACCCATTAAAAATACTCTTTTTACTTGTGGTTATTTGGTCATCTGACTCTGCTGGATATTTAATTGGAATTAAATTTGGAAAAAGGAAACTGATGAAATCTATTTCTCCAAAAAAAACTATTGAGGGATTAATAGCAAGTTTATTTTTTGCTTTAATAATTTCATTGATTTTTGGTATTATGACAGATTATGATAATCTATTGGAACTTTCATTAATAGGGCTTTTTACGGCTTTTTTAGGTTCAATTGGAGATCTTATTGAGTCAAAGTTCAAAAGACAATCAGGAATCAAGGACAGTGGAAAAATTTTAAAAAGTCATGGTGGAATTTATGATCGTTTGGATAGTCTTATTTTTAGTGCCCCATTTCTATATCTAATGTATTCTTTTAATTTTTTAAATTTTTAAATGTTTCACAAGGAAGGTCATAAAATAATTTTAATTTTTTTAGGTGTAACAATCATCGATATTGTCCTTCTTGAGTACATTTTTGATGAAAGTTTAGTTATAACTTTTGCACAATTATTATCACTAAGTATTTTAGTATTAATTCTTCAATTTTTTAGAAATCCGCAAAGAAATACTAAAATAAATAAAGGTCACATCTTGTCACCTGTAGATGGAAAAATTGTGATTATCGAAAAAGTTTTTGAAAACGAATTTTTTAAAGATGAAAGAATTCAGGTTTCAATTTTTATGTCACCAATTGATGTTCATGTTACAAGATATCCTATTTGTGGGAAAGTGATTTTTAGTAAATATCATCCAGGTGAATATTTAGTTGCATGGCATCCAAAATCCTCCGAAAAAAATGAAAGAACAACTATTGTATTAGAAACTGATAATTTTGGAAATGTTTTATATCGACAGATTGCAGGGGCTTTAGCAAGAAGGATTGTTAATTATGCAAATGTTAACGATGTTGTAACTCAAGGTGAAGATGCAGGATTTATAAAATTTGGTTCAAGAGTTGACATTTTCCTGCCAGTTAATTGTAAAATTAATGTAAAATTAAATGAAAAAGTTAGAGGAGGAGAAACAATAATAGCAACTTAATTTTTTTTAGAAATTGTTTGTTTAATAATTTCAATTTTTTTCAAAACATCGTCTAATTTATTTCTTTCACCTTGGATAACATTATCAGGTGCGTTTTTAATAAATTTAGAGTTTGATAATTTTTTTTCAATTATATCCTTAAAGCCTAAATTATAATCCAAAGCTTTTCTAAGTTCAATTATATCATCTTCTGTTGAATCCTGATTGAAGTCCACAATATATTTATATTTTCCTACAACAATGGTACTTAAATCTTTAGAATCTACATCTTCAGAAAAAATCAATTTACAGTTTGTTAGTTTTTTAAAAACTGATGAAAGACTTTCATTTATGTTTTTATTCTGATGAAAAATTGATAATTCATCTTTAAAACTAATATTCTTCTGCTTTTTAAAATTTCTTACTTTGGATACTATAAGAATAAGATCATCAAAATCGCGTAAAAAACTGTTATCAATGGAGCCTGATTTTGGCCAAATTAAATTCTCAGAGATTATCTCCTTTTTTATATTTAGTTTTGCGAATAATTCTTCGCTTATGAAAGGCATAAAGGGATGAATTAAAACCAAAATTTTATTAAAATATGATTTTATTACAAGTGATGATTCTTGTGAAAGTTCATTACCAAATTTTGGCTTTACTATCTCTAGAAAAATTGAACAAAAATCATCCCAAACTAACTTATATATTATCATTAGAGCCTCAGATATTTTAAAATTTTTAAAACATCGATTAATTTTATTGACTTTGAGGTTATATTTTGATTCAAACCATTTGATAGCTTGAATCGTACTATCTTTTTGATCAAGTTCACCAGAGACTTTAAAAGTTTCAAATAATCTAAAAGCGTTCCATAATTTATTTGTAAAATTTCTACCCTGAACACATAACGATTCATCAAATAATAAATCATTGCCTGCAGGTGCAGAAAAAAGTAGTCCAACCCTAACACTATCTGCACCATATTTTTCAATTAATTCGATCGGATCAGGTGAATTACCTAGCTGCTTTGACATTTTTTTTCCTTTATTATCTCTTACAATACCTGTAAAGTAAACATTTTCAAAAGGTTTTTCGTTCCTTAGATATAATCCACTGATTACCATTCTCGCAATCCAGAAAAAAATAATATCAGGACCAGTCACAATTGTTGAAGTCGGGTAATAATAATTGACATCATTATTTACAGGTTTTCTAACCCCATCAAAAACACTTATCGGCCATAGCCATGATGAAAACCATGTATCAAGCACATCATTTTCTTGAAAAATTTCTCTTGTATCAATATTTGAATCTATTTTTTTAAACTCTTCAATAGCTTCATTTCTTGATTTTGCTACAACATATTTAGACTTATTCTTATTACAATAATACACGGGAATTCTGTGGCCCCAATATAATTGCCTTGAAATATTCCAATCTCTGATGTTCTGCATCCAATGTTTATATGTATTTACATATTTCTTTGGATAAAATTTGATTTCATCATTAATAACAGCATCAAGAGCTGGTTTAGACAATAAATCCATTTTGAGAAACCATTGAATTGATAGTTTAGGTTCAACTACACATGAGGTTCTTTCAGAAATAGATAATTTATTTTTATATTTTTTAGTGTCTAATAGTAATTTTTTTTCATCCAATTCGGCAACTATTTTTTTTCTAGCTAAAAACCTATCTAATCCGTTGTAGTGTTGGCCATTTTTATTTAATGTTGCATCGTCATTAAAAATATTAATAGATTCAAGTTTATGTTTAATACCAATAGAAAAATCTTTTTCACTATGTGCTGGCGTTACTTTAAGGCATCCTGTTCCAAAATCTTTCTCTACCATTTCATCGAAAACTATTGGTATCAAGCGATTTACAATTGGAATAGTTACTTTACTTCCCTTTAGTTTTTTATATCTTTTATCATTTGGATTAATCGCTATTGCTGAATCACCAAATATTGTTTCAGGTCTTGTAGTTGCGACACTAATATATTCATCAGAATCTTGAATTTTATATTTTAGAAAAAATAATTTTGAATCCTTTTCAACATAAATCACTTCCTCATTCGAAAGGGTAGTTTTTGCCTCAGGATCCCAATTAACTATTCTTTTATCCCTGTAAATTAAACCATCTTTAAATAATTTTATAAACATTTCAATTACAGATTCTGATAAGTCATCATCGAGAGTAAATTTAGTTCTAGTCCAATCACATGAACACCCAATTCTTTTTAACTGATCAATTATGATCCCACCATGCTTATTAGTCCATTCCCATGCATGATCTATAAATTCTGATCTTGATATCTCATGCTTATTTATATTTTTTTCCTTTAGCATTTTGACAACCTTAGCTTCAGTTGCTATAGATGCATGATCAGTTCCAGGGACCCAACAAGCATTAAATCCATCTAACCTGGCTTTTCTAATCAGAATATCTTGAATAGTATTATTTAACATATGCCCCATGTGTAAAATTCCAGTTACATTAGGAGGAGGTATTACAATGGTATACGGACTTTTATTATTAGGTTGAGAAGAATATCTATTATTTTTCTTCCATTTAGCAAGCCATTTCTCTTCAACATCTTTAGGTTTATAAGCTTTTCCAGTAATCATTGCAATATTTTAAGCAAAAGTAACTAACTGAACAGATATTTAAAAGAGAACCTATTTTTTTGTATTAGAATATTAAATAATTATTTTTATTAATAATTATAACAATATGAAATATAAGGTTTTATCCATTATTACTTTATTTATATGTTTTTTAGCTTTCAGTCAAGAAAAAAAAGCAGAAATAAAATTTGAAGAAAATTTAATAGATTATGGTGAAATTGAATATGACTCTGATGGTAAAAGAATATTTAAATTCACCAATATTGGCGAAGCTCCTTTGGTTTTTAATAGAATATCCTCATCATGTGGCTGTACTGTTCCTAAAAAGCCTGATCAACCAATTAAACCTGGTGAGTCTGCGGAAATTGAAGTAGAATACGATACAAAAAGAATTGGTGTTTTCATTAAAGCTATCAGTGTCAGCTCTAATGCAATTAATTCAAATGTCGTTCTAAGAATTAAAGGGGAAGTCCTTGAAGAAGAAGAAGAAGAAGAAGAAGA
>CENJ01029395.1_pt1 | contig 10063 bp, 6 predicted proteins | sample 356161 | NCBI WGS metagenome assembly CENJ01 (sample SAMEA2619531, study PRJEB7988) | marine metagenome | biome: marine biome (ENVO:00000447); feature: surface water layer (ENVO:00002042); material: "saline water (ENVO:00002010), including plankton (ENVO:xxxxxxxx)" | depth 5 m | reverse complement strand
GACCAGATTCTGTCCAGCCTTCCATAAGCAGCCAGTCTTCCGTAAGCAGCCAGCCTTCCATAAGCGACCGGCGATAGGCATTCTGCAATGAACTGACGTTGACCAGACAGACCCCGGCCCCGTCAGCTGGCTTCTTGCACCAGCTCTTCGGGGATGCCGGCGATGATAGCGGCCTCGCGCTGGCGCGTTGCCAGCTTTTGCCGGTCAAAATCGTCGATCAGTTCATGGAACAGTGTGTGCCAGTTGACCTCGGCACCCAGATGCATGAAGACCGATCCAAGGCCCACCGCGGCGCGGTCCATCAACACAAATTCACGTGGCGGGCGAATGCCGCCGATGCGCTTCAGTTCGCCATGAACCTTGCCGGCAAGGTCGCGTCCGGCACTGCCATTACGCAAGGCCTGAATAGGCCTTACACGGTCTTCCAGCAGTGGCGCATAAATGAACTCCGCCCACATGTTCAAAACCTCGATCGCCTCTCGGTCGAGCCCGTGAAAACCCCAGCTTTCATAAGCATGCACAGCCAGCGCCTCATCCTGATCGCGTAACGCGCGATACAGATCAATCACCCCGCCCACAAATGACGGACGAAACAGCCTGATCGACCCGAAATCCATCAGATTGATCCGGTTGTCCTCGGTCAGCGAATAATTGCCAAGATGCGGGTCACCATGGATAACACCATAGAAATAGAACGGCACGTACCAGACGCGGAACATATTCTTCGCGATCTCGTTGCGGACCTCCTGCGACGGGCGGGTTTCAAGGAACGGCATCACGCGGGTGCCTTCCAGCCAGCTCATCGTCAGCAATCGGTCACTCGACATATCTGCACGATAGTCAGGCAGGCGCACACAGGTCTCGTCACGCAGCATATGTTGATAGAGTGCCAGGTTCGCCGCCTCGCGCCGATAGTCCAGCTCCTCACGCAGGCGTTCCGACAACTCGCTATAGATATCACCGGTCGATATTGCCGAGTCATACCGCTCATAGAGCTGGAAGACCAGCCGCAGCTGGCGCAGATCCGCGTCAATGGCCGTTGCCATGTCGGGATATTGAAGTTTCATCGCCAGCAGGTTGCCGTCCAGATCCTCCGCCTGATGAACCTGGCCAAGCGAGGCTGCGGATACCGCCTCACGCGAGAAGGACTTCAGCCTTTGCTGCCAGTCCGGGCCAAGTTCTGCCGCCATCCGGCGACGGGTGAACAGCCATCCCATCGCCGGGGCATCAGCCTGCAGGCTGGCCAGCTCTTCTGCATATTCGGGTGGCAATGCATCCGGAATTGTCGACAGAATCTGTGCGACCTTCATGATCGGGCCTTTCAGCCCGCCAAGCGCATCCCGCAGATCGGCAGCATGCTTGGCACGATCAATCTCGATCCCCAGATAGCGCTCGCCCGCCATGCGCGCGGCAAGCCCTGTCATCGTACTGGTTACGCGGGCATAGCGGCGAATCCGGCCACCAACACGTCCGCCGTCACGACCATCCTGCTCAGCCATCAGGACAACCCTTCCAGCTCATCAATCATGCCAGAGATCATATCCAGCCCCATCGACCAGAATGCCGGGTCACGTGGATCAAGCCCAAAGCGTTGCAGGGCGATATCATATCGCTCGGTCCCGCCTGCCTGCAGCAGGCTTCGATAGCTGGCAACAAAATCGGCTGCCTGACCGTCGGCCTGTGCAGACTGGTAGGTTTGCCACAACGCGTTCACCAGACAATCACCAAAGGCATAGGCATAGACATAAAACGGTGTGTGCACGAAATGCGGGATATATCCCCAGATCGGACGATAATCATCGCCTGTCTTGATCGCTGGCCCCAACGCGGCGCGCTGCGTTTCCATCCAGATGTCCGAAATTTCATCGCTGGTCAGCTCGGCATTCCTGCGGGCATCGTGAAAGCGTGTCTCGAAATTGTGGAAGGCGACCTGCCGGACAACAGTGTTCAGCATATCCTCAACCTTGCCAGCAAGAAGCCGTTGCCTGATCGCCGGATCATCCGTGCTGTCAACCAACCGGCGAAAGGTCAGCATCTCGGCAAAGACCGAAGCGGTTTCAGCCAGTGTCAGCGGTGTGTCGGACATCAGATATCCGCGATCAGCAGCAAGGCGCTGGTGAATGCCGTGGCCCATCTCGTGCGCCAGCGTCATCACATCACGCGACTTGCCGGAAAAATTCATCAGAATATAGGGATGCGCTGAGGGCGTTACCGGATGCGAGAACGCACCGGAACTTTTGCCGGCACGCGGTTCGGCGTCAATCCAGTTGCGGGTGAAAAACGGTTCTGCCTGCGCGGCCATCTGCGGATCAAATCCGTCAAAGGACGCAAGCACCAGCTGACGCGCCTCGTCCCAGCTGAATTTGCGATCATCATCGCTGGGAAGTGGGGCATTCCGGTCCCACCAGTTCAGCGTGTCGCCGCCCATCCAGCCAGCTTTCAGCCGGTAATAGCGGTGCGACAGATCAGCGTTGCGATCATCCACCGCTGCGACCAGCGCATCAACCGTCTGGTCATCTACATCATTATCAAGATTGCGCGATGCCACCGGCCGCGCAAATCCGCGCCAGCGATCCTCCACCTCTTTGTCCTTGGCGATGGTGTTCAGCACCAGTGACAGCAGGCGTTCATTCGCCTTCAATGGTCTGCGACAGCGAGGCACCAGCCTCGCGCCGTTCATCCGCATCGGGGCTGGACAGTTTGTTCAGCACCTCTGCCTCGGTAACTTCGGCATCGCCAAAGGGAAAGCGCAATCCCGCTGCCGTCTCGTCAAACAGCCGTACCCACGCGCCGCGCCCGCTTGGCGCGCGCTCAGCCAGCATCCGCTCCATATCAGGAGACAGCTGATGCGGGGCAAAGGCCCGAACCCGCCGCAGCCAGGGCTGCCATGCAGCAAATTCCGCTGTTTCCAGCAATCTGTCGACATGATCAGACGGCAAGGCCGCAATTTCCAGCTCGACAAACAGCAATCTGGCACCAATATCGGCGCTCGCTTCACGGATTGATTGATGATGGCGGGCAATCTGCGCATCGGTGGTGCTGGCAGCAAACAGCAGCTGCGCATGGCTCTGCGCCTTGCCAAGCGCCTCAAGCACCTGCTCGTAATCGGCAATCAGCGTGGCAAGGTCCTGCGGCGTGGCATTACCAATCTTGCCCTGCCACGCGCTCTCCATCCGTTCAGCCTCGCGCCGGCATCGGGCAAGGTCAGCGGCAATTGCGTCATCGCCAATGCCTTCGTAAAGATCGGTCAGATCCCATGTAGGGCAACTGTCAGGCATTGATCTAAATCCTCTGCGCAGGAAGCTCGGAACGAAACGACGACCTCTAAGATATGGGAAAAGAAGGGGCTTGGCGCAACCACCAGATTGCTGTTCATCCCTATCTGGCCAGGAAGATTACAGAGGCCGGATTGGGCTTGCCCAAAGGTGTAAAGCGGCATAGGGTAACAGGGCTCGATACATAAGGGGGGAGAGTGTCGCGGCATGTGATGGGCTATGTTCATCAGGCGCGCGGCCACCGAAGGAGCAAACGCCCTGGAAACTCTCAGGTAAACGTACTCCCTTCATGTGAGCGCTCTGGAAAGTGGTGCGGCTGCACCCACCGACGGGGAAAATCAGTTTTGACCGGCATTATGCCAACCAGAACTGAGAAATCTCTCAGGTTTCAAGACAGAGAGGGCATGACCGGTTTTGCCGGGCATGAACCCTTTTTGTTGAAGCAGGAGAGATGTTGTGGAGTCCCGCCGAACACCCCTACATGACTTCCATCTCGCGCATGGTGCCAGAATGGTACCGTTTGCCGGATGGGACATGCCGGTCCAGTATGCCGATGGCATTCGGGCCGAACATCTCGCCACACGCGCATCCACAGGTCTGTTTGATGTATCGCATATGGCCCAGGTCTGGCTGACCGGACCAGGTGCGGGCGCGATGCTGGAACGTCTGACCCCGACAGATACCGGTGCTATTGCCGAAGGCCGCGTGCGCTATTCGCTGTTTCTGAATGATGCTGGCGGTGTTCTGGATGATCTGATGATCGCCCGCCATAATGACATTTTGCAGCTGGTGGTGAATGCTGGCCGCGCCGATCATGATATCGGGCTGCTGCGCGCCAGTCTTGATTCGTCAGTCACCATGGATGTGCGCAGCGATCTGGCACTGCTGGCGTTGCAAGGCCCGGCATCCCCGCAGGTTCTGGCCCGCCTTGGCGGTGATCTTGACGGCTTTACCTTCATGCAGATCAGAAACATGACCCTCGCCGGCACTGAATGCGTGGTCACCCGCTCAGGCTATACCGGCGAGGACGGGTTCGAGATTTCCATGCCAGCCAGCCACGCCCCCGACCTTGCTTCGGCAATCGCCGCCGATGCCGATGTGACACTGGCCGGGCTTGGTGCACGTGACACGTTGCGTCTGGAGGCCGGCCTGCCCCTGTGGGGCCATGAACTTGACGAATCGATAACACCAATTGCCGCCGGGCTGCGCTTTGCCTTGTCGAAACGTCGTCGCGAGGCTGGCGATTTTCCCGGGGCAGCCACCATCATGGCAGAATGGAACAACGGGACAGCCCGCATCCTGACGGGCCTGTTGCCACAAGGTGGGCGCCCGGTGCGCGATGGTGCCGAACTGGCGCTTGATGGCAAGACAGTCGGCGCCGTCACGTCAGGTGGCTTTGCACCGACGCTGGATGCGCCCGCCGCGCTGGGCTTTGTCGATGCCGGCCTTGCCGCCCCCGGCACCAACCTAATGGCCGTTGTACGCGGTCGTGAAACACCGGTTGTCACCGCGGCCTTGCCGCTGGTGCCACACCGTTACGTCCGCAACTGAACAGCCGCTGAGCAAGCTGAAGAAACACAGGAGACAGACATTATGCTGCGTTACACCGAAGACCATGAATGGATCAATCTGGAAGGCGACACCGCGACCGTCGGTATCTCGCCCCATGCCATCGAACAGCTTGGCGACATTGTTTTTGTCGAACTTCCCGAAGCTGGCAATACCGTTGCCAGAGGCGATGCTGTTGCCGTCTTTGAATCGGTAAAGGCCGCATCGGACATCTACAGCCCGGCAAGTGGCGAGATTACCGAAGTCAATGAAACCATGCTGGATGATCTGTCATCAATCACCCCTGACCGTGCCACCGAATCATGGCTGTTCAAGATCAAAATTGAGGACAGCAGCGAGCTGGACGAGTTGATGGATGAGGATGCCTACAAATCAATGATCGCCTGATCCATGCCGATCCGAAGATTCGAAGACCCGACAATCTAGTGACCAAGGTGCCGGCCATCCTGCATGCGCCCCCAGAATCGTAAGGCAGGCGGCCAACTGATAACAGAAATACCGGCCTTAAAAGCGCCGATTTTACAAGCGAAGGAGAAAAGGGAATGTCACCGCTCGAAACATCATTTGGAATGACCACAGCCGCCCCGCAGGCAGGTTTTGTGACACGCCACATTGGCCTGAATGACGCTGAAATATCGACAATGCTGTCACGCCTTGATCTGCCATCTGTTGATGCCCTGATCGGCGAAGTCATCCCGCCATCGATCCTGCGACATGACAGCATGGATATCGGCGCGCCACTGTCCGAAGCAGAAATTCTTGACGAGCTGGCAACCATTGCCGGACGCAATATCATCAACACGTCGCTGATCGGCATGGGCTATTATGGCTGCCATACCCCGCCGGTCATTCTTCGCAATGTGCTGGAAAATCCGGCCTGGTATACGGCCTACACGCCCTATCAGCCAGAAATCTCGCAAGGCCGGCTTGAGGCGATCCTCAACTATCAGACGATGGTGGCCGAACTGACTGGCATGGATATCGCCAACGCCTCATTGCTTGATGAGGCCACGGCCGCCGCCGAGGCCATGGCAATGGCGTTTCGGGCACATCGCGGCAAGGGACAGATGTTCCGGGTCGACCCGGACACACATCCGCAAACACTGGCAATTCTGCGCACCCGGGCAAAGCCGCTTGGCATTACCATTGATGTTACCGCGCCGTCTGCACCCTGTGATGAAGGTGTTTTTGGCACGCTGATCAGCTATCCCGGCAGCAGCGGTGCTGTGCGCGATATCAGACCGGATATTGAGGCGATTCATGCTGTGGGCGGTCTGGCCATCGTGGCAAGTGATCTGCTGGCGCTGACATTGCTGGAATCCCCGGGCACGCTTGGTGCCGATATTGTTCTGGGATCGGCCCAGCGCTTTGGTGTGCCGCTTGGGAATGGTGGGCCGCACGCCGCTTTCTTTGCGACGCTTGCCAAATATCAGCGCGCAATTCCGGGGCGGCTGGTCGGTGTCAGTCAGGACAGCGCCGGGCGCATGGCTTACCGGCTGGCATTGCAGACACGCGAACAGCATATCCGCAGGGACAAGGCCACATCGAACATCTGCACCGCGCAGGTATTGCTGGCAGTGATGGCCGGATTCTATGCGGTCTGGCATGGGCCTGAAGGGCTGCGCAGTATTGCCCGTCACGCACATGGTCTGGCAGGCCAGTTTGCGGCAGCGATGAAGGCCGCCGGCCGGACAATTCGGCATGACAGCTTTTTCGATACCGTAACGCTGGAGGCGGCTGACGATGCAGACAGCCTGATGACGGCAGCGCTGGACGCCGGCATCAATCTGCGGCGTATGGACGGGGCTGTTGCTGTCAGCTTTGATGAGACGAGCACAGCGCAGATGCTGGAACGGCTTCTTGGTGCATTGGGGGCTGGTGCCGGTGATGAGGTGTATGGCGACCTGCCGTCACATGTCGTGCGCACGGACAGCTTTATGCAGCAACCTGTCTTCCATGCTTACCGCACCGAAACGGAAATGCTGCGCTATATGCGCAGGCTGGCCGATCGTGACCTTGCGCTGGACCGCTGCATGATCCCGCTCGGGTCCTGCACAATGAAACTGAACGCCACAGCCGAGATGATTCCGGTCACCTGGCCCGGCTTTGCCAACATTCATCCCTATGCACCAGCCGACCAGATGAAAGGTTACGGCGAATTGATCACGCGTCTTGAACGCCTGCTGGCAGAATGTACCGGCTATGCCGCAGTTTCAGTGCAGCCAAATGCTGGATCGCAAGGTGAGTTTGCAGGCTTGCTGGCCATCGCCCGCTATCATGAATCGCGTGGTGACGGACACCGGAATGTTTGCCTGATTCCGCAATCGGCCCATGGTACCAACCCGGCATCGGCCGCGATGGCAGGCATGAAAGTTGTCGTCGTCAAGTGCGATGATGACGGCAATATCGACATCATGGACCTGAAAGCAAAGGTCGAGACACACCGCGATGCGCTTGCCGCCATCATGGTCACCTATCCGTCAACGCATGGTGTCTTTGAAGAATCGATTGCCGAGCTGTGCGACATCGTCCATGAAGCCGGCGGTCAGGTCTATGTCGACGGGGCCAATCTGAACGCCCTTGTCGGGCATTGCGCGCCGCCACAATTTGGTGCCGATGTCAGCCACCTGAACCTGCACAAGACCTTCTGCATTCCGCATGGTGGCGGCGGGCCGGGTGTTGGCCCGATCGGTGTTGCGGCGCATCTTGCCCCCTTCCTGCCGGGATCTCCGCTGGATGGTGACGGTGCTGTCAGTGCGGCTCCCTTTGGTTCGGCCAGCATTCTGCCGATCACCTATGCCTATATCCGGATGATGGGCACAGTCGGCCTGACCGATGCCACATCGATTGCCATTCTTTCGGCTAATTATATGGCGTCCCGTCTCGCCGACAGCTATCCGGTGCTCTATACCGGCAGTAAAGGACGGGTTGCGCATGAATGTATCATCGACATACGCGATATTCAGGACCGCTGCGGCATCACCAATGAGGATATTGCAAAGCGCCTGATCGATTTTGGTTTTCATGCGCCCACCATGTCGTTCCCGGTTGCCGGCACCTTGATGATCGAGCCCACAGAGTCAGAATCGCTTGCCGAGATTGACCGGTTCTGTGACGCCATGTTGTCCATTGCTGCTGAAATTGACCGCGTGGAATCGGGTGAATGGCCGGCTGATGACAATCCGCTGGTCAATGCGCCGCATACTGCCGACACGCTGCTGGTCGATGACTGGAAGCATCCCTATCCGCGCAGCCTTGCTGCCAATCCTGAAGGCAACCGGCAGCCGAATAAATACTGGCCGCCTGTCGGGCGAGTGGACAATGCCTTTGGTGACCGCAATCTGATCTGTTCCTGCCCGTCGATCGATGAATGGGAGGCAGCAGCCGAATAGATACTGGCCTCGCGAAGGTCCGGGCCTCGCGAAAACTTGGACCTCGCGAAAACCTGGGCCTCGCGAAAACCCGGGCCTCGCGAAGGTCTGGGCCTCGCGAAGGTCTGAGCCTTGTGAACATCGGGGCATTTGCAGATCCAGTATCCACACAAACAACAGCGCCGGCGCAACAGAATGCCGCGCCGGCTTGCTGTCACCCGTCCAGTTGAGTAGTCTTCACTCTCACATCTTATGGACGTAATCTATGCGACATCTTCAATATCCCGGCCGCTCGCCAGTTGCTGCCCCGAATGGTATGGCCAGCACATCTCATCCTCTGTCGACACAGGCAGCCGTTCGTATTCTCCAGGAGGGCGGAAACGCTCTTGATGCAGCGATTGCAGCCTGTGCTGTGCAGGCCGTTGTCGAGCCAGGTTCAACGGGCATCGGCGGGGATTGCTTTGCCCTCTATTCCCCGGCCGGTGGTGATGACATTGTCGCCTTCAACGGGTCGGGACGGGCACCAACCGGGTTGAGCTCGGAATGGCTTCTTGAACAGGGCATTTCGAAGATTGAGCGCAAGACACCGCATTCGGTAACGGTGCCGGGCGCGGTTGATGCCTGGGTGCAGATGAACCGCGATCATGGCAGCATGGACCTTGGCCAACTGCTGGCCCCGGCCATTGCCTATGCCGAGGAGGGCTATCCGGTCACGCAACGCGTATCCACCGATTTTGCAGCCAGTGTCGGCGCGCTGGACGACGATGCGCGCGCCGTATTCACGCGCGATGGTGGACCGATCCCGCTTGGCGCACGCCATAGCCAGCCGCTGTTGGCCGCAACGTTGCGGCGCATTGCCAAGGATGGGCGCTCCGGCTTTTATGAGGGGCCGGTCGCCGATGATATTCTGGGTAAGCTGCAACAGATTGGAGGCACCCATACGCAGGATGATTTCGATGCGGCGATTGGCGACTATGTGACGCCGATCACCGGCGCGTTTCGCGATCACAATATCTGGGAATGTCCACCAAACGGTCAGGGTGTGATTGCCCTGATGCTGCTGAACATCATGAGCGGGATTGACACCTTCGGTGATCACCCCATTTCAGCAGACCGCATGCATCATGAAATTGAGGCTGGCCGACTTGCCTATCGTGATCGCGGCGCAGTGCTTGCCGACCCGGCCTTCAGCGATGTACCGGTTGCCGAGATGCTGAGCGCTGCCTATGCCGATTCGCTGCGCAGCCAGATCAAGCCCGAAGGCCGCATTCACCCGCTGCCGGCCAGCACGCTGCCGCAGCATCGCAGCACCGTCTACATCACTGTTGTTGACCGTGACCGCAACGCCTGCAGCCTGATCAATACCCTCTATGAAGGGTTCGGGTCGGGCATCATGGCACCTGAAAGCGGTGTGATGCTGCATAATCGCGGCATGGGTTTTGTTGTCGATCCTGATCATCCGAATGGGGTGGCACCCGGCAAGCGCCCGTTGCACACAATCATTCCCGGCATGGCCACCCGCAATGGCAAGACAACCATGTCGTTTGGCGTGATGGGCGGTGAATATCAGGCCTTCGGGCATATGCAGTTCCTGACCCGCTATTTTGATTACGGCATGGATGTGCAGATGGCGATGGACACGCCGCGTTTCTTTCCCGACCCGTTTGAAGATTTTGTCGAGGTTGAAGCCCCGGTCGGCGCGGACATATGCGATGCCCTTCGCGCCCGCGGCCATGATATTCGTGAAGCAAAACGCCCGATTGGCGGCAGCCAGGCCATTGCCATTGACTGGGAAACAGGCCTTCTGACGGCTGGTTCCGACCCGCGCAAAGATGGGTGCGCAATGGG
>CENJ01037552.1_pt1 | contig 10069 bp, 6 predicted proteins | sample 356161 | NCBI WGS metagenome assembly CENJ01 (sample SAMEA2619531, study PRJEB7988) | marine metagenome | biome: marine biome (ENVO:00000447); feature: surface water layer (ENVO:00002042); material: "saline water (ENVO:00002010), including plankton (ENVO:xxxxxxxx)" | depth 5 m | reverse complement strand
AAGGCAGTGGAACTTTACACTTATTCTTTAACTGACACAATTGGTTGGTCTACAATTAACAATTTATCAATTAATTCATTACCAAGCCCTCAGTTTAATAGCGATACAGGTTGGTCAGTAGGAGCATTTGATGTCTACTCTTCAGCTTTTCCTGACTACGGGTGGGGTATTTACAATATGCTTACTCACAATGTTGTTGGAGATTCCTTACACATAATTAAAACAACTGATGGAATTTGGAAAAAGCTATGGATTGAGAAACTTGATGCAGGAGTATATTTTTTTAAACATGCAAATTTAGATGGGACAAACTTGATTACTCAGCAAGTTAATACTAACAACTATTCAAACAAAAAGTTTGTGTATTATGACATTGACTCAGATCAAACTTTGGATAGAGAGCCAGCAGATGACCAATGGCATTTTACATTTACAAAATATATCACCCCAGTTATGAATCAACCATATTCTGTTACTGGCGTACTTTGCAATGAAGGCATCGAAGTTGCGAAGGCGTTACAAATTAGCAGTCCGTCATCATACACTAATTTTGTGAATCACAATTTTGAGTATGAAATAAATGAGATAGGTTATGATTGGAAAACCTTCGACATGGGCTCATTTTCATATATCATTGACAACTCTAGATGCTATTTCATAAAAGATTTTGATAATAATATTTTTAGAATTTACTTCACTGAGTTTGAAGGCTCATCGACAGGAAAGATTTCTTTCAATGTTACACAAATGAATTCTTCTGTTTCTATAAATGATAAAAGTAAGTCAACTATAAATGTGTATCCAAACCCAGCCTCAGATAACGTAAATATTGTGACAAATACACTTGATTTAAATTCTCAAATAAATATTTATGATATTTCAGGTAAATTAATTTTTTCTCAAAAGATTAAGGATAATTTTTCAGTTATTAATTTACCAGTTGATACTTATAAGTCTGGAGTCTATACAATTTCTTTACTAGAGAACAAATCAATATATCACAAGAAGCTTATTGTTAAGTAAAAAATTGTTTAGAAAACTATTTTTCATAATTCTAATTTTTTCTTTTGAAAAAGTCTCTAGTCAGGTTTTAATTGCTTCTGATATCAATGGAAAAAAAATTGAATCTTGTGATATCTATTTTTACGAAAATGAGAATCTAGTTTTTTCATCTTTTACTGATTCAAATGGATTTTTAGATGTATCTACCTTACAAATGGATAAAGAATATTTATGCATAGCTAAGCACATTGGTTATTTCATGCATGAAAAAAATGTTAAATTATCAGATACTAACTTCATTTACTTAAGAGAAAAAAATTATGAATTGCAACAAGCAGTTGTTACTGGTCAAATTTTTGAAAGTGATATTTCACAATCATTTCATCGTATTAACTTGATAAATAAACACAAAATAGAAAGATTAGCAGCTGTTAATTTAAGTGATGTTGTTAAGATGGATGCCTCTTTGAGTCTTAATAATGATAATATTTTAGGCAGTAGTTTGTCTATACAAGGTCTTTCGGGACAGAATATAAAAATTCTTATAGATAATGTTCCTGTCATAGGTAGGTTAGGTGGTAATATTGATCTTGGACACATAAATCTATCTAATATCGAAAGAATTGAAATTGTTGAAGGGCCTTTATCAGTTAATTATGGAACTGACGCGTTAGCTGGAACAATTAATTTAATTAGTAGTAAAACTTTAACTCAAAATCAGAGCTTAAAGCTTTCTAGCTACTATGAATCAGTAGGAAAGTATAATATCACTTCCAATTACATGAAAAAGATTGGAATAAACAATTTTTCACTTTTAGTTGGAAGAAACTATTTCGACGGATGGTCTAAATCTGAAAAATTCACTTTTATCCCAAGAAAAAATATTGCCGATTCCTCTAGATATCAACAATGGAATCCAAAAGAACAATATTTTATAACCTTAAATGATTTTGTAAAGTTAGGTTCAGTGAAAATGACAATAAAAAATAGTTTCTTTTTTGAAGAGATAACAAACAAAGGATATCCAAGGCAACCATATTATATTAACGCATTTGATGATTTCTATAAAACTTGGAGAAATTCTACCTCTTTAAATTTTGATATTTTAAATGATGATAATAAATCAAATTTTTTAGTTTCATATGACACTTATAAAAGAAGAAAAAACACCTTTTATGTTGACTTAACAACTCTTAATCAAAGAATAGTCAATGACCAGTCTATGCAAGATACTATTGGTTTCAGCAATTTTTTCAATAGAGCTTCTATAGCATCAAAAAAAAATAAAAACTTCAAATACGAAATAGGATATAATTTAAACATGGAAGTTGCAAGTGGCAGAAGAATTACTGGAGGAGAAAATAATTTAAGTGATTTCGCTTTTTTCTCTAATTTAGATATTAATATCAAGGATTACTTAAGAATTAAGCCAGGAATTAGATATTCATATAATTCCAAATATGATGTACCTCTGATACCATCAATCAATCTACTTTCAGAAATTAATGACGTTAAATTAAGACTTTCCTTAGCAAAAGGCTTCAGGTCACCAACATTAAAGGAGTTGTATTTCGAGTTTGTTGATATCAATCATAATATTATGGGAAATCAAAATTTAGAATCAGAAATATCTGATCATATTAGCTATGAAATAAGTAAAAATATAAATAACAATTCAGCAAATACGACCGTTTCAATTTTTACTTATTATAACGATATAAAAAACTTAATTACTCTTGCTGAAAATGGGAATTTATATACATATGTGAATGTTGGTAGATATAAAACCAGAGGAGGATCCTTTAAATTAAACTTTAAAAAAGATTTACTAACAATTGATAACAAATTGAACTTAAGTGGAATTAATAGTAGTGTTGATGCAAATGATATTTATTATTACTCTGTTGATAACAGTTCTTTTGTTACATTTTTCTCAGAAATGATTGACTCTGAAATAATTTTATCATTTTCTTTAAGAGGAAAGTCAAAATTTTTAACTCTAAATTCCGATGATGAAATTGTTGAAAACAAAAGAGATTCTTATCAGTTACTTGATTTGAGTTTTTCAAAAAAATATTATGAAAATAAACTCAAAATTATTTTAGGTTTCAAAAACATTTTCAATGTTACTGACGTTGGAATGTCTAATAATTCACAAGGATTTCATCAACAAAGTGAAAGTATGTCCATTTCATATGGCAGATCTTTTTTTGTTTCTCTTAACTATAGGTTTTTATGAAACGTATTCTGTATATAATTCTAATTTTTAGTGCTTGCGATCCAGGCGAGATTCCAATAAATCCACCTACTTCAGAGTTGTTAATTGAAACAATACCTTTAGAGCCTAATTATCAAAATCAAGTTTTTTATGATTTGAGTCAATCAAGTATTTCATCTATGAATATTAAGTCTGAGTGGGATATAGGCATTTTGCTAGATTCTAATTTTAAAATAATTTTAAATTCGGCTAACTTTTCCAAAGTATGGGTAACTGATTATAATTTTAATGACAGTGTTGATATTGCAAATGCACAGTGGAGTTGGGATGCTACAAGCGGAAATCGTGATAGCTTAGCCTTTCAATCAATTGACACCTCAAAAGTATATATTCTTGATAGAGGACTAAATATAAACGGAAGTTCGATGGGAATATATAAAGTTCAATTTTTAGAACTTAACACCTCATTTTTTAGAGTTAAGACTTCGCAAATAGAGTTATTCAATGATACAATTTTAGATATCACTCTGGACCAAAATAAGTTATTTACTTCATTTTCTTTTAGCTCATTAAAGGTTGTAAATATCTCACCAGAAATTAATAACTGGGATTTATTATTTACCCAATACACAAGGCTATTTACAAATCCTCAGATAGAGTATCTAGTGACTGGTGTATTAATTAATGATAAAACAACTCAAGTAGCTGTAGATACCATTAACGATTTTAATCAAATTAACTATTCAAGTTTATCTGACTATCAATTTTTATCCAAAAGAGATATAATTGGATATAATTGGAAACAATTTAATTTTGAAACTAATCTTTACTCAGTAAAAAATAATATCAATTTTGTTATTAGAGACTTTGAAGGAAAATACTATAAAATGAGATTCATCGATTTTTACAACAGTCAGGGCTTGAAAGGATACCCAAAATTCGAGTTGGAGGAATTAATTCCCTAGTAAATTATTCTTAATACTTAAATCTTTACCACCAATAATCTTAGTGTCACTATCAAATACACTTATTTCTATTTAGAATAAATAAAATAAATTATAAATAGTTTAGAACTATTCTAAATTAACTATAAATTTGCTGTCAAAAACATAATGAAAAAAATAATATACTTTCTAATCTTTACAATATCATTTCCTTCAATTTTAATGGCGCAAGGTGGAAAACCACATGTTAAAATATTTTCGAATTTTAACTACGATATTTCAAATAATAATTCTGATAATTACAAAGCATTCGAGATTAAGAGATCCTATCTTGGTTATTCATATAATTTTGATGAAAGCTTTTCAACTAAAGTAACTTTTAATGTTGGGAAAAATAGTGCTGGTAGTTCATACACTGCATTTCTAAAAATTGCTTCCTTAACATGGAAGGCTAATGATAATACCACTTTAAATTTTGGTATGATTCCCACTAAAAATTTTAAGTTTATGGAAAATGCTTGGGGGAAAAGATATATATATAAATCATTACAAGAAGAAAATAAATGGGCTAATGACGAAGATTTAGGATTGACATTAGATTATAAATTAAGCGATAACCTTTCTTTAGACTTTCAAGTACTAAACGGGGAAGGTTATAATAACTTACAAAGTGCAGATGGATTAATGAGAAGTGGAGCAGGATTAATTTATAAGCAAGGAAATTACTCATTAAGAGCTTCAACTGATTATTTTCCATCTGAATTTGATTCATTGGATGATCAAGTGATTACTACACTTGCTGGTGTTATGAAAATGAATTCGGTAACTATTGGTGGTGAATATAATATAATGGACAATACAGGCAATATCTTAGATAACACTAAAATTGGTATTTCAATTTATGGAAATTATAAAATAGATGATAACTTATCTCTTTTCGGTAGATATGATAAAATAACATCTGAGGACGCCGAAGAAAATAAGTGGGATAGATCTAATGATGGTAAACTAACTATTGTTGGTGTAGAAAGAAAAATGACTAAGGGTGTCACACTTTCATTAAACGTGCAAACATCGAAAGATGGTCAAAGAAATTCAGAAGAGTCAAGTATATTTTACTTGAACATTGAATGTAAATTTTAATTTTTATTCAAATTTGAAATAGCAAGTAATGTTACACATGTTTTGCTTAACTTTAGAAATAAATATTTCACATTGATTGGTGACTCAGTAATTATTTTTGACGTAGATTGTCTTCTTTGTAATCAATTTGTTCAAATTGTGTCACTCATTAATAAAAAAGATAATATTTACTTTACAAAACTATCTGGAAAAACAGCAAATGATATACTAAAAAATAATAAAAATCTAGTAGATATTGACTCAATCATTTTTTATTTTAATGGCAATACTTATATAAAATCTGATGCAGTAATCCGTATTTCAAAGAGTTTAGGTTTCCCTTATAATTTGATGTCTATTTTTAAGATTGTCCCAAGAAGCATTAGGGACATTTTTTATGATTTTATTGCAAGAAATAGATATAAATTCTTTGGAAAAGCAAATAAGTGCTTAATTTCAAAAAATATTATCGAATAAAATTAAACTGAAAATTAAATATTTTTTAATCTGTTTTCAAAAATTTTAATTTTCTCCATTGTATCATTTTCCTTTTTTCTTTCCATATCTATAACTTTTGCAGGTGCATTAGATACAAATTTATTATTGTCAAGCTTTTTCTTAATGGAAATCAAAAATTTATTTAGGTGATCAAGTTCTTTCAGAATTTTTATTTTTTCACCCTCAATGTCAATATTTCCGTCGTATGGGATATAAAATTCATTAGAATCGCAAATAAATGAAAAACATTTTTCATCTTTTGTATTAGAAAAATTTATCGACTTTAAGTTACTTAGCTTTTTTACCACTTCCTCATCAAATGAAATTTTTTTGGCTGAAAATAAATCAAGCTTATTAGAGCTGGATATATTATTTTTTGAGCGAATATTTCTAATTGAAGTTATAATATTCATTGAAATTGAAAAATTTAAATCAAGATTCAAATCAAATTCTTTTAGTTCAGGCCAATTTGAAACAATTAAGTCATTTTCATTATTATCTTTTAAATCATTCCATATTTCTTCACTAATAAATGGCATAAAAGGGTGAATAATTTTTAGAAGCTTTTTAAGGAAATATTTAGTTTTTTCGTATGTTTCTTTGTCAAGATCCTCTCCAAATGACGGTTTAATTATTTCAAGATACCAAGAGCAAAAATCATCCCAAATTAGTTTATATGTTATCATTAATGATTCAGAGATTCTAAATTGATCAAATGATTTATTAATCTGTTCTAACTTTAGATTAATCCTATTTTCAAACCATAAAATAGCAGATTTACAGTGAGGTTTTTGATTTATTTTTTGGTCAATATTTAATGATTTAATTAATCTGTAGGAATTCCAAATTTTATTTGCAAAGTTTCTTCCTTGTTCGCATAGTGACTCATCAAAAGGTAAGTCATTTCCTGCAGGTGAGCATAATAGCATTCCAACTCTAACACCATCTGCACTATATTTTTCAATTAATTGGATAGGATCAGGTGAGTTTCCTAATGATTTGCTCATTTTTCTTCCTATTTTATCTCTTACTATGCCAGTTAAGTAAACATTTTTAAAAGGGGGTTGGTCACAATACTCATATCCAGATATAATCATTCTGGCTACCCAAAAAAATAAAATTTCTGGTGCAGTAACTAAATCATTAGTTGGATAGTAGTATTTGAACTCAGCATTCTCAGGCTTATTAATTCCATCAAAAACTGAAATTGGCCAAATCCATGATGAAAACCATGTGTCTAATACATCCTCATCTTGATGAATTTCTTCAAATTTTATATTTGGATTAATCTCTTTTATTTTCTTGTAAGCATCTTTATCTGATTTTGCAACAACATAATTATTTCCATCGTAATAATAAACAGGTATTCTATGACCCCACCATAATTGTCTGGAAAGACACCAGTCCTTAATATTGCTCATCCAGTGCTTGTAAGTATTGATAAATTTTTGAGGATGAAACTTTATATTTCCGTTTATAACATTGTCTAAAGCAGGTTTTGAAATTTTATCCATTTTCAAAAACCATTGCATAGATAATTTAGGTTCAATTATCGAATTAGTTCTTTCAGAAAAACCAACCTTATTTTTGTGATTTTCAATTTTAACTAAATGATTACCTTGTTTTAGCTCTTCCACAATTAATTCTCTTGCTTTAAATCTATCTGTTCCTACAAATAATTTTGCTTTTTCATTTAGTGTGCCATCATTATTTAGTATGTCTATAGTTTCTAGCTTATGTCTATATCCAATCTCATAATCATTAATATCATGTGCAGGTGTAATTTTTAAAGCTCCTGTTCCAAATTCCATATCTACATATTCGTCAGAAATAATTGGTATTTTTCTATTTATTAATGGAACATACACATCTTTACCAACAAGATTGCTGTATCTTTTGTCTTTTGGATTTACACAAATTGCTGTATCTCCAAGTATAGTCTCCGGTCGTGTAGTTGCTACAATTACTTTTTCATTTTCATTCTCAATTTGATATGAAATATGAAAAAGTTTAGAATCAATTTCTTTGTATAAAACTTCTTCATCTGAAACAGCAGTTTGTGCCTCAGAATCCCAATTTACCATTCTAACTCCCTTATAAACTAGTCCCTTTTCATGCAAATCAATAAATACTTTTTTTACTGATTCACTTAAATCATGGTCCATGGTGAACTTAGTTCTCTCCCAATCGCATGATGCTCCGAGTTTTTTAAGTTGCTCTAGTATTATTCCTCCGTGATGCTCTTTCCATTTCCAAGCATGCTCTAAAAACTCTTTTCTACTTAGGTCTTCTTTTCTAATTCCTTTGTCTGATAAACTTTTAACAACTTTTGCTTCAGTAGCAATTGATGCATGGTCAGTACCCGGGACCCAACATGCATTATAGCCTTGCATCCTTGCTTTCCTTACTAATATATCTTGAATGGTGTTATTTAACATATGTCCCATATGTAAAATGCCTGTTACATTTGGTGGCGGAATTACTATGGTATATGGTTTTTTATCATTTGGTTGTGATGCAAAGTATCGCTTTTTTAGCCAGTAGTCATACCATTTTTTTTCGGTTTCAGAAGGGTTATATGTTTTCGATACTTTCATTTTTGCTAAATTAAAATAATGGAAACAATTTTTATGTTTAACAATAACTTATTTTACGATTAAAAAAGAAGAAAAAAATATTTTTACCAAAAAATAAATTACTAATTTTGACGTTATAAAAACAAAAAAATGAGAGTAACTGCATTAATTTTATCTTTTCTTTTTTCATTTTCTTCATATTCACAAAGCGATGTTGTAGGTGTTCAAGAAAAAAACAATCAAGTAAGTACATCAAATGCAACGATTGACTTTGAGTCGAAAGTTGTTGATTATGGAACAATCGCTCATGGCTCTGATGGAAACAGGGAATTTACATTTACGAACAATGGGAGTGAACCCTTAATCATAAAAAATGCAAGAGCTTCCTGTGGTTGTACTGTTCCTGATTGGCCAAAAGAACCTATTATGCCTGGTACAACTGAAAAGATTAAAGTTAACTATGCTACTAACAGGGTTGGAAAGTTTACAAAAAATATTACTCTAACTACAAATGTTGACAAAAAGCCAGTGATCTTAACAATCAAAGGTGAGGTTAGTCCACCTCCAAACAAAGAAAAGACTGTACCTACAAAAAACACCGAAGGATCTCCTAGAGAATAATTCAATGACCAGTATTTCAAAAAAGGGCTTAGCCATGACTGAGTCTCCAATAAGAAAACTTGTGCCTTTTGCAGAGAAAGCAAAAAAAAATGGTATAAATGTATTTCATCTAAACATTGGTCAGCCTGATATTAATTCACCAGATGTAGCATTAGAAGCAATTAATAACTTTAACAAAAAAGTAGTTGAGTATAGTCATTCAGCTGGATTTGAAAGTTATAGAAAGCAACTTGTTAAATATTACGAATCAAAAAATATTTCATTATCACATGAAGATTTATTAATCACTACAGGAGGTTCTGAAGCTTTATTTTTTGCAATGAGTTCTTGCTTAGATATAGATGAAGAAGTTATAATTCCAGAACCCTTTTATGCTAATTACAGCGGATTTGCTAAATCCGCAAATGTCAAAGTTAGACCAATAAGTACTTCAATAAAAAACGGATTTAAATTACCTCCAGTTAAAGAGTTTGAAAAATTAATTAATGCTAATACAAAAGCTATTCTAATATGTAACCCAGGAAATCCCACTGGATATTTATATACCGAGGAGGAGTTAAATCAACTCAAAGAAATAGTGGTGAAATACAACCTTTTTTTAATTGTTGATGAAGTTTACAGAGAATTTACATACGATGGACTAAAACACACTTCAATACTAAATATTGAAGGTTTGGAAAAGAATGCTATTGTTATTGATTCAACATCTAAAAGATACAGTATGTGTGGTATTAGAATTGGTTGTTTAGTTTCCAGAAATAATGATGTAATTTCAACATCTTTAAAGTTTGCTCAAGCTAGATTGTCTCCACCTACTTTTGGTCAGATTGCTGCTCAAGCAGCTTTAAAAACACCAAAAGATTATTTTGATAATGTAATTGCTGAATATGTTTCAAGACGGGATTTGCTTGTTAGAAAAATGAATGAAATAGAAGGTGTTATTTGTCCAAAACCTTGTGGTGCGTTTTATGCAATTGCTGAGTTGCCTGTTGATGATGCAGAAAATTTTTGTCAGTGGATGCTAGAAAAATTTAGCCATGAGGGCAATACTGTTATGCTAGCTCCTGCAGCAGGTTTTTATTCAAACC
>CENJ01027414.1_pt1 | contig 10073 bp, 8 predicted proteins | sample 356161 | NCBI WGS metagenome assembly CENJ01 (sample SAMEA2619531, study PRJEB7988) | marine metagenome | biome: marine biome (ENVO:00000447); feature: surface water layer (ENVO:00002042); material: "saline water (ENVO:00002010), including plankton (ENVO:xxxxxxxx)" | depth 5 m | reverse complement strand
TTAATTAAGTTTGTTTATTATCAATGCCTTACTAAGGTGCCATTTTAGAAAAGTGGTCCCGAAAGCGGTCCTTCCCTGTAAAAAAGCTTCTTGATATTATTTGCTCCGTTGGGGCTAACTCGGTGCCATAAATTCTAGTTATAGAACTTGTATGATGACGATATCTTAAATGAAAAAATAAGTACAATACTCACGCTTCATGGTTATTCAGTCCTAACAGTAAGAAAAGAAATGGCGCCATCGTAAAATGACGCCATGCCTTTAAAGAGCCTTTTTATGTTTATTTTAGTCGATCCTTCACTGCCTGTGGTATTTGACGCATTTCTAAAGGCGGCAGAAAGCTTGAATCATAATAATCATCCATATTTGGTGTAATCGGTAGATCGAATGCTCCAGCCACTTGGGTAGCTGCTGTTTCATAGCGTTCCCGGTCAACCACGCTGATTCCATTTTTTACAACTTCAGGTGTCAGTATAGCGAGTTCTTCAGCCAAATACCAACGGGCGGTTTCAATTTCCACATCAATTAATGGTTCTTGTTTTTTCAATAACGCTATGCCTGCATCCGGATCATTGAGCATATCAATCATTCCTTTTACCGTTGCCGCGACAAAACCTTTCACGATATCAGGATTTTCCGCAGCATAGTCTTTCCGAACAATAATTGATGAGCTGTATGGCTTTAAACCGTATTGCGCCATGGTAAAATAAGTCACTTCCTCTTCTGGAACACCGGCCTGAACCATATTAAGCACGGTGGTGGACGAAAAACCGAAAGTTGCATCTGCTTGTCCCTGTACCACCATTGAGTCTCGCAAAGACGGTTCGACAAAAAGATATTCGATTCCATCTGGATCTAGGTTGTTTAATTCTGCAAATACTGGCCATAACAAAACGGTTGCCGCGCTCTGTGTTGCAGATACCTTCTTGCCCATAAGGTCTGATGGTTTTGAAATTCCTTTTGACTTAGTAGAGATAACACCGGTTGGAGATTGGTCGTTGATGACAAGCACTGTGATGACTTGATCATCCGGGTTTTCAGCGTTGAATTTTAAAAGGCTGGTGCCTTCAGCAAAGCCCATCGGATACGCTTTTGCAGCAATTTTAGAGATTGTATCGCCCGAGCCAAAGCCTCGATCAAAATTTACACTTAGACCGGCTTCTTCATAATAACCACGTTCTTTTGCAAGTAAAAACGGTCCATGCATTCCTTGCCATGCCCAATCTAACGAAAAGTTTATTTCCTTTAGATGGCCCCCGGCACTAGCAATTCCCGCAAATATTGTTGCGACAACGCTAGAAACTAAAATTTTGGAGTAACGATTAAGCATAACACTACCTTCCTTTCACACTGTATTATGTCTAGTTGACCGTAGAAGGAAAATCGTACGTTGCATTTAACAAATGCTTAGCTAGCACGAAAAATCGACAATTTGTCTAAATAATAAACAAAATTTAGCATAAATTAGTAGAAATGTTGAATTTTTAAGTCAAAATTGAAGAAATACTTCGCTTTCATCAAGATATTATTCCTGCGTAAGAGACTAATGTTAAATATTTTGGAGCCACTTATGCAAAAAATTTTAGTTGTTGTTGATGTGCTCGTTGTTGAAGTTGATAGCAATAATGAGCCAATTATTTTAAAAAACTCGGCCATATTTGTACAAGATGGTGTAATCAAAGAGATCGGGCCTATCGTTGAACTTCGACAAAAGTACCAGACCGCAACTGAAATCGGTGGCAATGGAATGGTCGCTATGCCTGGCTTCATAAATGCTCACCATCATGTCGGCCTCACGCCGTTCCAGTTAGGGGCGAGAGATCAACCGTTGGAGCTATGGTTTGCGGAGCGCGTAACGATGCGTGATCTATGCCCTAGATTGGATACACTTTTCTCAGCGTTCGAAATGATTTCTTCTGGCGTCACTACTGTGCAACATTTGCAAAGTCGGGCCCCCGGAAATCTGCCTTCAGTTTTAGATCGAGCCAATAAGATAATAAGTGCTTATAGCGAAGTAGGTATGCGGGCATCATATTCATTTGCGCTTCGAGATCAAAATCGAATGATTTATGATTCCGACGAAAAATTTATTGAATTGTTGCCTTCCAGTCTTCGTTCCAGCGTGTCTAATTATTTACGTAGTTTTTGTCTGTCTTTGGATGAGCAGTTAGAAGTTTTTAATATTCTTAAATCAAAATATAGGGATAATGATCTGATAGAAGTTCAACTTGCTCCTGCCAATCTACATTGGTTGTCAGATAGCGCACTAGAAACAACTGCCAAGATCGCAGAGCAAAGTGGTGCAAAATTACACATGCATTTGTTAGAAACCCCTTATCAAGCCGAATATGCTAAACGAAGGACAGGTGGTTCCGCACTCGAATTTATCGATGGCTTAGGATTATTAGGACCCCAAATGACTATTGGTCATGGTGTGTGGATGACCAAGGATGATATTGCTTTAATGTCTAACCGAGGAGCATATTTATGCCATAATTGTTCGTCAAACTTGCGTCTTAAAAGCGGAATTACGGATATAAACTCCTTTTTAAATGAAAACGTACCAATAGCTCTTGGAATCGACGAGGCAGGAATAAACGATGATAGAGATATGCTTCAGGAAATGCGTCTCGCCTTGACGCTACACCGTCCAGCGGGACACCAAAAATCATTTCCTAGTGCAGCGCAAATTTTTAAAATGTCTACTGAGAACGGCGCTTTAACTACGCCTTTTGCGGATAGGATTGGAAAGTTAAAAACAGGTATGTTCGCCGACATTGTGCTTTTTGACTGGAAGGATATTACATGGCCTTATCAGGATAATGATATTCCACTACTTGACGTACTTTTGAGGCGCGCGAAGCGCAGCAGCGTAAAATCTGTAATGATAAGAGGCGAGATCATTTATAAAGATGGACGTTTTGTGAAAGTTGATAGAAAAAATATTTTAGATCAAATCCACCGTGATTTATCTCGAAAAGATACTCCAGTAGAATTAATTCGAAGAGACGTTTCTAAAAACATTTTATCAACAGTAGAAAAATTTTATCTAGGATGGCTAGAATGATATTGAGTATTTAAGCAAACTAAAATCCTGCCCAAAGCTAACAAGGATTCGACATCCATTTTGCATTAAGAAAAGACATCGGCGGACTTAACAAGCGTTAGATGTTTTACCAACGTCTCAAACAAAAAAATATGTCAAACGTAAAAAGAAGGATAAGTTCCATTTTTTGTGATTTTTTGATTCTTCTAAAATTTAAGCACATTGGTATCTAGCAGTGCGATTTAGACACCTAGATTGCATTCATATGTTGATAACAAGACCCTTTTTTTGTTAATGCCACTGAAAGTAAATTTGAACTTTAACCTAGCAGGCGCTCGATGGATTTGTTGTTAAGAGAAAAAACGGCTGTAATCACTGGGCCAGCAAAAGGCATGGGCCGAGCTATTTCTATGGCATTTGCTCAAGAAGGCGTCAATTTAGCTTTGTTAGGCAGAGATATCAAAGCTATTAGGGCAGTTGTTGAAGACGCGGAAAATTTGGGTGTTAAAGCCAAAGCAATTCAATGCGATGTCACCGACAGGCATATGGTCGAACGAGCGATAAGTGAAGTCATGTCATGGACTAAAAAAATTGATATTTTGGTTAATGTTGCAGGCGGAACGGGGCCTATTGGCAAAACCGGATTGGAAACGTCGGAAACAGAATTTGATGACATAATTAAATTGAATTTAGGCGGAGTATTCAGCGTCATTAAGGCAGTGGCTCCAATAATGAAAAATGCAGGCGGTGGTAAAATTGTGAATATTGGGGGGACTTTTGGAATGAGAGGTCGCGCGATGAGACTATCGTATTCCAGTTCAAAATGGGGCCTGCGAGGCCTCACAAAAAGCTTTGCGTTAGAACTTGGAGGTCATAACATTAACGTAAACTTGGTGGCACCAGGCATGGTTGATGGTCCTAGATTTAGAGAAAAAGTTGTTCCTCAGGTAGCTTCACAATTTAATATATCGAAAGAAGCTGCGGTAGACAAACATTGCGAAGATTATGCATTAGGCCGGATCAGCGAAGACAAAGATATCGCAAATGCAGTGATTTTTTTGGCTTCTGATAGGGCGCGACAAATAACGGGCGTGGATTTGCCAGTAGACGGTGGTTGGGCAGCACTCTAATATGGAACATCATGATTTAATATTTTCGGGAGCCCATATTACATTAGGCGATAAGACGAGATTAATTGACTTAGCCGTCAAAGGCGAAACAATATCAGCTCTTGGCGCGCCTGGAACGTTAGGCACTGCAGAAGAAATCTTTGATGTCAGTGGAAAATATATAATTCCAGGTGCTATTGACGTGCATGTGCATTTTCGCGAGCCGGGGTATTCTCACAAAGAAGATTGGTACACAGGAACCCAAGCGGCGGCTATGGGTGGAGTAACTACAATATTTGAAATGCCCAATACAAATCCACCTACGAGATCAATTATAGAGCTGAATGAAAAAAAAGCTCTCGCAGAAAAAGCCTGTGTTGACTTTGGAATTTATGGATTGTTAGCAGAAGATAATCTGAACGAGATAGAAGGTTTGATTTCTGGGGGTGCAAACGCTTTCAAGTGTTTTATGGGAAATACTTTTGGAAATTTGCCATCACCTTCTACAGGGGCTATGCTAGAGGGCTTTGAAAAAATAGCGAAAGCAGGACTGAGGATATCTTTGCATGCTGAAACAGCCTCAATTATGGCCTTAAGGCAAAAAAAGTTAGAGGAAGCGGGGAAAAACGAGCCTTTAAACCATTTAGATGCAAGACCAGAAATCGTTGCCATTGAAGCGGTTTCTCGTGCTGCAGTGTTAGCAGAATGGACAGGGGCGCGTATTCATGTTTTACACATTTCTTCTGCAGGAGAACTCCGGCCACTCAATGAAGCAAAGATGCGCGGAGTGGATATTACTGGTGAAACTTGTCCTTGTTATTTGTATCTTGATACTTCGGATTACGAAAAACTTGGCACGATTATTAGAGTGAATCCACCGGTTAGAACAAAACGGGACTCTGAGGAAATTTGGAAAGCTCTTAAAAATGGTTTGATCGATATGATTTCTACAGATCATGCACCCCATACCGCAGCAGAGAAGATGAAAGGAAGTATTTGGGCAGCTGACTGTGGCTTTCCTGGAGTTGAAACTCAAATGCCCCTAATGCTCACCGCCGTAAATCAAGGCAAGATATCGTTAGAACATTATGTAAAGATTTCCTCTGAAAATCCCGCACGGGCGTTTGGCTTATGGCCGCACAAGGGCAATATATCTGTGGGAGCTCATGCTGACATCACGGTTATCGATATTCATAGGAAAGAAACAATAAAAGCAGCAAAACTGCACAGTCGTGGGAAAATAACACCCTTTGAAAATTTTGAAACTACTGGTGCACCAGTGCATACTCTAGTGCGTGGACGCTTCGTTCAAAAAGATAGAAAGATCTGTTCCAATATCAAAGGCCACGGAACGCAGGTGTCAGATATACAAGAAATGCCGTCCGCGAGACCCAACAACGCCGAACACGCTATCGAAAACATACTAACAAGATAGATCAATTTTTAAGAACGGGTTTTCATGCACTTAAAATTAAAATCTTAATGATTTCTAATAATTTTTTGGCGTGCACAAAAGTTAATCTTTTTTTATTGGCAAGCACAAAAGTTAATGGTTTTAAGGTTGTTTACTTAAAAAAATTAGAAAGACCTTGCCCGGGAAATCTTTTATGTTCACGGTTATCCTAATAATTGAAGGGAAATTCAGTGAGCGACCTTTATAGGATTGACGGACCAACCATAATAACTCTTGACGAAAAACAGAGTGTGGTGTCGGACGGGGAAATTTGGATTGAAAATGACAAAATCCTGTTTTGCGGACCAAGAAAAGTTTTCGAATACAAAGGGTCAAAGTCAGTAAAAAGGATCGATGGCAAGGATAGAATAGCAATACCGGGCCTTGTTAACGGCCATGTCCATAGCTACGGTGCACTGTTAAAAGGTAGCGTGGATGCCTTGCCTCTTGATGCGTTTATGATAAACGCGATTGCCTCAGCTGGAAATAGAAATCCACGAGACGCCTACATTTCCGCAATTTTAGGCGCGATTGAGATGGTATCAACTGGAACGACGGCTTGTCTTGATCATTGCTCCCATAGGCCCTTTCACACAGCAGAAGCGTTAGACGCAATTGCACAAGCCTATGCGGACGTTGGAATGAGAGCTTCTTTGGCTCCTATGTTTTCTGATCTTCCTTTCGTTGAAACCGTGCCGTTCGAAGAAGACATGCCGGGCGAAGGACTCACAGCGTGGCTGCCCAAAACTAAACCAAACACTGAAGCGTATTTTGAAACTGTCGAGGAGGTGCTCGACAAATGGGCCACTCATCCACTTGTAAACATTATGCTGGGAGTGGATAGCCCGCAGCGTTGCTCTGACAAACTTTTGAAAAAAGCGGGTACATTTTGTAGTAAGCATGGTATCGGAAATCATACCCATTTATTGGAAGCGAAAACGCAACTCGTCATGTCGAAAATACGTGATCAGCGTGGTTTTGTTAGATATTTGCAAGATTGTGGTTTAGCGGGTCCACTCAGTTCTTTTGCGCATTTCGTTTGGTGCTCAAAAGAAGAGATAGAAGCCGTATCAGAAGCTGGCGCTACCGTTGTTCATAATCCTTCTAGCAATTTGATCTTGGGGTCGGGCATACAGCCCCTGCTGTCTTTGGTAGATGCGGGAGTCCCGGTGGCACTTGGAACAGACGGGTTCAACGCTGCAAATGGTTCAATGTTTGAGAAGATCCGTCTAGCAACGCTGTTGCATAGAGTCACAGAAAGCGACAGTGATTTTTGGATTGAAGCAGGGCCCATGTTGCGGCTTGCAACGGTTAATGGCGCAAGAATGCTGGGCGCCGAAAACAAGAGAGGCGCATTGAAAGCCGGTCAACAGGCTGACATTGTTTTACTAGACTCCCGATCAATTACTTACACACCTTTGGGAGACCCAGAAACACAGGTATTACATTATGAGAGTGGAAACGGCGTTAGCGAAGTTTTTGTATCTGGAAAGCAAATTGTAAAAAATGGTGAAGTAAGTTCAGTAAACAAGCAAAGCATATTTGACGAAGCCATTGAAATTTCTGAACGCTTAAAAAGAGATGCAAAAATTGCCATCGACGAAGCTAAAAAAATGCACCCAAACATTAAAAATATGGTAAGGAGAGTGCATGCCGCAGAATGCGGCCCTTGTCGGATCGTTGCGATTTGACTTAAAAGTTGTTGGCGGACGAATTCAATTCAATCTCCAAAGAAGGGTTAACAGAATTGTCTATAGTTAATTTTATGACTCTAGAAATAGCGCATGATGAACTTTGAAAATTGCAAGCGTCAGGGGCTTAATCAGATTAAATCTATGGCTAGAATAGGTAAATAATAATGTCAGTATCCGATGAACAAGCTTTTGTAAGCTTGAAAGATGTAGATATTATATATGGAGAGGATGCTTCCGGTGTTAAAGCTCTGGCGGGAACAAATTTACATGTCGAAAAGGGTTCGTTCATAGCGGTGGTCGGACCATCTGGATGTGGAAAATCATCGTTAATGAGGTTGGTGACTGGCCTAATTCCACCAAGTGCCGGCAGTGTAAAGGTGGCTAATAAAGTCGTAAACGGTCCATTGAAGATTGCTGGCATGGCGTTTCAAAACCCAACCTTACTGCCCTGGCGCAATACCTTGGATAACGTTATGTTACCGTTGGAAATTGTAGATGGATATAGGAAAGATTTAGGAAGAAACCGATCAAAATATGAAGAAAAAGCGTATGCTCTGCTTGAAACTGTTGGATTGAAAGACTTTGCAATGAGTGCACCTCATGAATTATCCGGTGGCATGAAGCAACGTGTATCGTTGTGCAGGGCTCTTATGCATGAGCCACAACTCCTGATGCTTGATGAGCCCTTTGCAGCGCTTGATGCGTTCACGAGAGAGGAATTGTGGGGCGTTTTGCAAAAACTTTGGATGGAGAAACACTTTACCGTTATACTAGTCACTCATGACTTAAGAGAAGCAATTTATTTATCTCAAAAAATCCATGTAATGTCTTCAAGACCAGGTAAAATCGTTTTAGAGAAAAATGTAGAATTTGATTTCCCTAGAAGTCTGGGTGATACCTACAAGTCAGACTTTGTTGCTTTAGTGGAGGAGTTAAGAAATAACATATCGTTAGAAAGGCAATAAAGAAATTAGTTTAAGCAGCAAAAAATTTGTGCAGGAAAGTGAAGGCTAAAATGGATAAAATTTTGGATCGGTTTGGCCCGTGGCTGATAGTGGGTTGTACTCTAATTTTATGGGAGGCCTGCGTTCTAATATTTTCTATTCCCAAATTTGTTTTACCAGCGCCATCTGCAATCTTTGAAAGTTTAGTTAAGTGGGCGCCGGTAATAGCCATTCATGCTTGGCAGACACTCTTCACTACATTAATCGGTTTTGTTTTGGCAGTTTTTGGAGGTTTAGGTATCGGAATAGCAGTTGGTTGGTCAAAGTTATTATATCGTGCACTTTACCCACTACTTATTGCGTTCAACTCTATCCCCAAAGTAGCGATCGTACCGATTTTAGTAATTTGGTTTGGTATTGGTACACCTCCAGCAATTATTACAGCTTTCATGTTAGCTTTTTTTCCAATAGTAGTAAATGTAGCAGCTGGTTTAGCAACAGTTGAACCAGAATTGGAAGATGTCTTACGCTCCCTCGGTGCATCGAAAAAAGATATTTTGCTGAAGGTTGGTCTTCCGAGTTCCGCACCTTACTTCTTTGCAGCATTGAAGGTTGCAATTACGCTCGCACTCGTTGGTTCGGTTATTGCGGAAACAATCGCTGCAAACAAAGGCATTGGTTACCTTATGTTAAACGCAAGCTCTCGGTTTGATGTTCCTCTTGTTTTTGCCGGCCTAGTCGTAGTAGCTATCATGGGCATCGTAATTTATGAGTTTTGTGCATACGTTGAGCGGCGTACGACTGGTTGGGCTACCCGCGGAGCAACTTCAGTCGTTTCCTCTGCTGGCGGTGGATAGAATAAGCTGCTAATAGCATTTTGAATTGATCCGTGTAGCGCAAATAGATACTGTGCAATCTCATTGAAAATTCATTTAATAAGAATTTCTCTTTAGTATTTTTTAAACTTCTAATTTCTCGATACTATTTAAGGATACGTATTTAGGGTTAATTCTAAAAATTTAGTATAAGTGATCTAACGAAAAAAACTATTTCGGCAATATGGAGGGTTACAGATGGCTTATGAGATAAAAACAATAGCAGTTTATTGTGGCTCAAATAACGGTCGTGACGAGAGTTATAAAAAATTTGCAAAAGAACTGGGAGAAGTTTTAGCCAAACGTAGAATTAATCTCGTATATGGAGGAACTAACAAAGGTTTAATGGGCGTTTTGGCCAATTCTGCTTTTGAAGAAGGTACTAACGTTACTGGAATCATTACCGAAAGATTAAGAGCTAAGGGTCAAGTGAATCCTAATTTGTCAATGTTAGAATCATATCCCACTATGCAATCTCGAAAAGCGAGAATGATTGAGTTAGCTGACGCATTCATAATGATGCCTGGAGGAATCGGAACTTTAGAAGAATTTATGGAAGTTTGGACTCTAAATCAACTTGGTGAAACCTCCAAACCCCTTGGCGTATTAAATATTGATAACTATTTCGCGAACTTATTATCATTCATTGACCATATGATCGCTGAAAAATTTCTTCCATCTGCGCATAGAAACGGCATTGTGGTTCATTCTGACCCTGAGGAATTAATTAATTTATTAATCAAATTTACACCTGTCACCGTAGAAAAGTGGTTGGATTAGAATGAATTTGACCCTTCCGAGCCCTTACAAGAAGGGCCCGGAAGGGGAATGTCGATATTTAGCTCGGATGGTCCTGCTCTCGGTGCCTACCCATAATAGCGGTTAAGAACGGTATCGAACTCAGTGTAAAGGTGGTAGCAGCAACAGTCGTATTCGTTATTGCCTGCAGAAA
>CENJ01081469.1_pt1 | contig 10075 bp, 7 predicted proteins | sample 356161 | NCBI WGS metagenome assembly CENJ01 (sample SAMEA2619531, study PRJEB7988) | marine metagenome | biome: marine biome (ENVO:00000447); feature: surface water layer (ENVO:00002042); material: "saline water (ENVO:00002010), including plankton (ENVO:xxxxxxxx)" | depth 5 m | reverse complement strand
CTCAGAAACCCTCGTTTATTGACGGGGGTTTTTGTTTTTATGTAAGTCTGTCAAAGTTGTCATTCCTTATCATTGTATGACATTTATAATGCTTTGTAGGATACACTTTTGTAGGATACAAACCTAATTCAATCACTTATTTCAACCAAAGTAGGGGGCATAACCCGTTTGATGGGGGTGGTAGGTATGTGTACATATTCCTCACACACATTGTAGGGTAATTTTTTGTAGATTAAATTTAAAACTTTAAGGAGTCATTTATGAAATCATATTTAAAAGGTCTAATTACTAGTGGGGTTCTTTTCATTACTTTTATGGTGCTAACGGGACAAAAACACGGACATCATGATAATCATAAACATCATGACAATGATGGACACCACAATATTGATGATATTATGCATAAGTTAGAAGATTTAGAAGCTAAACTAGAAGCTATTGAAAATGGTGGAGTGTTTTGTTATAATATTGATTGATTCTGATTTTAATAAGTTTAAAACAGAACTAGAGAAAAATAAAAAGGAATTAGGACTTTCTTATTAACACTTTGCGAGGAACACGGGTACACCATTAGTGATGACAGAGAAGTATACTAGGTTTAATTTGATATCTAACTGGCTTGACTTATTAAGGCAGGTTGCTAATTCAAAATAGTAAAATTTTTAAATTTTAAATTCTTGTAGATATGTGAGAGTCGTAAATTGATTCAATATTTAATGTTTTTATTGCTAAAGGTGTAATTTTTTTGAAATTAAATTTTTCAGTTTTCCAATTTTTTAATATTTTATTTCCTATTTTTGAATTTGTATGAAAAACGTGATTTCGTATTAGGTCTAAAATAATATTTTCGTCTTTTTTATTATCGACGCTTGACTCAAGAACAAAATCATGGTTAAGGTAGTTTTTTAATATGCGTTTTTTATTGTATATAAATGCTATTCCACCTGTCATTCCTGCGCCAAAATTCTTACCAATTATGCCTAAGACAACAATAGTACCTTGGCTCATATATTCACAACCATGGTTTCCTATCCCTTCAATTATTGCGGAAGCACCACTATTTCTAACCGCGAACCTCTCACCACCTTTACCTTCAACATATAATTCTCCTCCAGTAGCACCATAAAGAGCAACATTACCTATTAATGAATTTTTAGTACTTTTATTTCGAAGTTTCTCATGCATTCTTACAGATATAATCCCAGATGACATGCTTTTACCTACATAGTCATTTGCTAGGCCTTTTAATCGTAGTTCAATATTATTACTTAGAAATGCGCCAAAGCTTTGGCCAGCAGTGCCTGTTAATTTACACTGTATTTTACCTTTAAAATTGTCACTGCCAAATAAATATGAAATTTCTCCTGATAGCCTTGCCCCCATCGCTCTATCTGTGTTGAATATTTTTTGTTCGATTATTGCATGACCTTGCATCACAATATCTTGCCTAATTTCATCAATTATTTTTTCATCTAATGTTTTTTCTCTGCGATAGTTAGAGAATCTAATTTTCATCTCAGATTGGAGTGGCAAACCTTTTTTTGCTCTAGAGTTTAATATTCCATCAAGGTCAATATTTCGCTCTAATACTAAGCTTTTATATTTCTTTGAAATGCTTAGTAAATCTGTTCTACCAATTATATCATGTAATTTATTAAAACCCAATTCTTGTAATTCATTTTGCACTTTTTTGGATATATCATTTAAATATGATTCTACGTTTTCCGCATAGCCCTTAAACTTTTTTTCGTATTTTGGGTCAGTAGTCGCAATTCCAACAGGGCATGTGTTCACATGGCATTGCCTTGCCATAACGCAGCCTAATGAAACAAGAGCTGAAGTGCCAAAATCATATTCTTCGGCACCTAAGATTGCTGCAAAAATTATATCTTTGGCCCACTTTAATCCCCCATCAACTCTTAATGTTACATACTCTCTTAATCCATTTGCTATGAGCGTCTGGTGCGTCTCAGCTAACCCATACTCCCATGGAAAGCCAGCATGTTTTTGTGAACCTAGTGGCGTTGCTCCAGTTCCTCCATCCGAGCCTGAAATTAGAATGATATTAGCACCTGCTTTTGCAACGCCAGCGGCTACAACACCTACTCCAGGCTGAGCCACTAGTTTAACAGAAACTTTTGCCCGAGGGTTAACATCTTTTAAATCATAAATAAGTTGTTTAATATCTTCAATACTATAAATATCATGATGGGGAGGTGGGCTTATTAGAGGTATGCCAGGTACTGCTGATCTTGCAGATGCTATGGCATTTGATACTTTAAATGCAGGAAGTTGGCCACCTTCACCAGGCTTAGCTCCTTGGGCAATCTTGATTTGTATTTCTTGAGCCGCTGATAAATATTCAGCATTTACCCCAAATCTTCCACTAGCTACTTGTTTAATAGTTGAGTTAATTAATTTATCTTGGTTTGAAATACTATATCTATTTTTTGCTTCTCCTCCTTCTCCAGTATTGCTCCTTGCACCAGCCATCGCAAAACCCTTCGCAAGTTCTAAATGTGCTTTCTCAGATATTGCTCCAAATGAAACCCCACCAGAACCAAATCTTTTTAGAATGGATGAGGACTTTTCTACCTCATTAAAATTTAAGGGCTCTCTTTTACTAGAGTATTTTAGAAGGTCTCTGATGTATACTAGATCATTTTCAACTTTTTTTATTGATTCTTTTTCTTTTGATATATCTTGGATTTTTTTAAATACTAATGGATTATATCCATGAAGTTCACCATTTTTTCTAAAGCGAAATAAGTTTATATCTCTAATATTTTCTGATTCAAAATCTTTAATAGAATTATCATATTTCCTCTTCAAATATTTTTCTAAATCATTTAGTTCTAGTCCGCCTAATTGACCATTTAATGATAGAAAATATTTTTTAAGAAGTTTAGGGCCTATGCCTGCTGTATTGAGTAGCATACTACCATGGTAGCCACTTAATGTTGAAATTCCCATTTTTGACATTATTTTCAGAAGGCCTTTTTCAATTGAGGCTCGATAATTTTTTAATCTTTTGTAATATTTAACCTCACTATTCATTTTAAAAATTATTTCATAGGCAAAATGTGGATAGATTGCACTAGCCCCCAAAGATATTAAGGCTGCAAAATGATGATCTTCTATTACATCACCTGTTACTGCAATTAAAGAAACTCTACTCCTTAATTTTTTTTCAATTAAATGATGATGAACAGCAGATATTACAAGCAACATCGGAATGGGGGTGTGGTCTAACTTCAGATTTTGATCTGTTAAAAATATAATTTTATTTCCATTTAAAATTGATTTTTCACAATTTTTCTTTATTGATTCTATTTTTGAATCAAGTTTAGATCCAATTTTATATAAGCAGTCTATTTCTTCATGAGGAAACCAAGAGTTAAAACTTTTTAATTCATTTCTTTCTTTTAAAGAGAGAATTGGAGTAGAAATTCGTATGGCACTATTTTTTGTTGGAGTGTTATTTAACAAATTATCTTCGCTACCAAGATATTTATACAAGCTCATAACTGAGTTTTCCCTTAAGGAATCAATAGGGGGGTTAGTTACTTGAGCAAATTGTTGCTTAAAAAAATCATAAAATTTTCTATCAAACTCTGATAATATTGCTAAAGGTGTATCATCTCCCATTGAGCCAATTGATTCACTAACATTCTCAGAAAGTGGTTCAATAAATTTTTTAATATCTTCATCAAAAATATTATACGAAGCAAATTTATTTTGTGGCGGCTTGTTTTTTGAAGAGGTAAATCCATTAAACTGTTCTTCAGCATTGCCTCTTTTTAAAACTTTTAAATTATCAGAAACTAATTTACCATAAGGTTTCTTTGATGCTTCTCTAGCTTTGAGATATTTGTTTTCTAAAATCTCTCCATTTTTCAATGAAAGACCAAAAATTTCTTCTGACTTCATATGATAATTGCTTATAATATTATTTTCATCAACATCAACTATTCCAGCTTCTGATGCCATAATTATTAATCCATCTTTTGTTATGGAGTACCTTAGCGGTCTTAATCCATTTCGGTCCATTTTAGCTCCAACAAAATCTCCATCTGTAAAAACAATTGCTGCTGGGCCATCCCATGGTTTCATGAAATTTTCATGGTAGATAAAATAGTCTCGCATCATCTTGTTCATTTTTTTATTATTGTAGTACTTTTCAGTTTGTTCGTATGAATCGGGTATCATTATCATCATAGTGTCAAAAATATCTCTTCCACTAATTTTTAGAAACTCCGCAGAATGGTCAAAACTTTCAGAATCGCTTCCTGTGCTTTTTGTTATTGGTTTTAAAAAATCAATATCATTTTTCCAAACTTTTGATTCTAAATTACCCTCCCTTGAATTCATCCAGAGCCTGCTACCTTTTATAGTATTGAATTCACCATTATGAGCAATCATTCTAAATGGCTGAGCCATTTCCCAACTTGAAAAAGTATTTGTAGAAAATCTTTCATGAAATAAGGCTACTTTCACAACAAATAGGTCATGATTTAGATCTTTATAAAATTTTGCAAGTTGATCTGAACTTAATAACCCTTTATATATGATTGTTTTTGAGGAAAAGGAACATATGTAAAATCTTTTGTACCTCGGGCAAAGTTTTTTTTCAATCTTTTTTCTAATTAAGTAAAGCTTGCGTTCAAGCTTAGAGCTGTCTTTGATTTTTGTCGAAAAGATGAGTTGTAATATTTTTGGCTTACATTCTTTTGAAAGATCACCAAGGGCGTTTTCATCTACAGGAACTTTTCGTAATGCTAAAAATTGTATTTTTTCTTTTTTTGTTAGATCTAAGAAATTATTGACTATTGTTTTATCATTAATCCCCTTAGCGAAAATAGATGCTACAGCTAAAGTGTCATTTTTGAGTACTTTTAATGAATGTTTTTTTAGTAGATAATCAACGAAGAATTTTCTTGGAATATCAACTAATATTCCTGAACCATCTCCAGAATTTCCATCGTATGCTTTTGCTCCCCGATGAGTTAATCTTTGCAGTGCAGATAAAGCGGAGGGAAGAACTTTTGGGTCAGGTTTTCCATTTTTTGTTGCTACAAACCCTACACCACATGCATCATGAAATTTCTCAGGGTCAAATAATGGATATTTTTTATGTAATTTATTCAAATAAATACTCAGTTGCGAATTTGGCTTAATTCAACTTTTTTAAAGTAATTAAAAACAAAATTGTTAATAATTAAAAAAATCTAGCCTGCAACTTAAATATTTTTAGTAAAAATATGAATAAGGAATTAGAAATAAATTATATACCACTGACACTTCCCTATATCAACTTAGAACGATAATTAAAGCTATCAGTGGTATTATGTGAAAAATGGAATGTAGCTTATAATCCTATTGTTGCAATTAAATAGGCTTGCCCTGAATCTGGATTAAGAGTCCAAGTGCATGAGTATTTGTCATTTGATGCAGTAACTCCAATACCTACAGCATTAAATTCACCATCGCTAGTATATCCACCATCTCCAAGCTCTAAAATAAATGGACCATAGGATAGCGAAATATATTTAGACATTGGAATTTCATCTTCTTCAAAAGCGCCATAAAATCCTGGTTCAACTAGGAACATTGCCGTCGTAAATTCTATTCCAGAAAATGCGCCGCCTAATGATAATTCTATGTTATGTGAACCTGTCTCCGCATCTGTTTCATTAAAATCTGTGCCAGGAAAATAGTAATCAGTTAGTGTGACTGAATAATCTCCAAGTGCATAAGATGCATACAGATCATTCTCGCTTGCCAATCCGCTAAATTGCCATGCGCTCCATGCGCCAAGTGTTAGAGAACCTGATGTATATGAGATACCGGGCTGAATAGAAGGACTATTACCAAAATCTGTCCCCCTCCAAACATATCTACTAGCTACATCGCAGGAGACAGCCCATGGAGAGGATTTTTCAACCTCTACATCTTGAGCAATTGTGATGCAAAATAATAGACTGGGAAATATTATTATACTTTTCATTATTTCAACCTTTTATTTTAATTAATTTAAAAAATACGATATATATTATTATAATATAAAGAATATTATACTTTTATTTTTAAAAAGTGAAGTAAATTAATTAATTATTTATAATTTTTAAAAGCGATGAACATATTTTGATTATTCTTTTACTTAGAATTATAAAATTTTTCTATGTGAGGTTGTAGAATATTAATGACATCATTTATGTTTTGGACAGTTTCAATGTTGTCAAAATCAGATTTATTAATTAGGTCACGTTCCAAAGGTTCTGCTTTCATCCAATCGACAAGACCGTCCCACATGTCTCCCAAAAGAATTATAGGCCTAGGCGTAATGTGGTCAACTTGGATCAATTGCCATGTATATAGTAACTCTAATATTGTACCAATTCCACCTGGTGTAACTATTACTGCATGACTTATTCTCATGAATTCATCTAGTCTAGATGAGAATTTTTTATGATGAAAGGTTACATCAAGGTGCTCATTAGGTGCTGTTTCAAATGGTAAGTCTATGTGTAATCCAAAAGATTTTGAATCTAGACTTCCATCTTTAGCACCTATATTTGCTGCTTCCATCAGTCCAGGTCCTCCACCTGTCACAATATCTGCTTTATTTTGAGCTAGTTTTTTTGCTAATTCATAAACTTGATTGTATTCATTTGTATTTTTTTTAATTCTTGCTGATCCGAAAATGCTTACCCGGTAATAATCACTACCAATTTCTGTAACTAGAGAATCCAGACCTGCAACTATATTATTTAATTGTCCTATTTTCTTTGATAAAAATTTTCTGATATGTTCGTCTTTAATTTGCAAAATATTTCATCCTTTGTTGACCGGATTTGGTTTAGCAATATTAATTTAGTGAACTTCAATGAAAAGTTGTCAAATTATAAATTTTAAATTGCAGGTATAATTATTGTAAGTGATTAAAAATTTAGTAAATTTTAATTTTCTTTGTGGATTAATATACTCTTTGACCATAGATTGGAATAATTAAATAATATAAAAAATAAAAGGTAATTATAATATTATGAGTGATGACAGTATATATGATGATATAAATTTGACGAAGAGAAAGACGATTACGAATGGGAAAAAGTATGATTTTTACATCTATAAAACACTAAAGCTTGAAAAGGAAATTTCCAAAGGTAAGTTTGGTAAAGGTGATACGTCTATTAGCCAAGTCAAAGATTATAAACTTCAAGATGATGAAAGCGACGCAATGCTAGATGTTAAACTTAAAGTTTCAAAAAAATTAGATGATGCTATGACTGGATTTACGCCCAAAGAAGCTAAAAAAGTATTTGATCAATGTATGAAAGAATTATGTAAAATAGGATTAGTCAAAACTTAAATATAGCATTTCAGTTATTCTTCATATGAGCCCCGCTATGTGTGGGGTTTTTTGTTTCCTGAATTACTTTATTGATATTGATTCTCAATAACAATGTAGTTAGATTTCCATATATGAAAACTAAATGCTGTAAGAAATATAAAAAAAAAGGAAAGTGGTGCAAAAAGTGCCCAGTTCTAAAAAAATCTCTCACTAAAAACACAGTATAAATTTTTATATAACTTCAACATGATATAAGTAACTGGCATTATTAAGCTTATTGCAATCTGGTTGCATTAGTATGATATTTAAAACTATTTTTACCATCTCTATTGCTTTATATAATTTATAATTAAACTGATTTTTTATAGATTTTCAGTCTATCAAAATTCATGATAAGATTCAATATAAAAATAAAATGAAAAAATAAATTTATTTTGTTTGTTAATTATTTTCATAGGATGTAATCAAATGAATAAGAAAGTACCTTTAATTCCAATGGAAGATTTTTTCAAGAATCCTGAAAAGTCATCTTTTCAAATTTCTCCAGATGGAAACTATGTTGCATACATGAAGCCTTGGGAAAAAAGGATGAACGTCCATGTCCTTAATATTGAAACCAATGTTGAAAAAAGATTAACCTCATCTAAAAAACGAAGTATTTATGGTTTCTTATGGCTTAATAATGAAAGGATCGGATATGTAAAAGATGATGGAGGAGATGAAAATATGCATTTTTTTGCAGTTAACATTGATGGTTCAAATGATATTGACCTTACCCCTTTCGATAATGTTAAAACTAATATAATAGATGATCTAGAGGAAGATCATGAACACGTAATTCTTGGTTTAAATAAACGTAATGAACAAATTTTTGATCCTTACAGAGTGAATGTTAATACTGGTGCTATGACTATGATTGCAGAGAACCCTGGTAATATATCAGGATGGATGACGGACCATGATGGGAAATTGAGGATTGCAATAACAAGCGATGGAGTAAATACAAGTTTGCTGTACAGAAATTCTGAATCTGATGAGTTTAAAAGGATATTGACGAACGATTTTAAGGTGCGTGTGTCACCTTTATTTTTTACTTTTGATAACAATAATATATATGTTGCTTCCAACAGGGGAAGAGATAAGACCGCTATATATGAATTTAATATTGATAAAGTTCAAGAAAAGGAATTGATTTTTGAAGATGAGAAAGTAGATGTTTCAAATTTAATGTTTTCAAGGAAAAGAAAGGTTTTAACAGGAGTTAGTTATAATCGCGCCAAAACAAAAAGAGTATTTTTTGATGATTGGAGAGGCGATATCCAAATTAAATTAGAATATCAGTTGCCAGGTTACGAGGTGGGTATAACTAGTTTCTCGAAAGATGAGACTAAAGCAATTGTGGTTGCTTATAGCGATAAATCTAGGGGGGAATATTATTTTTATGATACTGAAACTAATAAACTTACTAGCCTTGGAAAGGTTAGCCCTTGGTTAAATGAAGATCATATGGCTGAAATGGTCCCAATTGCTTACACTTCAAAAGATGGATTAACAATTAATGGTTACCTTACAATCCCTAAAGGTAGTAATGGTAAAAACCTGCCAATAGTAGTTAATCCTCATGGCGGCCCATGGGCAAGAGACTCATGGGGTTATAATCCTGAGATACAATTTTTAGCTAATAGAGGATTTGCAGTTTTTCAGATGAATTTCAGAGGAAGTACAGGGTACGGCAGAAAATTTTGGGAGTCTAGTTTCAAAGAGTGGGGGAAGTCAATGCAAGATGATATTACAGATGGAGTAATGTGGCTCATAGATGAGGGGATAGCAGATCCTGATCGAATTGCAATATATGGTGCTTCTTATGGAGGATATGCAACATTAGCAGGCTTAACTTTTACTCCAGACTTATATGCTTGTGGAGTTGACTATGTCGGAGTCTCAAATATATTTACTCTGTTGGAGACACTGCCTCCTTATTGGGAATTAGGTAGGCAAATGATGTATGAAATGATAGGCAATCCAGAAACTGAAAAAGATTTATTAATAGCAGCATCTCCAATTTTTCATGTAGATAGTATAAAAGTTCCTTTATTTGTCGCTCAAGGAGCTAATGATCCCCGAGTAAAACAAGCTGAATCAGATCAAATTGTGGAGGCACTTAGATCTAGAGGTGTAGACGTCCCCTATATGTTGAAAGAAGATGAGGGACATGGTTTTAGTAATGAAGAAAATAAGTTTGATTTTTATAGGGAAATGGAAAAGTTTTTGACAAAGCACATTGGTATTGAAAATTTTTAATCTCCTCAACTTCAGTATAAGGGTACTTGCAGATGATTATTAGTATAAAAAATATTACAAAAAGATTTGGCAGATTTGAGGCTGTCAAAGATTTGTCTATCGATATAAAGGAGGGTGAAATTTATGGCCTCTTGGGATCAAATGGTGCAGGGAAATCCACAACGATAAATATCTTACTTGGCTTTTTAGCGCCAGATAAAGGAGAGGCATTTATAGATGGTATAAACGTTACTACAAATGTAGATAGTGCTAGAAAAAAAATTGGTTACATATCTGAAAATGTAAATTTATACCCTTATCTAACAGGGCTTGAAAACTTAAATTATTTTTGTAAAATAGTAGGGGAAGACTACAATGATGAGGCTCTATCCAAAATACTAAATGGATGTGGATTATATTCAGATGTCATTAATAAAAAGG
>CENJ01012992.1_pt1 | contig 10077 bp, 8 predicted proteins | sample 356161 | NCBI WGS metagenome assembly CENJ01 (sample SAMEA2619531, study PRJEB7988) | marine metagenome | biome: marine biome (ENVO:00000447); feature: surface water layer (ENVO:00002042); material: "saline water (ENVO:00002010), including plankton (ENVO:xxxxxxxx)" | depth 5 m | reverse complement strand
CCGCCGCACCGGCGATTTCATCCGGCGAGCCAATGCGTTTCATTGGTGTTGTGGATGTTGCAACTTCCAGAATTTCGGGGTTATCCCAAAGTGCTTTAGCAAAATAAGTTTTAATAAGCCCCGGCGCGATAGCATTGGTACGAATATTATCCATGCCATGTTCAACTGCCATATTACGCGCCAGCGCAGAGTCTGCCGCCTTTGACAGGCCATAAACGCCAAGCGCTGGCTGACCCATTTGACCGGCGATTGAGGAAATAACAATAATCGCGCCGTCCTTGCGTTCCTTCATGCCGGGAATAACCATGTTCATCAGCCAGTGATTGGATTTCACATTACATTCCATCACGCGGTCAAAAGCATCATCCGGACACTCTGCAGACGGACCAAAATAGGGATTCACCGCAGCATTACACACAAGAATATCCACTTGGCCGAATGCTTTTTCGGTTTCATCTACCAAATTCTGTAAGGCGTCTTTATCGCCAATATGTGCGGCTATGGTTTTGGCACGTCCCGGATACTTATTATTAATTGCCTCGGTGACAGTATCACAAGCATCCGCTTTACGACTGGAGATAACAACATTCGCGCCATGCTCAGCCATCCGAACAGCAATCGCTTCTCCGATACCTCTGGATGATCCGGTAATAATGGCTGTTTTGCCGGATAGATCAAATAATTCCACGTCTTGGCCCCTCTCATAAATCCGTATGAATAAATCTGTCCGTAAGGTATCAGCTTTTAAAAAATCTGCAATTTTCATCTTGAACTGACGACTTGATTGGGGCAGTTTCCTGCCATGTCTGCAGAAAAATCACTTCCCAAAAAAATTGAGAGCTTACAGGCTGTAGCCTCTGATTATGATGCTCTGCTTTGTGATGTATGGGGCGTCATCCATAACGGCTATAATTTATTTCCCGGCGTTGGCGAAGCTTTGCAAGCTTGGCGGGAAAATGTAGGCCCTGTTCTGTTACTTACTAATGCCCCAAGACCTGCAGAAGCCGTTCAACGTCGCCTAGACCGAATGGATTGCTCACGCGAAGCCTATGATGGCATTCTGTCATCAGGTGATGCGGCGCGCGAGATACTTTCACAACGCGGTGCTGAGGGACAGGTTTGTTATTTTGTCGGCGCAACGAAAGACGTTGATGTACTGAACGGCATTGATATTGAATTTGCTCCCGCTGAAGACGCGGATTTCATTTTGCTCACGGGGATGAGCAATGACATGGAAGAAACGCTGGACGATTATGCCGACGAGATTGCTCTCTGGCATAAACACAATCTACCTTTAATATGCGCCAATCCGGATCGCATTGTTCAGATTGGTGAGCAAGTGATTTACTGTGCCGGTGCACTGGCGGAAATTTACGAAAATAATGGCGGCGACGTTATCTGGCTCGGCAAACCGCATTTACCTATTTATGATACGGGTTTCTCCCGACTTCAAAAAATGACCAATATGGAAAAACCGCGTATTTTGGCTATTGGTGACGGTTTTAAAACCGATATACCCGGCGCCAATGCAGCTAATTTGGATGTGCTTTTTATAACAGGCGGATTGAGCGAAACACTGACACAAGCATCGCAAACCCCTGAAGATGTAGCTGCCATTCTGCGTGACTATGACTCATATGCGCATTATTTTATGAAACATCTGATATGGTGACTTATGGGATTGTTTCGCGACCTTTCACAACTACCTGAGACTGCCAAAGGCGGCGTATTGGTAATCGGCAATTTTGATGGCGTTCATAAGGGTCATCAAGCCGTGCTTTCGCGCGCCCTTGATAAAGCCCAAAAAATTGAGGGTGAGACAGCGACAGAAGTCACTGTTCTGGTGTTTGATCCACATCCCAGACAGTATTTTGCTCCTCATGCTCCATCTTTGAGGCTGACACGACTTGAGACCCGCGCACGTCTGCTCGAACAATATGGCGCAACCAATACGGTGGCTTTAACATTTGACAAGAATATGGCGGAAATGTCGGCAGAAGATTTCATACAAAAAATCATTATTGAAAGTTTTGATGCACGCGCCATCTGCATCGGTCATGATTTTCATTTCGGCAAAAATCGTGCCGGCACCCCGGACATGTTAAAAACTGCCGGTGAAAAAAATGGCTTTGATGTGCTATTCATCGCAGCCGTGTCTCCCGACAATGCCGGAGAAAGACCCTATTCATCCACCGCAATAAGGGAATGCTTGACCCGCGGAGAAATCTCACAAGCCTCCAACCTTCTTGGCGACTACTGGCGCTTAGAAGCCGATGTTCAACAAGGCGACCAGAGGGGTCGCACCATTGATTTTCCCACAGCAAATCTGTCCCTTGAAGATTATCACCTGCCTCTATTCGGTGTATATGCCGTCACCATTGAGATGCTTAACGGCACCTTTGCAGGACAAAAATTCACCGGTGTTGCTAATCTTGGCATTCGCCCAAGTTTTGAAACCGAAGTACCGCGTCTTGAAGTTTTTATTTTTGATTTTGACGGCGATATTTATGGCGACACATTAAGCGTTGGACTGGTTGACTTTATCCGCCCCGAACAGCAATTTGACAACCTCGACGCACTTAAGGCACAAATCGCACGGGATGTTCAATCAGCCCGTGAAGTGCTTGCAAGCCTCTAACCGCATTGGTAAAACCCCGCATGGATGAAGATCTAAGAGATTATAAGGAAACACTGAAACTTCCCCAAACCGACTTTCCTATGAAAGCCGGTCTACCGAAACGTGAGCCGGAAATTTTGGCTTATTGGGAAAAAATCGGACTCTATGACCGGTTGCGGGATGCCGCCAAAGATAAAGAAAAATTCGTGCTGCATGACGGGCCACCTTATGCCAATGGCGATATTCATATCGGACATGCGCTGAATAAAATACTCAAGGACATTATTGTTCGCTCCCGCCAGATGACAGGCAAAAACGCCGTCTATGTACCGGGCTGGGATTGCCATGGGCTACCGATTGAATGGAAAATTGAAGAACAATATCGCGCCAAGGGACTGAACAAGGATGAAGTCCCGGCCACTGAATTCCGTGCCGAATGCCGGAGCTTTGCTGAAAAATGGGTCGCGATACAATCGGAGCAATTTCAACGCCTCGGTATAATCGGCGATTGGGACAAACCCTATACGACCATGGCTTTTGATGCTGAGGCCGTCATTGTTCAGGAATTCCAAAAATTCGTGATGAATGGGGCGCTTTATCGTGGTTCAAAACCTGTCATGTGGTCAGTGGTTGAGAAAACCGCACTCGCCGAGGCCGAGGTTGAATATGAGGAGCATGTCTCCCCGACAATTTTTGTTAAGTTTCCTGTCAAACAAGCCGCCGACCCCGCATTAACAGAAGGGGTTTCGGCTGTTATCTGGACGACAACACCCTGGACCATACCCGGCAATCGAGCGATGGCCTGCGCCAAATCCCTCAATTACGGCTTGTATCAGGTCGGGGATGAAAAACTCATTCTGTGTGATGACCTAGCCGAGCGCGCCATGAGTGCTGCAGATATAACTGATTACCAACGCCTAAGTGATGTTGAACCGGAAGGCCTGATTTGCGCCCATCCGTTTGCCGGACAGGGCTATGACTTTGACGTGCCGATATTGGCCGGAGATTTTGTGACTGCCGAAACAGGGACAGGACTGGTCCATATTGCCCCCGGGCATGGTCAGGACGACTTTGAACTTGGTTTAAAACACAGAATAGAAGTCCCTTTTACAGTTGACGAGGCAGGTGTCTATTTTGACCATGTGCCGATTTTCGCCGGTAAAAGAGTGCTGGATGAAAATGGCAAAAACGGCGATGCCAATGGCGCTGTTATTACGGCACTGATTGAGGCCAACGCGCTTTTTGCCAAGGGCAAATTACGTCACCAATATCCCCATAGCTGGCGGTCTAAAGCCCCGTTAATTTTCAGAAACACACCACAATGGTTCGTGTCTATGGAGCACAATAATCTGCGAGATAAAGCCCTGAAAGCCATTGATGAGGTCAACTGGTTCCCAAAAGCCGGGCGTAACAGAATTCATGCCATGATAGAAAACCGCCCCGACTGGGTGCTGTCTCGTCAACGCGCTTGGGGTGTGCCGCTAACGGTCTTTATGCACCGCCAATCGGGGGAGATTTTACGTGATGAAGCCGTCAATCAACGCATTGTCGACGGGGTGAAAACCCAAGGTGCAGATGCATGGTTCAATACCGACCCGCAGGTTTTTCTGGGTGACGCCTATCAAGCATCTGATTATGAGCAAGTGACAGATATTCTCGATGTCTGGTTTGATAGCGGCACAACACACGCCTTTGTGCTGGAAGAGCGCGACAACCTTCACTGGCCTGCTGACGTCTATTTGGAAGGCTCTGACCAGCATCGTGGCTGGTTTCATTCCTCACTGCTCGAGTCCTGCGCGACACGCGGTGTCGCCCCCTATAAAAATGTAGTTACCCACGGCTTCACCATGGATGAAAAAGGTCGCAAAATGTCCAAATCTTCGGGCAATGCTGTCGACCCTCTTAAAGTCATTGACCAGTCGGGAGCCGAGATTATCCGGCTCTGGACTACAAGTTGTGACTACAGTGAAGATCAACGCATAGGACCGGAAATCATCAAAGCCAATACAGATGCTTATCGCAAAATGCGGAACTGCTTCCGCTTTCTGCTCGGTAACCTGTCAGGTTTCAGTGACTCAGAAAAAAGTGACCTGCAAGAACTTCCGGAGCTTGAACGTTATATGCTGCACCGCCTCAGCGAGGTCAGTGACGAGGTTCGCGCCGGATATGAGGGTTTTGACTTCAGGCGTGTATATCAAACACTGTTTAACTTTATGACAGTCGAACTTTCGGCATTTTATTTCGACATCCGTAAGGATGCGCTATATTGCGACCCCAACGATAGCCCTGAACGACGCGGTTGCCGCACCATTATGGATATAACTTTTGACTGCCTGACAAGTTGGCTGGCACCGGTTTTGTGTTTCACAACTGAAGAAGTTTGGCAAAGCCGCTTTGGTGAAACCCGCGGTTCCATTCATGAGCAACAATTCCCTGACATTCCCTCAGATTATAAAAATGATAATCTGGCAGAAAAATGGGACGTCATTCGCAAAATTCGCCGCGTTGTTACCGGCGCATTGGAAATTGAACGCCAGGAAAAACGTATTGGCTCCAGTCTTGAAGCCGCACCTGTTGTTTACATCGCCAAGGCTGACTGGTTTGATAAAACGCAAGACTTGAACATGGCCGATATTTGCATCACATCGCAGATTGATATCCGCAATGAAGCACCACCCACAGAAGCCTTCACGCTAGATGATGTCAAAGAAGTCGGCGTAACCCCGGCTTTAGCGGTTGGACAAAAATGTCGCCGGAGCTGGAAAATCTTACCGGATGTCGGCAGCATTGAAACCTATCCAGATTTAAGCCCCCGCGATGCCGAGGCTGTGTCAGCTTTTGACAATCAAAGCGGATAGCTTCATGGGCACCCTCACCTCATTTAAGTCTCTCTTGAAGCAGGGGCCTGCCAGAAAAGGGCTCATAATTTGTTTGGCTCTCCTTTTCCTCGACCAAGTGAGCAAGCATATTGTTTTGATACAAATCTCAGAAACGGAACGGGTTCAAGTTCTGCCAATCCTTGATTTTATACTCATCTGGAATACCGGCATAAGCTATGGGCTTTTTGACAGTTCTGGGATGGTTGGGCGCATCATCCTATCTGTCCTTGGCCTCCTCATAACCCTATTTCTGCTTGTGCAAATGGCGCGCTCAACAGGAAAATGGGAACGACTCGGTTATTGTCTTATTATTGGCGGTGCGATTGGTAATATTATAGATCGCGTTATTTATGGGGGAGTTATTGACTTCATAAGTTTTCATTATGAAAACTATTATTGGTATGTCTTTAATCTTGCCGATGTTTGGATTAGTTTAGGTGTAATAACGATTTTACTGGACAGTTTTCTCCTGTCTGGCAAAACTCCTGATGGAGTTTAATCTCCAGAATAATTAAATATTATAATGGTGTTTAATGTGCCATTACCTGATATGGAATTGCTTAACAAGGTAACAAGGAAATTGAGCATGACAAATTTGAAAATGAACCGCGGCAAAAATATCCTCGGTCTTTTGTGTTTGACTCTGACAGTCTCTGCTTGTGGCAGCGGTCTTTCAGATGCTTTCTCCTACAAAAAAAACCCACCGGATGAATTCGCCATTTTGAAAAAACAACCGCTGATTATTCCACCTGACTATTCTTTGAAGCCACCAAATCAAGCCGGCAGTAAAATTGCCCGTGCCAGCACGCGAGTTGAGGCTGAACAAATATTGACAGGTCGAGAAGTTGATATTTCAGAAATCGCCTCAGATGGTGAGAAAGAAATTCTTGACCGCGTAGGTTCCAATCCAAGCCAAAATAATGTCCGCTCAAAAATCCAAAGTGACGGCAACACCGTTATCAGCAAAGATAAGACTATAACGGAAAACCTTATTTTAAATACGACCGGAGAATAGGCTGGGTTTCGTGATGCTTCTCCGGTTGTCTTTCCGGTTTTCTGGACGCCCCTTTTATATCCTGCTTATGATAATGAGCATCGCTCTTTCAGCTTGTTCGCAGTCAAGGGATAACCCGCAAAATATTAAAACCGACACCCTTCCAAACGGCTTGGAGATTGTTGTTATCACCGACAAGAGGGCGCCGGTCATTACACATATGGTCTGGTATAAAGCCGGTGCCACTGATGACCCAGATGGGAAATCAGGTATCGCGCATTATTTCGAACATTTGATGTTCAAAGGCACAAACACCCTCGCCTCTGGAGAATTTTCTGAGAAAATCGCTATGATGGGGGGGAGTGAAAACGCCTTTACGTCTCATGACTATACGGCCTATTTCCAGCGCATTTCATCAGACAGGTTGGGGGAAGTCATGAAACTGGAAGCCGACCGCATGACAAATCTTGTATTTGTCGAGGCAGAAGCCTTATCTGAACAAGATGTTGTGCTGGAAGAACGCGCATCCCGCACCGACTCTAGCCCTCTGGCTCTGCTGGGGGAAAAATTGCGTCATGTCTTGCATAAGCCGAGTCCCTATGCCCGTCCGATTATCGGCTGGCGTCACGAAATTGAAAAGTTAAACGTGGAAGACGCAAAAGATTTTTACAAACGCTTTTACGCGCCGGATAATGCGATTCTAGTTGTTGCAGGCGATGCAGATATGCCGGAGGTTAAAAAACTCGCAGCACGTTATTATGGCGCAATCCCTCCTGCAAATAAGCCGAAAAATCAACTTATAAAAGCCGATAATTTATCTGCGCCTGAAACAATTTATATGCAAGATGTTCGTACCCGCCAACCGGTCATGCAACGCATATACCGACTGCCTGTCTGGAATAGGGACAATGCCAAATCCTTTGCGGCTCTTGAATTGCTGATAGAAATTTTGTCATCAGGTACGACAGGGCGGTTATATCAGTCGCTTATTGTTAATGAAAAAATTGCTGTGGGCGTCGGGGGTTGGGCAGATACGATGCGCCGGGCTCATGGGGAGGCCGTGGTATATATATCGCCCAGCGACACAACACACATAGACAGCAATATTGCGCTATTAGATGAGGAAATCAAAAAACTTAAAACCGAACAGGTAACACTTCAGGAGCTTGAACGCGCCAAGACCAAAACTCTTGCCGACACACTTTATGCACAGGACAGTCAATTTGCCCAGGCGCGGATATATGGTTCTTTAATGTCTATTGGCCTGACAATTGAAGATGTGGGGAGGTGGACACAAGATATTGAAGCTGTTTCCGCTGCGGATATCCTGAAAGCCGCAAATTTATACCTTGATGCAAGCCAAAGCATAACTGGTTTGCTAACACCACCTTTAGACGCTCCAAATAAAATAAAATCAGGCTCTGAAAAAGCAGAGGCGCCAACATCATGAAGCACCACACCATAAACTTGATTGTTGGATTCTTTTTTCTAATAGCTTTTTCTGTAGGGCCTTTTTCATCATCCGCCGAAGCACTCGAAATACGGCAACTCACCAGCCCAAAAGGAATAAAGCTGTGGTTTGTAAAAGACACAAACCTGCCCATTATCCAAATGAGATTTTTGTGGCGCGGCGGTGCTGCAAATTTTGATCCCGGACTCATCCGTTTTTTATCGACCATGCTTGATGAAGGTGCAGGCGACCTAGACGCCACGACCTTCCAGACCCGAAAAGAAGATTATGGCATTAAGCTCTCATTTTCTGCCGAGAAAGATAGTTTTAGCGGTTCTCTGAGTACTTTATCAAAACATAAAGATGAAGCCTTCTCTCTGCTAGCCCTTGCCGTAAACAAACCGCGCTTTGCTGATACACCGCTTGAAAGAATGCGCCAAGCGTTGATGGCCGGGCATCGCAGGAGTGCCTCAGACAGTGGCACTATTGCTTCTGAGACATGGTGGCAAAATACCTTAGCCGGACATGCTTATGGTAATGCCGTGCGCGGCACGCCGGAATTTACCCAAAAAGTAACTCAGGGTATGTTGCGCAAAGCACATCGGCAACTTTTTGCGCAGGATAATCTGATAATATCTGTTGTAGGTGATATTGAAGAAACAGATTTACTGTCTCAGATAGATAAAATTTTCGCCGAATTGCCGGTCAAAAACTCCCTTCAACAAATCAAACCATTTTCCACCTCTGATGGAAGCTTTGTTTTTGTTGATTTTCCGGGTCCTCAAACCGAAATAATTTTCGGCCATATTGGTATCCCCTTTAATGATCCCGATTATTATCCCGCACTTGTCGTGAATCATATTCTTGGTGGTGGTGGTTTTTCAGCCCGCCTCATGACTGAAATTAGAGAAAAGCGTGGCCTTGTTTACAGCGTCTATAGCTATCTGAATGAAATAGGCTCACTGCCGGTTTGGATGGGACGGATGGGAACAAGCCACAAAAATGTTGAAGAAGCGCTGACTGTATTACACGTTGAATTACAGCGCATGCGCGAAGATGGCCCAACTGAAATCGAGCTGAAAAATGCGAAAAATTATATTATGGGAAGTTATGCACTTGGCTTTGACAGCGGCAGAAAAATTGCGTCAAAAATGTTAACAGCTCAATATTTCGGTTTGCCACCGTCGCATTTTGAGAAACGCAATAGTTATATCGAAGCCGTCACGCTCGAAGATGCCAGACGTGTCGCACGCCGACTTTTAAAACCCGACCAGTTGATTATTACAGCAGTCGGTCAGAAGGCCACCTCAGAGTAGAGGGTTACTTCCCTTTCCATTGCGGTGCGCGTTTTTCAGCAAATGCCGTCGCTCCTTCAATCGCATCTTCACTTTTCAGAATAGGTGTCGACAGAACTTTTTCTTTTTGGAACATTTCTTCGTTGGACCAGTCGCGCGCGCAGTTAACAATTTTCTTACTTGCAGCGACAGCAAGCGGGCCGTTTGCACAGATTTTTTCTGCCATTTCAATTGCAGCTTCCAAGGCTTTACCATCCTCCACAACATGATTAACCAACCCGGTCTGGTATGCGCGTTCACTGTCAATAAAGTCGCCGGTCAAGGCAAGTTCCATAGCCAAACGGTGAAATGTCTGCGTTGGCAAGCGAAGCAGACCGCCTCCGGCTGCAACAAGGCCACGCTTCACTTCCGGCACGCCAAATTGCGAGCTTTTCGAGGCTATAATCAAATCGCAGGAAAGGGCTATTTCAAATCCACCCGCCAGCGCATAACCCTCAACAGCGGCAATTAGTGGTTTTTCCGGAGGTGACTCGACCAAACCGGCAAAACCTTTACCCTCCAATGACGGTGACTCCCCGCTTACAAAAGCCTTCAAGTCCATACCTGAACAAAATGTTCCGCCAGCGCCGGTCAGGATACCCACCCGGATATCCGGATTTTCATCCAGTTCCACCATCGCAGCACCAATTTTTTCGGATGCTGCACGATTAATTGCATTTCTTGCTTGGGGTCGATTAAGGGTAACAGTCAAAATACCATTTTCAACTTGGGTGATTACTTCTTCGCTCATAATTAACTCCGGGCTTCCCTTATTTATCTATACTAGCTTTAATAATATTTTC
>CENJ01067249.1_pt1 | contig 10080 bp, 7 predicted proteins | sample 356161 | NCBI WGS metagenome assembly CENJ01 (sample SAMEA2619531, study PRJEB7988) | marine metagenome | biome: marine biome (ENVO:00000447); feature: surface water layer (ENVO:00002042); material: "saline water (ENVO:00002010), including plankton (ENVO:xxxxxxxx)" | depth 5 m | reverse complement strand
AAGCCGGTGCATTGGTCGCTTACGTCTTCGACAACACCCGTGAGCGGATGATGAACATCCCCGAAGGCACGCGCTACCGCATCTGGGCGGAGTACTACGTCAACCCCAACGAATCGGAAGCCACATTCGGTTCAGTAGGATTCGATGTGCGCGCGTACAAGCCGCTGTGGCGCAACGTTATTTGGGCGAATCGGCTGGCCGCAGATTGGTCCATCGGCGCGCAACGGCTCTTACACATGGTGGGCGGCGTCGACAACACTTTGTCTCTTATCGCCAATGCGCAGTCGCCGATTGATCCGAGCATTAATTACGCATACCAAACCCGCCTCGCACCCCTTCGCGGCTTCAACGCCAACGCGCGAAACGGATCGCACATGGCGCTTTTCAATAGCGAGTTGCGCATTCCACTCTGGAGCACACTCAGCTCGCGACCAGTCGACACCGAATTGCTGCAAACCCTGCAATGCATCGGGTTCTTCGATGTGGGTTCAGCCTGGAACGGTAAGCACCCGTACGACAACGCCAACACCTTCAACCAAGTGACGGTCACACAAAATCCCATCACGGTCACCATTGACAACAACCGTGAGCCAGTGATCTGGGGCACGGGCTTCGGATTTCGGGGCAAGGTGTTGGGGTACTGGCTGCGTGCCGATTGGAGCTGGGGCGTCGACGACGGACGTTGGCAAGACCGTGTTTTCAACCTCAGCCTTCAACTCGATTTCTAATCCATGGACATTCAAACCCTCCTTTTGCTGCTCTGCATCGGACTGCTCGCCGGCATCGCCAGCGGCTTTGTGGGCATTGGCGGCGGCATCATCATCGTCCCTGCCTTGGTCTTCGGATTGGGGCTCAACCAGCACATGGCGCAGGGCACATCCCTCGCAATGATGATTCCGCCCATTGGCATACTCTCGGTAATGAGCTATTACAAAGCCGGGCAGATTCAGTTGGAGTATGCGGGCATCCTCGCGTTGACGTTTGTTTTGGGTGCTTGGATGGGGAGCAAATGGACCCTGCGCATCAATCCATCCGTGGTTCGGTTGATTTTTGGATTGTTTATGCTCTTCGCGGCAGGGCGGTTGATTCTTCGGTCTTGGAATGACCTAAATCCGTAGCGCGGTCAGTTAGCGTACTCGCTCAGGAATTTGATGCGGGCCATCCGCAATTCCTCCTCGCCGTAGACGTCGTTCCATTCGGAAATTAACTCCTCTGATCCTTCGTCTTCGCTCTCCTTCAAGAAATCGAACAGTTCCTCCAAGCTCTCTTCGTCCAACGTCTTGTTGATGACATAATCCAAATTAACCTTGGTGCCTGCCGAAACGATGTTTTCAATCTCATTGAGCACGTCTTCCAACTTCAAATTCAGGTCCCGGGCGATGTCAGCAAGGTCAATCTGGCGGTCGATGCGCTGGATGATGTGGACTTTTGATGAAGACCGAGCACTGGTCGAACGGACCAAGAGGTCCTCTGCACGTTCGATGCCCTCCTCTTGCACGTAATCGGCAATCAACTTCAGGAATGGTGTGCCGTATTTCTTGGCCTTGCCCGATCCCACGCCAGTAATGCGCAAGAGCTCATCTTCATTCAGTGGGTAGTGAATGGCCATCTCGTCCAGGCTGACGTCTTGGAAAATTACGTACGGCGGGAGGGATTCTTCATCGGCAACCTCCTTGCGCAACGCCTTGAGCATGTCGCGCAATTTCACGTCGGTAGCTCCACCTTGGCTCGAACGCGTTTGGCTCATGCTGTCCATGGCGTCGACATCAGAGTAATCCCGCTCCTCAGCTACCATCACCGGGCGAGGCTGGGTCAAGAACTCCATGCCGTGGTCGGTGATCTTCAACACGCCGAACGTTTCCACCTCCTTGCGCAACAACCCGAGCACGAGCATTTGCCGGATGATGCCATTCCAATGCTTTTCGTCGTGCTCCTCGCCACGTTTCCAGAACGGGCTCGTGGTGCCTTTGTAGTCTTGGATTTCGCGGTTTTCTTGGCCGCAGAGCATGCCCGTGTAGAACGGAGCTCGGAAAGTCTGTTTGTGCTCCAGGATTGCACTCAAAATGAGGTGCACCTCTTCCTGACCGTCCCGTAGCTTCGGCGGGTTGGCCATGTTGTCGCAGTTCTGTGCGCCCGGGCCATTGACTTCGTCGAAGGCCTCACCGAAGTAGTGCAAGAGGAATTTTCGACGGCTCATGGACGTCTCAGCATACGCCATCACTTCCTGTAGAAGTTGGGCCCCAATCTCTTGTTCAGCCAGCGGCTTCCCCTGAAGGAATTTCTCCAGTTTCTCAATATCCCGGTGGCTGTAGAATGCGATGCAATGGCCTTCACCACCGTCCCGTCCGGCGCGACCCGTCTCTTGGTAATAGCTCTCCAGGGACTTCGGCATGTCGTAGTGAATGACATACCTGACGTCCGGCTTATCGATGCCCATTCCGAATGCGATGGTCGCCACGATGACGTCCACATCCTGCATCAAGAATTGATCCTGGATGCGGCTGCGCTGGCTTGCGTCCATGCCCGCATGGTATCCCAAGGCCTTGATGCCGTTCACGCGCAAGACCTCCGCAATCTCTTCTACCTTCTTGCGGCTCAAGCAATAGACGATTCCGCTCTTGCCAACATTGGTCTTAGCATGGCGCACAATTTGCTTCAGCGCGTCCTTTTTCGGGCGGACTTCGTAAAACAGGTTTTCACGGTTAAACGACGCCTTGAAGAGTCGGGCGTCCTTCATGCCGAGGTTCTTCTGGATGTCCGCTTGAACCTTCGGCGTGGCCGTCGCCGTGAGGGCGATGATGGGCACCTCGGCAATTTTATTGACGATGGTACGGATACGCCGGTATTCAGGGCGGAAGTCGTGCCCCCATTCGGAAATGCAGTGGGCTTCGTCCACCGCAACAAAGCTGATGCGCACGCTGCGCAAGAAATTGATGTTGTCCTCCTTGGTAAGGCTCTCCGGGGCGACGTACAGCAATTTGGTCAAACCGGTACTGACGTCCTCACGAACTTGAGCCGCTTCAGCTTTGGATAAACTGGAATTCAGGAAGTGCGCAATGGAGTCCCCTTCGTGATGGCCGCGGATGGCGTCCACTTGGTTTTTCATTAGTGCAATGAGCGGAGAGACGACAATGGCCGTTCCTTCCATCATCAACGCCGGCAACTGATAGCACATGGACTTGCCGCCTCCTGTGGGCATGATGACAAAGGCATCATTTCCATCTAGGACGCTTTGCACCACTTGCTCCTGCTCTCCTTTGAATTCATCGAATCCAAAAAAATGCTTGAGCGCCTTCGCGGGCGTCAGTTCTAGTGTACTCATCAATCAGACGTTTGGTTCCGACCTAAGCCGGGCGAAAAGCGTAACTTTGCGCTAACTAAAGATACGTTGTTTTCTCGCTCGCTCGACGCGGAATCCATGAGCGAGAGGCGAAAATCCACGGTTTTATTTTTGGTATGTTATGAATTGGATAGAACGGGCGACCCGAACCCTTGAACTCGAGAGTCAAGCCATCGCACAATTGGTGGGGCAACTCGATGGTGCCTTCGAAGCCGTTGGGCAGCTCATCTTGGACCGCCCCGGGCGGGTCATCATGACCGGGATTGGCAAAAGCGCCATCATCGCCCAAAAATTGGTAGCAACGTTCAATTCCACCGGAACACCGGCAGTTTTCATGCACGCCGCTGACGCCATTCACGGGGACCTCGGTTTGGTCCAAAGCGATGATGTCGTACTGTGCATCTCCAAAAGCGGCAACTCGCCCGAAATCAAAGCACTCACCCCCCTCATCAAGAGCCGCAGCATCCCATTGATTGGAATGGTCGGAAACCGATCATCTCACCTGGCACAGCAAGCGGATTACATCTTGGACACCACCGTATCCAAGGAGGCGTGCCCTTTGGACTTGGCCCCGACCTCCAGCACTGCGGCCCAGATGGCCATGGGCGATGCGCTCGCCACGTGCTTGATGGATGCGCGGGGATTCAAAGCGGAAGACTTTGCCGAGATGCACCCCGGCGGTGCGTTGGGCAAGCGCTTGTACACCCGCGTTGGTGATGTGCTCGATCCGGCCCGCACGCCGCAGGTAAGGCCGGATTCCCCGCTGGCAGAAGTGGTCCTTCAGATGAGCCAAGGACGGTGCGGTGCCACAGCCGTGCTGGACTCCGATCGGATTGTTGGCATCATCACCGACGGCGATTTGCGGCGACACCTCGAGGCCCCGCAACAGCCCAATACCACAGCCTCAGCGCTCATGTCATCGGCGCCGAAAACGCTGGAATCTGAACACCTTGCCGTGCATGCATTGCACATCCTTGAGCAGCACGCCATTTCACAGATCATCGTGACCAAAGACGGCGCGTATGCGGGGATGGTTCACCTGCACGACCTCATCAAAGAAGGCATCATTTAAGGCTAATTTTGCTCCATGCCTATGGACCAACTGGACGACCAGCCCACCCAAGATGTCGAAATGGGTTTCTTGGACCACTTGGAAGAATTGCGCAAGCGGCTCTTCTACGCGGCGTTTTTTGTCGTCGCTGGTGGCATTGGCCTGTTTTTGGCCAAGGACTGGTTGTTCGACGTGGTACTCTTCGGGCCGCGTCACGTGGATTTCATCACCTTTCGTGCGTGGTGCCAACTCTCTGAATGGGTCGGAGCAGGTGAGGCTTTGTGCGTTGACAGCATCAACTACGAGCTGATAAACACCACCATGCTGGGCAACTTTACCACCCACATCCTGGTGTCGGCCATCGCTGGATTTATTGCGGCCTTCCCCTTGGTCTTTTGGCAAGGCTGGTTGTTTGTGCGTCCCGCGCTCAAGGAAAGCGAGCGGCAATCGGCCCGCGGCATAGGCTTCAGTTCCTCCATCCTGTTCTTTCTGGGTGTGGGCTTTGGCTACTACGTCATCGCACCGCTTTCTCTACAGTTCCTTGGGAACTACGAGCTGGGGGATGTCCAATCACGGATTTCGGTGATGTCGTACATGAAAACGGTCGCCTCGATCACGTTGGCCTCCGGACTGGTCTTTCAGCTTCCTGTGGTGGTATACTTCCTCAGCCGTGCCGGGCTCCTCACACCGGATATCTTGAAAACATACCGTAGGCACTCACTGGTCGCCATCCTCATTCTGAGTGCCCTCATCACGCCGCCGGACGTCACCAGCCAAGTACTGGTTTCGCTGCCTGTGCTCGTGTTGTACGAGTTTAGCATTCTCATCGCAAAACGCGTCTACCGCAAGCGTGCAGATGCGTAACCCTGCACTTCGCCTGGCGTCGGCTTTCGCAGCCCTCGTGCTCACCACAGCTGTGAGCTCTGCGCAGGTTACGGAGGTGCGTGGACGGGTGTTCGACGCCCTCACGGGCGAGGCCCTGCCGTATGTCAACGTCGTCCTTGGATCGGGAGAAAACGGCACCATGACGGATGCACAAGGCCAATACACCCTCGCAACTGCTGACCGTCCAGGCCGCTTGTCGGTGACGTTTCTGGGGTATGCCTCCCAATCATTTGCCGTGGTCCGCGGCATCTCTCAACAGATCAACATCAGTCTGGAACCGCGAGCCTTTGACCTTGGGGCAGCAGAAGTGCGGCCCAATCGAAAAGAAGAAAATCCGGCGAAACCACTCATGCAGCGCATCATCGAAGCCAAGCCTTCGAATAACCCCGCCACGTTGTCCGCTGGTTGGCAGCGCACCCACACCCGGATTGAAGTCGACTTCAATGACATTGAAGCGGACCAAGCCGACGCGTGGTATTGGGGACCGTTTGGGTTCGTGTTTGACTACATGCACCACGACGACAACCGAAGCGCCTTGCCTGTGGTGTTTGGAGAAATCATCGCGGATGAGGAATGGCAAACGCAGCCCAAGCGAAAAACCACCCACGTGCTGGCCTCCCAAGTCAGCGGTGATTTCGGTTCGGGCGGGGACCTGGCTGCGGCTTCCATGAACAGCCGTTTTCCGGAAATCAACCTCTACGATAACCAGTTGCTGATGCTCGATCGGGTGTTCACTTCACCAATGCACGACCGGGCCAATGCGCATTATCGATTCTACATCCTCGACACCCTTGATTACCACGGGCGCAGCACCTTTCACATGGCGTTTATGCCGCGCCGAAAAGGCGAAATGACCTTTGAGGGGGAAATGTGGGTGGACACCTTGACCATGGCGTTGGCGCGTGTGGAAGCACAACTGAGCCAATCGGCGAACATCAATTTTGTCCGGGGCATGCAATGGTCCCAATCCTACCGGATGGTCCCTGGGGACAATGGAAAAAGCCGATGGATGCTCGAGGCCGACTCAGTGGTGTTCGACATGAGCATCGCCAAACGGTCGTTCGGGGCCTACCTCCGTCGTACGAGCTCCATTTCTGAGCAACGCTGGTCTGAAGCCAGCCAAGACACCGCACTCGCCAAAGGGCGCAGCATGACCTTCGATTCGCTGGCCATCCTGCGAACCGATGCCGAGTGGAACCGCATGCGGACGGTGCCTTTGTTGGACACCGAAGCCGGTATTTTCGAAATGACCGACTCCGTCATGTCCCTCCCCCAATGGCGGTTCGTCAAAAGCGCCGGATACTTCCTCGGCTCGGGCTTTGTGCTGGCGGGCCCCCTTGAAGTGGGGGCGTGGTGGTCAGCCTATACCCAAAACCCCACCGAAGGCAACCGCTTCCGTTTGGACCTTCAAACCTCCAATGCCTTCAGCACCCGGTTCATGCCTTCGGTATTCGCCGCATACGGCACTTACGACCAACGCTGGAAAGCCGGTGTCGCAGCAGACCTCATCTTCCGCAAGACGCCCCGAACAGAGGCGTTTTTCGAAATCAAACACGACATCGAGCAATTCGGCATGGTCGGCCTGTTGGAGCAGGGCGAGGCATTTACCTCAGCGCTGCGCACCGACACCATCAACCTGCTATCGGAAGTCTTCAGAAGCGAGGCGTCGATTACGCATGAATTCGGCACCGGATTCACGGCGTTTTTCGAATGGCGGCACCGCCGGGTCGGAATGCGGGGCGAATGGAACTTTCTCAACCCTGAAACGGGGCTGCCCATCGAGCGCCTGATCACCACCGAAGCCACCGGCGCCCTGCGGTTTGCGAAAGGCGAACGGTTCGTCGGCGGGGAATTCGTTCGGCGCAGCTTGGGAACGGAGTGGCCCGTGCTGGACGCGACCGTTACCTGGGCCATGCCCAACGTGCTCGGATCGCAATACAACTACACCCGGTGCACCTTGGAAGCCTATGACGAAGTCCGCTTGGGATGGTGGGGGCGAATGGAATGGCTCGCCACTGCAGGCAAGTATTTCGGAACGGCGCCTTTTCCGTTGATGGAAGTCGTACCGGCAAGTGGGACATTTTTCATGACGGAGGAGGCATTCAATATGCTGCGCCTATTCGAGCGAGTAACCGACGAGTGGGTCAGCGCCAACGTCGAGTGGCACGGTGAAGGCATTCTTTTCAATCACCTGCCCTTGCTCCGGCGGCTTGAATTGCGGGAAGTAATCGGGGTAAAAGGCATCGCCGGCAACTGGGACTCACGCCACGAAGCATTGTTGGAATTGCCGGAAGAAACCACAGGACTCAACGGGACCTACTCCGAATGCAGCGTCGGCTTGGAAAACATCTTTGGTGTTTTGCGCGTTGATGGGGTGTGGCGCACCGACCTGCCCTTGGCCGATCCGGCCAGCCGGGGCATTCGACTTGGATTCTCGGTAGGTATTTGACACGGCAGCGTCCTTATTTTAGACCCATGAAAACAGCCGATACCCCAGCAACCCTGCGCGCCGAAGGATTGGTGAAGCAATACGGCAAACGCCGGGTGGTCGACGGGGTGTCCCTTGAGGTCAACCCCGGTGAAGTGGTGGGCCTGCTCGGACCAAACGGTGCGGGTAAGACAACCAGTTTTTACGCCGTCGTCGGCTTGGTGCAACCGGATGCGGGCAGGGTCTTCGTCAACGGCCAAGAGGTCACGGACCTGCCCATGTACAAGCGCGGGCGCATGGGAATTGGATACTTGCCGCAGGAAGCCTCGGTTTTTCGAAAGCTAACGGTGGAGGACAACATCATGGCCATCCTCGAATTGCAACCGCTGTCCAAAGCCGAGCAAAAAGACCGACTCGAGGAGTTGATTCGCGAATTCGGTCTGGAGAAGGTCCGCCAGTCCAACGGCGACGTGCTGAGCGGCGGCGAACGCCGGAGGACGGAAATTGCGCGGGCACTGGCGACGGACCCGCAATTCATCCTCCTCGACGAGCCGTTTGCCGGGGTCGACCCCATCGCGGTGGAGGATATCCAGCGCATCGTCGAAAAACTGCGCTTGCGCGGTATCGGCATCCTCATCACCGACCACAACGTGCAGGAGACCTTGCACATCACCGACCGGGCATACTTGCTATTTGAAGGCCGCATCCTCAAGCACGGGACTGCAGAAGAGCTGGCCTCGGACGAACAAGTGCGGCGGGTGTACTTGGGACAGAATTTTGTGCTGCGCCCTAAATCCGCCCTTGCTGACTGAGCATACGAGCCACGTACTTTCCGATCACATCGAATTCCAAGTTGACGCGGTCTCCCGACTGGAGTGTATGAAGGTTGGTGTGTTCCCACGTATAGGGGATGATGGCCACACTGAAGCCGTCGGGCTTGGAATCCACGACGGTCAGGCTGATGCCGTTGACGGTAATGGAGCCTTTGGGCACCGTAGCGAATTCGGGATGCACTTCATGGGCAAACTCCAGCACCCAACTGCCATCGGCATCACGGACCTGAAGCAATGTCGCCGTGGTATCCACGTGGCCCTGAACGAGGTGACCGTCGAGGCGCCCACCGAGTTGCGTGCATCGCTCCAAGTTGACCACATGGCCTACCTTCCACTGGCCCAAACTCGTTCGGTCCATGGTCTCTTGAATGGCCGTCACCACGTAAGAACCAGGGTCCAATTTCACGACCGTCAAGCAGACGCCATCGTGCGCCACACTTTGATCGACCCGCAACTCGCTTGCAAACGGGGCGGAAACGGTGAAGTGGACGTTGGTCCCTTCCCGCTCCACCTTTTCAATTCGGCCGTTTTGCTCAATGATTCCTGTAAACATGTTATTCGCTTAGGGGTGCAACACCTCCCATCAAATGAAGTTCACCACTGAACCGCTCTTCGACCAAGCCCACCAGCCGGATCGTCCACACCCGGGCGGTGCAGTAGTACACCCCATCCGCACACATCCGCCCATCCTTGTGCATGCCATTCCAGTTTATGTCGGGATCGTTCGTTTGGTACACTTCTTCCCCCAAGCGGTTGTAGATGCGCACGTCCACCGAATCGATGAATTTCCACGGAAAGGCCCGGAAAGTATCGTTGACCTGATCGAGGTTGGGCGTGAACACATTTGGCAAAAAGTAAAACGGGCAGTTGTCTGCACACAGCGTGTCGCTCAGCGCACTTTCGTTTCGACGCAGCGTTCCATCCGGTCCAGGCTGCAAACTGTCCAACGCAGTCACGGCAAAACACCCAGCAATGGTTCCGCGCTCACCCTGTTCGTTCCAGATGTAGGTCAATTGTTCGGGGTCGCTAAAAATCTCGACCGGCCGCAACGTGTCCCCGAGCGTCGGCGCCCAATACAATTGGAACGCCATGACATCGTCAGCACAACCGGCGATGTTGCTCCACGCCAGCTCGTTTTGCTCCTCCACGCAATCCGATTCCATTGAAAAATCTGGCGGGCATGGCGGTGTGTAATCAAAGGGCTTGGCGCAAGCGCGTTGGCTCCAATTCAACAGCGGTCCGTGAAGTGCATCCCCGTCGTAGTGCCCAACCGTCTCGAAGCGGTAGCAGTAGGTGCGATTGTTGACCAGTCCGGTGTCCGTGTAGGTCGGCTCGCCTGTGGTTGCGATCCATTCAAAACCTGCATCGCCTTCCCTGTAGATGTCGTAAGCATCCACCCACCAGGGAAAGGCCCCGGACACGGTCAGCGTCAAGGCATTGTCGTTGGGTTCCAGCGCCAACCACGGGGTCTCCGCCGGGGCGGACATGCCCATTTGGCCCGTCGCACTGACGCATTCCACCCGGTACACCCAACTGCGGGTCT
>CENJ01002960.1_pt1 | contig 10083 bp, 11 predicted proteins | sample 356161 | NCBI WGS metagenome assembly CENJ01 (sample SAMEA2619531, study PRJEB7988) | marine metagenome | biome: marine biome (ENVO:00000447); feature: surface water layer (ENVO:00002042); material: "saline water (ENVO:00002010), including plankton (ENVO:xxxxxxxx)" | depth 5 m | reverse complement strand
GAAACATCTGAATTTGATGGCAGGTATTTTGTTCTAAATGGCCTTCTTTCCCCAATAGATAATATTGGCGCAGAAGAACTCAGAATAGAAAAATTATTAGATATCATTGATGAATTCAAATCAAAGGAGGTCATCCTTGCATTGAATTCAACATTAGAAGGTGAGGCTACTGCTTATTTTTTATTGGAAAAATTAAAAAAGAAAGATGTTACTGTTACAAGAATAGCACAAGGAGTTCCGGCAGGAGGAGACTTAAACTATGTTGACAATAATACTCTTAGAAGAGCAATTTCTTTTAGAACTGAATTAAAATAAATCCATGTCAATCAAATCAGATAATTGGATAAAAAAAATGTCTCTAGAAAATGACATGATTTCTCCTTTTCAGCCTAACCAAGTTAAAACTAATGAAGAAAATAATCAAAAATTAATTTCCTATGGTCTTTCTAGCTATGGTTATGACGTAAGGTGTGCAAATGAATTTAAGGTATTCACAAATATCCATTCAGCAACAGTAGATCCTAAAAAATTTGATAGTTCTAGTTTTATTGACGTTATTCAAGATGAGTGCGTAATTCCTCCAAATTCATTTGCTTTAGCAAGAACGATAGAGTATTTCAAAATTCCAAGGGATGTTCTTACAATTTGTCTCGGTAAATCAACCTACGCAAGATGTGGAATCATTGTAAATGTAACTCCTCTTGAACCAGAATGGGAAGGGCACGTAACTTTAGAATTTTCCAATACTACCAGTCTTCCAGCAAAAATTTATGCAAATGAGGGCGTAGCTCAAATGTTATTTTTTCAATCAGATGAAATTTGCGAGACCAGCTATAAAGATAGAGATGGAAAGTATCAAGGCCAAAAAGGAGTAACTCTTCCTAAAGCGTAATTCAATCTAATTCCCAATCAACATTAAATCCTCTTCCGCCTTGGAAAACTTTTATTGTTTCTTTAGCAGGATTGTTTTGAATCAAAAATTTAAAGTATCTTTTATCTTCTCTTTGCTCAGTAAATTCAAATACTTCAACGGGTTTTGATTTATAAATAATTTCTTCGGTTTTGTTTAAAAAAGACTTTATTTTAATTTTTCCCTTATCAAAATAATTTATTTTAAACTGGTCATTGTTGAGGTAATTCATTTTAATTTGAATCTGAAGGGTTAGGTTATCGTAAAAATTCTCTTGAATTTCAATTGAACCTTTCTTTTTACCGAAAGAATAAATAATAATTCTTCGATTACCTTCTTTTTCAACTTTATAGGTCTGATGATCTTTTCTTAATCCTCCTAAAACATCTAGCTTTCTAAAACCAGATTCCAAAACAACATTTCCATTATCTACACTAAAAATAGATTCTTGTTGTATGGTGAAGAGGGGATGTTTACCAAAGGATGAAATCTTCCAACTATTTTCAGATATTTTCTCTAAAGTTTCCTTTACCGATCCAGTTGGCTTTGATGAATAATAATTTTCATAAGGATTTAGATCAAATAGGAATATTTGATTACAAAAAAAACAAAACAGTAATTTAAATAAAATATTCTTTACCATCTTTATGATAGACATCGTCTATTATTATTTTATTATCGACTATGGATATTTTACCTTCCTGAAGTTCAGATAATATTTCTGGATAAATAAAATGTTCTATTTTATGAATTTTATTTATAAGATCGTTTTCTTTTTCATTATCATTCACTTTAATTTTTATGTAGCCAATTATTGGACCACTATCTAAACCCTCATCTACGAGGTGAACTGTAACCCCATGTTCTTTATCTTTGTTTTTAATAACTTTTTTATGAGTATTTAGACCTGGATATTTTGGTAAAAGAGAAGGGTGAATATTTATTATCTTGTTAGGGAAATTTTTTACAAACTCTGAACCTAATATTCTCATAAAACCTGCAAGAATAATAAAATCTACACTTTCTTGATTTATTAATTCTTTAAGTTTCTGATCATACGATTTACGATTCTCAAAATCTTTATGATTTAAACACAAATTTTTTATGTTGTGTTTTTTTGCTCTGTTTAAACCAAAAGCATCCTTGTTGTTTGAAATTACAATTTTTATTGCAGCTTTTAAACGTCCATTTTCAATGCTATCAATTATTGCTTGAAAATTTGTGCCATTTCCTGATAGAAGAACTGCTAAAGATAACTTTTTGCTCATTCAAAAAATTATTTTATCATTAGATTTTCGTGGACCTATAAAACCTAATTCAAAGTAAGGAACTTTTAATTTTTTTAAGTGATTCCTGCATTTTGGTAAATCACTTTTGCTTATTGAAAGTATCATGCCAATGCCACAGTTAAATGTAGATAGCATCTCCATTTTAGAAAGATTTGATTTTGACTCGATTAAACTAAAAAGATCATCATGAAATGGATATTTTGATCCAATAGAAATAAATGCAGAGAGATTACTAGGAATTATTCTTTCTAAATTTCCTGTAAATCCACCGCCAGTAATATGACTCAATGCATTTAATTCAATCCTATCTCTTAGAGATAAAATTTCTTTAACATAAATTTTTGTGGGCTTTAGTAAAGTTTTTCCAAGTGTTGAGCCTTTAAAATTTTGATTTAATTTAATCTTCTTTTTTTGAATGAGTTTCCTAATTAAAGAAAAGCCATTTGAATGCAATCCATTAGATTTTAAACCTATCAAAACATCATCTTTTTTTGTTTGATTGCGAAGTTTCTTTGAATCTTTTTCTAAAACTCCAACGCAAAATCCTGCTAAGTCAAACTTACCTTTTGGAAAAGCATCGGGATGTTCCGCTGTCTCTCCACCAATTAAAGAACAATGAGAATCTCTGCAACCTTTTACTATTCCCTTAACTATTTCTTTTGAAATTTTAAGATTTATTCTATCTGTAACTAGATAATCCAGAAAGAAAAGCGGCTCTGCTTGCAAAGTAATCAAATCGTTTACACACATTGCTACTAAATCTATGCCAATTGAATCATAAACTTTCATCGCGTCAGCAATTTCAATTTTTGTACCCACTCCATCAGTACAACTTATCAAAACGGGATTTTTGTATTTTTTAGGAAGAACAGAGGCAGCAGCAAACCCTCCTATAGAGCCGATAATTTCTTTTCTAAAAGTAGTCTTGGCTAAAGGTTTTATAATTTTTACTAATTGATCGCCCCTTTTTATGCTTACTCCAGAATCAGCATATGAAGTTTTGTTTGATTTAGACAAAGGACTTTGAATTTAAGTTCTATTTAAAAAACATATTATAATCATTTTTAATGCTAAAAATTATTAAAGTTATTTTTTTTATCTCTCTTATTTTTTTTGTTTTAAATTTATACAGCGAGGATTACTCCATAATTGTTCAAGGCGATGGTGAGGACGTTTCTGAATTACTTCAAAAAGCTTTAAACCAATCGATACTAAAAGTTTTAGGGAGTCAAAGAGACTTCAATCTTAATCAACAAAATTTTAAAAAATTAAATCCTGACAATTTTGTAAGAGAATACAAATTTATCGAATTCAATGATAAGGAAGCTCTCGAGGTAATGATTGATTTAAAAGCACTTCAGGAAAAGCTTCTGGAACTAAATCTTGGAATTTCTTTCTTAAAAAATCCTAAAGTTGCTGCTTGGGTTTTGTGTAAACCAAATTACTCATCTCTTCAGGCAGCTAAATCTTTAGAGCAGAAATGTAAGTTTGTGAAAAAAGAATTTGATAGGGTTGCTAGTGAGAGGGGCATAACAATTATTTATCCTATATTAGACTCTGAAGATATTAGTTTATTTAGTTTTGAAAATAATTCTAATTTAGAGAATTTAACAATTTTTAATGATCGTTATCCTTCCGACGGATGGTTTTTTTGTGAGATTTCAAGTTTTAGTGAATGGTGTTTTCTTCCAGAAGATATTGAGAAGAATTATTCTAAATTAGATATTGAATCTAAATATAAGCCAGCAGTCGGAATAAACATCTTAATTGATAACTTATTTAGCAACCAAAGACTCAAAGCAAGTTTGCAATCCAGTCTTACTTACTATTTAGAAATAATAGGATTAAAAAATTTTTCAGATTACCAATCATTTGAAAAGATACTAAAAAATATTTTATTTATTAATAATCTGAGGTTATTGTCATTAAGAAATAATTCAGCTACTTATAGTTTTAATCTTTTATCAGAGGAAAGAAATCTGTTGAATTACTTTGATGAAATTGAAAATTTAATCCTTATAAACAAAGAAAAAGATAAACTTTTTCTTGCTTTAGGCGAATAATGATTGCGTCTTCAATACCAAATTTCCTGACCGTTTTTCGTTTTTTTTTGGTTTACCCGATTGTAATAAGTATTTTAGAAGAAAATTATCAACTTACCCTTTTTTTCTTTTTTCTGGCAGGAATATCTGATTTTTTAGATGGATATCTTGCAAGACAGTACTCTTGGGAGAGCAGATTTGGCAAAATATTTGATCCTATTTCAGATAAAGTCCTTGTCATTGCAACACTTTTATCTCTTTCTTTGGTTGGAGAAATAAATATTTATTTAACTATGTTTCTTCTGAGTAGAGATCTCTTTATTATTGTTGGAGTCATTTTGTCTTCTCTTCTTATTGATAATTACGAAATAAAGCCTTATTTTTCTGGAAAATTTAATAGTTTCGTTTTGATGACTTACCTTGGGTTCGTAATTATTGAAGTCTCATTTGGTCTCGTTCCTTTAGTTTTCTTAAATTTTCTGATGGTAGCACTCTTAGTAACTTCTGTTTATAGCGCCATAGAATACTTAAACTATCCAGGTAGAAAAGTTATTTCTCAAATATTCTTTTAATGAATCAAAAAGTTTTAGATATTTTCTTACCCAAAGAGAGATCATTGGATCAGTTAAAAAACTTTTCATTTTTAAAAAAATTGATCTATGAAATTGAGTTATTTTTTAATAATGATGAAAATTTTTTATTACTAAACATTAAAGAAGATTTAATTAGAAATTATATATTTCATGCTTCTTTAAATTCCTATCAGACACAACCCAAAATAATCGATCTAAAAGAAAAGATTCTCAACCCAGAAGAATTTAAAAATCCAATGGTGTTTATAAAAAACTTATCAAGCGATACTTTAGACAAAGAATCAGAGATTTTTCTATTTAATGGCTTTAATTATTGTTTAAACCAAAATACTAAAATTCTATTTTCAAGTAATGATTTCATTAAAAATTTAGATATTAAACTGGCAGATCTTGAATCAAGGTTGAATACCGTTTTACCTTTGGAGATTTTGAATCCTGCTGATGAAGAAAAAATGAATTTAATTAACTTTGAACTTCAGCAAAGGGGCTTAGAAATCAATGACAAAGAAATGAAATATATATTTACGCATCATTCTCGCGATTTAAATAGTTTATTAAATTTGGCAGAAAAACTTGATGAAATCTCCCATCAAGAAAAAAAATCTATTTCAATAAATTTAATAAAGAAAATTATTTAAAAACTATCTTAATTCAGGACAAACTAAACAAATTAAACTCATTTCAATTTTTTTCTTACTGACAAGTCTTTGAATATCTATTGATTCTATAAAGCCAAAAAGGCTATAAGTTGAATTCAAAAAAGAATTAAAAGATGCAAATAAATCTTCAAAAATTCCTGGAGAAGTAGATATATATTTTATTTTAAAATCCGAAATTCCTGATTTCTCTTCAAGAATTTTAATACCATCTTGAAATACCCCAAGAGAGTCGACAAGATTATTTTGAAGAGCTGATTTGCCAGACCAAATTCTTCCTTGAGCAATCTTTTCAGTATTATCGATTGTTAACTGTCGGTTTTTTGACACAAGCTTGATAAATTTATTATAAGAACCATCGACATAACTTTGCATAAATGAAGATAAGTTATCATTAGGAGGTTCCAATAACGAAAAATTTAATTCGTTGGTAGAAACCTTATCAAAAAGTATTCCAACATTTTCAAAGGAATCTTTAAAATTAGGTAAGGCTGCCCAGACGCCAATGGACCCAGTAAGAGTAAATGGGTTTGCAATTATTGTATTTTGATTCATAGAAATCCAATAACCTCCCGATGCAGCAATATCTCCCATTGAAATTACTATTGGAATATTTTTATTAAGAAGTTCTAATCTTTGTCTGATTATTTCTGAAGCAAAACCACTTCCTCCTGGAGAATTTACTCTTAGAAATAAACCTTTAATTGACTTATCTTTATCAATTTTGTTGAGAGTTTTTGAAAAGTTTTCACTCGAGATAGCTCCTTCTGCATATTCGCCATCTATTATTTCTCCAGAGGCTACTAAGACAGCAAATTTATTTTCTGAAGATTTTTCTTTTTTCAAGAGCGCTAAGTTATCTTTTAAAGATATTTTTTTTTCTTCAACAAGCGAAGAGAGATAGTCGTTTAAATTCGTTCTTACAATTAAAGTATCAATCAAACTTTCGCTTTTGGCTAGCTTTGCAGTGTCACCATCAAATTTTTCCGTTAATTTTCCGAGATTATTTATGTAATTATCTATTTTTAAATCTGAAATTTTACTTCTATTTTTTGTAATTATTTCTTTCCAAGAATCCCAGACTTCAGAAAGATAAGAAGATGTTTGGAGTCTATCTTCTTCGGATAAATTATCTCGAGTAAAAGTGTCCAATGCTGATTTATATTTTCCGGAAACAAAAGTTGATACGCCAATATTAAGTTTTTCTAATAACTGTTTAATAAAAGGTTTCTGTGTAGAAAATCCATCTAAAAGAACCAAACCATTCTGATTCAATAAAATAGAATCAGCATAAGAAGCCAAAAGATAGTTTTTCTTATCATAAAAATCAGAATAGGCAATTACTTTTTTGCCCTGGCTTTTGAAATCCTCTAAGGCTTTACCAATTTCTAAGATACCAGTGAATGAAATGTCTAAATAGGTTAAATCCATAAATAGCATCTCTACTTCTTCTGCTGAACCCGCCGTTTCAATAGCCGAAATTATTTCAAACAAATTCAATTCATAGGTTTCCCTCTCAAAAAAAGAAAGATTTGAATTTGTTGTTTCGTTTATTTTTTTTGGAGCAAAAGTTATTACAGGACTAAGGTCTTCCTTGACGTCGTTAACTAAAAAAGTGATTGCAATGAACAACAAAGCTAAAATGAAAAATAAATTCAAAATAACTTTTCTTGTTATGTCAACGAAGTTGAAAAATTTTCTTAAGAAGCTCATTTAAAGAAGTATTATATAAAGAATATGAAGTCTATTTTTAATAATTTTTTGATAATTTTTCTTCTTTTCTCTTGCTCAAAACCGGATCTCAATGTTTTTGAAGGAAAAGGAGTTTTTCTTGATGATTTAAAAGGTAAATGGATAGTTTTTAACTATTGGGCAGATTGGTGTCCTCCTTGTATAAAAGAAATTCCTGAATTAAATAATCTTCAGTCCAATTTCTCTGATGATTTAAAAGTTTTTTTAATCAACTTTGATATGTTGGAAGGAGAGGAATTAAAACAACAGTTAGAAAAATTTAATGTACAAGTAGACTCTTTATTAACAGACCCTTCTATTATTTATGATTGGGTCATACCAGAGAATCTTCCTGTTACATTTATTGTTAATAGAAAAGGAGAATTAGAACTTACATTGGTTGGACCGCAAACAGAAGAAGAAATTATTAAATTGTTATCTCTTTAAAGAAACAGCATTGGATTTACTTTTGTTCCTAATAAAATAATTTCAAAGTGGAGATGAGGCCCAGTGACTCTTCCAGAAGAACCAACTGTCCCAATTTTAGAATTTTTAAGAACATTATCTCCTTCAGAAATAAAAGTTTCATTTAAATGAGAATAGGTAGAGATAATGCCATTACCATGGTCAATGATTATTAGGTTGCCTCTATAAAAAAATTCACCAACAAAAATAACCTTGCCATTTTCTGGAGCGACTACTGACGTTCCAGTTTCCGCTGCTATATCTAGTCCTAAGTGGGGATTTCTAGGGGAACCATTTATAAAACGTTTCACTCCATACTCACTGGAAATTATCCCTTTAGCAGGGAAATTGAACTTAGTATCCTGATATTTTTTTATTGATTTTAAAGATATCTTTCTTCTATAAATTTCTCTTTCGGTCTTAATTCTTGTTAGATTTTCATTAGAGATTTGATTGAACTTATTGTCTTTAATTGTAATCCTAGATTCTCTGAATTCTTTTTCAGAGAGTATTATGGTCTCTCCCATAATTGAAAATTCCATTTTTGAAGAATAAGAAATTGGGTATACAAGTCGATGACCAGAAAAGTCTTTACAAATATATTTTTTATAAGAATCGTCTAGATTTTCTTTGTTAATGAATCTATTAAGCAGGCCTCCTTTTTCAAGAGTTTCTTTTGGAAATGAACAGGGAGTTACCTCTGCAAATTTTAAGTTTGCACAACTAAATAAAAAATTCAGACAAAAAAATATTAAAAAATTATTTAATTTCATCTATTTTAGTTATTTTTGAAAGAATGAGATTTCGTTCTGTTCTAGTGAGAATTTCATCTCCCTCAGATAACTCTGTGTTATCCAAGAGCTCATCATCTTTGGTGGAAACGGTATAGCCCCTCGATAAAACTGATAGAGGGCTAAAAGCTTGTAATTTTGATGAAGAAGTATCAAAAGAATTTTTTTTGTTTAAAAGATTTTTATTAAATACATTTTTAAAAATTAATTTTTTACTTTTTAAATCTGCCTTTTGATTTGAAAGCTTTAAGAGTGGATTTCTATCTCTTAAAGAGGTTCTTTTTTTTATGAGGTTTAACCTTTTTGATGAAAACCTGTCCTTTTGTAAAAAAACAATTTTATTGAAGCTTTCATCAATTTTAAAAATCTTTTGATCTAGATTAAAATTAATTTTCTTTAGTACATTGGATACATCACTAAAACTTTCATTTTTAGTTTCGAGATAATTTTTTACCGATATTGAGATTGATTTTTCTAGAATCTCAATTTTATTAATAATTTGTGAGTGAGCTTGGCTTGCTATTTCAGCTGCTGCTGAAGGAGTTGGAGCCCTTAAGTCAGAAACTAAATCGCAAATTGTAAAATCTGTTTCGTGACCAACCGCGCTTATAACAGGAATTTCAAGAGCATAAATCTCTCTTGCAATATTTTCGCTATTGAAGCACCAAAGATCTTCTAGGGAGCCACCGCCTCTAGCAATTATTATTAGATCTAATTTTTTTGTTTTATTAAATTCTCGAAGCATGTTTAATGCATTTATTATTTCGTTCTCTGCTTTGTCTCCCTGCACCAAAGAAGGGGCTAAAATAAGTTTTGATAATGGCGCTCTTCTTTCCAATACGTTTCTAATATCTTGAATTACGGAGCCTGATGGTGAAGTTACCACGCCGATATGCATCGGTAATTCAGGAATTTCTTTTTTAAAAGATTCATCGAAGAGACCTTCTTTTAAAAGTTTATTTTTTAAATTTTCAAAAGCTTTTAATAAATCTCCTTCACCTGAATACTCTAAGCTTTCTGCTATAAATTGATATCTACCCTGAGCCTCAAATAAGGATAATTTTCCTTTGAGGATTATCTCGTTACCAATTTCAGGAATATTTTTAAGATATGAGTTTTTAAATTTAAACATCACACAACTAATGGATGAATTCTCATCCTTTAAGGTAAAGTACCAATGTCCAGATTGACGGTAATTGGTAAATTCAGAAATTTCTCCTTTTACCCAAACATCATTGAACTTTTTTTCTAAAGTAAACTTAGCGTTTTTATTGAGTTGAGAGACAGAAAAAATTTCAGGTGAATTTTTTTGTTCTTTACTTAACATTGTTACAGTATATCTATACTTCCCATAAAAATGACAAATCTAAATTCAAGAACAATAGGAATATTATCAACATCTATTGGAGCCATGCTTATTGGCATTGCCCCAATTTTAGTAAGAACAAGTGAAATTACTCCTTCTTTGACAGGATTTTATAGATTTCTCTGCGCGACGTTCATTTTGTTTGTTTATGGGATTGCAAAAAATAAATTTATCAATCTCAAGTACAAAGATATTCTGGTTCTTGCAATACCAGGACTATTTTTTGGAAGTGACATTACT
>CENJ01001340.1_pt1 | contig 10089 bp, 13 predicted proteins | sample 356161 | NCBI WGS metagenome assembly CENJ01 (sample SAMEA2619531, study PRJEB7988) | marine metagenome | biome: marine biome (ENVO:00000447); feature: surface water layer (ENVO:00002042); material: "saline water (ENVO:00002010), including plankton (ENVO:xxxxxxxx)" | depth 5 m | reverse complement strand
AAAAAAATAAAAAAATATTTTGTCGAGGGGTGGTCGGAGTATATATGCAAATTTTTCAAATACTTAGCGCAAGCCTTAAGCCCCACCGAGTGTAAATCACCTACCAGAAACGATAAGTACTTCTCTTAAATTTTCCGCGCGGCAATTTTTTTGAGTGTAGACCCCATTTCGGGTAAGTATGTGTATGTTGATAGATGTTCTTCCCGCCGTCATATTCTTTGGTCTAATCATTCTCATCCTCTTGGGTGTGTTTGACTAACAGTGCTATATACAGTATGCACAGTGCATACAGCATAAGACTAGTGTATCCCAATCGCAGTCCTCAGTACAGGGACAGCGTAACCTATTGTGCTCTGATAGATCTACTAGTACAACACGGCATACACTGCACACAGTCAAGCTCTAGCATACTAACATTCGAATCAGCTCGTGATCGCACACTAGCAGTATTGATACTTTCAGATAGAAGTGAATATACTTGTGTGTGTCTAGACTAACTCCTCTACACAGTTGTGCATGGTCAGTATGTTCCATGCTTGTAGAATAAGAGCCATCTTTTGTGTAACCGTTGCGTAAGGGGTATTCTAGGGCTTTAGTTTCAGTCGTAAACAGCGGTTCGTAGTTTTTATCACAGTAAGGCACAGTTATGCACAGTGATAGCCAGAAGACTAAAAACCGCTACCGCAAGCACTTGCAGTGCCTTTTTCTGCGTTTACCGCAAGCGGCTACTTCTAGCGCAGGCGCTTCGCGCTAAGTACGTGTAAGGAGACACATCATGTACCAACAAGCTGTTGTACTGCCAAACTCGCGTACTCTACACATACGAGTCACGCCCAAGTGCGGAAAGACCACTGTAGAAAGCATCATCTGCTATCCATACAAAGGTCAACATGAGATCACACCCAGTGCTGTTAGAGATCTACGCCGCATGGGCAAACTCGTAAACATCTCTGACTGTGAACCGGACTATCGCATAGCTGTAGTAAGAGATCCTGTGGCTAGACTATGCAGTGCATATCAGGACAGGATTGTGATCAAAAACAGAGAACGCCTGCGCTCACACATACAGTCATGGCAGCAGTTTTTGGATCGCCTAGAACATCTACAACACTCCAGCAGAGATATACGCATACACACACAGCCTCAGTCACGTAGACTGGGCACAGACGCTAGCGTGTACGATCGTGTGTTCACCACAGATCAACTGAGCCGAGAATTTCTAGAGTACATACATGAGATCACTGGCACCTGTGTTCCTCCTGTTAGAGCCAATCAAACTCGCCAACCATTTGCTGATAGTGTTTCTGATCAAGATAGACAGCGCATACGTGAACTCTATGAGGTGGACTATCGTTACTGGGGTGCTTACTTTGATGTGAGCTAGCGCCGGTGCCACTCTGAGAGGGTGTGCAGTTGTGCTTCAGAAGTCTGTATGTAGTCTGAATTGTTTTGATGTCGTACTCGCCCTTGACCACTGACTATGTCTCCGTCACGATAGGCAAAGGGACGTTGTATGGTAACGTCTATGTATTCGCCATAGTCGGTGCCCAGAGTAAGGAATGTGACCCAGCGATTGTTCTTGCCACGAAACACCCTGCCATTGGCTATAACACCTGCAAACTCCACACGGTCCAACCATTGTTGTCGTACATAGCAGTTGGGTACGAATCCATGTTGCCACCAACCTGGCTTTGTATCGATGCCTCTGCGATGTGCTTCTGTTTGATAGACCCAGGCTTTGTATGACCCTTGGCAGTGTTTTAGGTTTGCTCTCCAGAACGCTTCCGGGTTGTGCGCCTTTTGGTATGCGAGTGCCCAGATGAGTCTTCCGAGATTGACCGCATGAGCTCTACAAAGGCCGAATCCTGATAGTTCTTGAAGCGCCGCCATAGCATCCTGCTTGCGCGGATTATTGCCCAGCTTTTCCACAAACTCCAAGATCTTTTCATCGTTCTTTTTGGCAAATGCTCTCCTGTACATGTCTGCTTCGTACATGTCAACGCCTATGATACTACTTATAATATCTATAGCATCATCTTCAAACACAATACTGTCCTGCATTACTTCCTGGCTCCAGTCTTGGAACATAGCAGCCTTTTGCCTGCCACTCATAGCCACAGGGCGTATCATTGCTGTAGCAAACACACAGTCCTCTACTGATGTGGGTTGTATAGCACGGAATAATCTGCGCATAGCAGGGCTTTCTCCTTGGGTCACACCCAACACGTCACCTCTTGCCAACAACGCCGCTGTACGGGCATCTGTGCGCGGATAATCGGCCAATTCTGTGTGTGGATCAATCTCAAGCAGTTGTGATAATCCTCTATTTGCCAGTACGTCTACTTTGAGATGTTCTAGATCTTCTACTTCGTATTTGTCAAGTAGTATTTGGTTGTCTTGTGATATTAGTGATTTAGGTAGTTGCCTAGTGAACATTACGATGCCTCCACAGTGTTTTGATATTGCTCTCTTCTTGCCCATGAGCTTGCGTTCTATACGACGAGCTTCTTTGGGATCAACTCCTACTGATTCGTAGGTAAAGTTGCGTGGAAGATTACCTGTGGCTCCGAGTCGCTTGGCAGCTTCTCGGCGGGCTGACTTCTCCTTGTAGGTCACGTAATTGCTTAACCTTGCCGTCTTGCCTGGCCATTTTTTGAATATGCGTTCCATTACTTCCGTCTGACGCCAATGTTCAAAGTCTATATCAACATCTGGCAGGTCGTCCCTCATAGGGTTCATAAACCGTGCCACAGGTATGCGCCACTCGATAGGATCAACATCTGTGATGCCCAACAAGTAGCAGACTAGGCTCGACCCTGCTGACCCACGTGTCATGTGAGTTAGGTCTGAGGTAATGTCTATGATGTCGCAGATTTGTAAGAAGTAATCAGTGAATCGCTGAGAGAGAATGAGCTCAAATTCTTCAGCTAAACGATTTTGATAAGTGTCTCCGGGTGGGATAGGCCTTTTAAATCTATCTAATAGCCTCTGTATGTTTTCTAAATCCGTTGCCATTGTAGCCTCTTTTGTTTTGTCATTGCCTAGTCGTTGTTTCCAACGCAAGTTATTTAGCAATTCGAACAGGCTGGGCTTTGGGAAATTTGAGTGCAAAAAATGTTGCGGCACTGCTGTCATCAGTTTCAACATAGATGTCACAGCGACAGTATACATCTTCTGGCATTGTTTGTGAATTAGATCTAATTAACACTAAATCATAACCCTTGGTTGCAATATGCTTAGAAAGCTCTTCACCTAACTCTCGACGTACCCAAAGATCTTCCATAGACTTATGTGCATGGGTCCATTTGTATTCACAAGAACTTAGATAGTATCTCAATATTAATCTCCTTATACTTTTGCAATAGCAACTATACGTTCAATCAATCTTCCCAATCCATTTTGTCTCTGCGGTGTGAGTAATTCTCTAATACCCAAAGGTTTAAAATCATCAACTGAGAGTTCTGATACTTCTTGTTTAGGACAATCATTTACAATATCAGTAACTAATTTTGCTGTGCCCTTTGTAATAAATGAATCAGCATCGGGTTGATAACGCATAGTGCCTTGTTTGGTGCAACCACCTATTATCCATAGATTACTTGCACAACCATGTATTTTATTTGTATCTGTCTTTGCTACATCAGGTAATGCTTCTACTTGTTTTGCAAGATCTATAAGATAGGTTAACTTGTCTGTTCCTTCAAGCAATGAGATATCATCAGCAGCTGACTGTATCTTATCTTTGATCATCCTACAAATGCTTTCTCAGTTACAAAAGTACCGGGCTGTTTATTTGTGCCTTCTACAAATTGATTATTTTCAAGAATCTTTTTTATGTCGTTATTGAATGCAAGACTACCACATAACATTACACGATCAATTTCCGTGTCATGATCTTTTAGTACAGGGCCATCTTCCATTAGTAATTGCACACGACCTTTGAATCCTTCGTAGGTGTTGTCTTGTGTTACAGTAGGATAAAAGTCTGCACATGTATCAATAAATTCACTGTAGGCTTTTAGTTCATCTGGTGTACGCACAGTCCATGTAACTCTTAGGTCTGGAAACTTTTCGTATGTAGCACTGTCTCTCATTATGCTGATAAAAGGAGCAATACCTGTACCTGTGGCCATCAACCAAAGTCTTGCGCCATCTGCAGGCTTTAGATTGTCAAGTACAAGTGTACCACTTGGACGATCACTTACTTCAATCTTATCGCCAGGTAGAATCTTTTTCAATTGGCTGGTCAAAGGACCGTTGGGTACTTTGATTGAATAAAACTCAAGAAAGTCATCTTCAGGTGCTGATGTATAAGAGTATGCACGTTTGATTCCATTCAAGCCCACCATAGTAAACTGTCCTGCTTTGTATGTGTAACCTTCAGGCTTTTCAGTTCTAAAACTAAACAGTTTGTCTGTCCAATGATGAACTTCTGTAACTGTTAGTAAATTATTTTGTTTTTTTAGATTGCCAAACTCTTTTTTATATTCTATTTTATATTCTTCTTCTGATAGAGAATGCCATCCTCGACAACTGTCAGGTGATCTTCCGCATCCGCAGGTCATTGTATTTTCTCTCTTTCATATTCAAAATTTTGACACAGTGTTCCTTTACGCAAAAATACAGCACCGTTGCGTAAATGAAAACGTTCTGCCATTTCGGTGAGAGGACTTAGAGTTACAAATCTTGAAATGTCTTCTTTTGTTTGTTTGATATGACTAGCAACTTCATTTACAATTTGTCTGCCAGCACCTTTGTCGTAACTCCACACAGTATAAAACATTGCTGTGTTTGGATTAGTAGTTTGTTCTAAATCTTTTTCTGTAATAGCAACACCGTTAGTATAAGCTACACAGATGACTGCTCTTGCCCCGTCAAAAAATACTGGATCTTGTTCAGCATACTGATCATCATAAAGCACATACACTTCTCTACCATTTTGTATTCTCCATTCTGCAGGAAGTTTAGGCCTTACAGGATCGTCTTTTACTAAAGGATATACTTGTTCTAAGGTTTCAAGTTTTTTTAACATATACTATTTTACTCCGGGTCCAAATTATTTAAGAATTGTTTAAGTTTCGTTGAGTCAGTTTCTGCACGTATCTTGCCTACAGTATCTCCTTGTGCAGGATCTGCGTTAGGATCTTGTTCTGTTTGAGCACCTGGCGTGCTAGTTCTTTTCAAACTGTCATATATAGTTGACTTGCGTTTATTAAATTCTTGATAGTCATCATCTTCTGCAAGATCTCTAATACGCAAACTGTCTACATCAAATTCAAGATCAACTTTCGCACCAACACCGCTACTACTTCTAGTTTTCATCAACTGTATCTGATATCTACCACGCTCACGCATTGCTCTACTTGTAAAGATACCAATCACATTGTCTGCTGTTTGTATCTTAGATAGTCCTCCTGAGATGTGCGAATGATCAAACTCAATTTCTTCTACAGCACCTCTATTCAACTGCGCCGCTGTAACAAATACTGTATTCAGTTCCATAGCTAAGTTTCTAAGTTCTTCTGAAACATATTTGTCTTTGATAAACAAGTTCTCTGCACTAACTTTCGCACCATTTGGCATAAGCAGATCTAAATAATCAATTAGCAGTACATCAACTTTTTTGCCTGTTTTAATTTCATATTCTTTAATATAACTTCTAATGTCGTTTGGCGTCTTGCCACTCGGCATATACTTGACTTGGAATGCACCCGACTTTTTGCCAATCATCTTAACTTTCATTTCAACATCATCGATATTCTTAAATATATCTCTTGTTGGAATGTCAGTCACCATTGCATCAACACGCATACTAACCAAGTTCTCTGAAAGTTCAAGTGTTAGATACAACACATTCATTCCAATGCTTGCCCAGTTGACACCTAAGTTTGCCAAGAACAAACTCTTACCTGCACCGGATCCTCCAGCAAATATATTAAGCTCGCCTCTGTTGAATCCACCAAACAATTTCTTATCAAGGCTTGCCCAGCCTGTGCTTACTTGTCCGTTGTTGTCTTTGATTGCTTCAAGTCTTGCTTTGGGATCTTTCCAATAGTCTGTACCAAGATCTTTTTGTAGTCCAATCTGTACAGCCTTCTTGACCAAGTCTTCAACTGGACCATACTCACCTTTTTCAAGTAAGTCGGCACCTTTGAGTATTGCCGCTTCTAATGCTTTATGCCTACTGAATGTTTCAAACTCCAACAACAGCCAATCTAAATGTTCTTCTTTGAGCTGTCCTGGATCTTTTAAATCAGACTTTGTTGCAGCATTGATCATATCAAATGTAGGCATAGCATTATGCTCAGACACATAATTGTCTAAGAATTTTGCTGCTTCTTGCAATCGTCTATCAAACGCAAGTGGATTAAATACGGTTTGACATCTAACAAATGTTTCTGCATCTGTCATCATCATTTCAAGATATACCTTTTGTATATCATAACCGTAATCTGTGTTTTGTCTAGTTGCCATTTACTGTCTTTTATCTTGTAGCCGTTTCCATGTATTGTGTAATATATAAAACCATACACCGTTAATACATGGTTCTATTATAGCATCTATTGCCGCTAAGTCAAGAGCTGCTCCAGTAATTATTCTATTACAAGCCATTGCTATAGCGATATGACCCACTGTATATGTTACAGCGAGTGTTAGACTGCTTCCTCCTATTAACCTTTTCATTAGATTAAATATACCTATTTTAAATTCTGTCATGCGTATTCTGCCTTTCTGAACCAATTTTTGGCTCTCAGCCTAATCTTTACTGCTGATGTTTCAGCGGCACTGACTATGCTGTGTAATGCATACAGACGTCCGTGTTTCTGCACAGCGTCTCCCACATCGTTAATATCACTTGTCCATTCGGGCATGCTTACTCCCCATCCAAGCTCTATGGCTTGTTCAACAAGTTTAGATCCTGCATCATCTCTATCAGGGACAACTATCACAGGTCTGTTTAGACTGTTTATGAGCAATGCTTGTTGATCTTTGATTTCACTTCCTAGCAGTGCTACACCTTCTACATGGATTGCATCAACTGGACCTTCTACCACAACAACAAAGATTTTGTTTTCTCTTTGGTCATCCATATTAAACACATAGCCTGGTTGTTGCTCGCTGAGATACTTTGGGTTTTTGCCTTTCCTAACAGTACGTGCAGTCCAACCTACTACTTCGCCTTTGTTGTAGAAAGGAATAATAATTCTGTCTCTGTAACCAAGTTCAGGTGTCCAATAGAAGTTGTAGTCGTCAACATACAAGTCTCTTTGCTTCATGTATTCAAACACTGCCACAAGATTAGGATCAACTCCTGTAGGTTCAAGGGCACAGTAGTCTGCCCAATCATTTACAGGTCTTGAGCTTGCTGGTAACGGCACAGTATGAAACTTAGGCAAAGCGACTAATCGTTTTTGTATTTCGGTGCCTTCATTCTCTTGCATTACCTGTAGTGCAAGTTTGTTGATAATATCATCTGGTGCGTTCATCCATTGCAGGAGTTTGCGCATCTTGTGTGATAGATTACGACCTGGTTGCCAACTGGCTTTGAAACCACAGTTGAAACAGTGATAACTTACACCTTCTGCACCGTTAGAAATTAGTCCGCCACGCTGTCGTGTATCTGCACTTGTACCGTTGTGATGACAGCAAGGTGCATTAAACGAAGTCCAACCACTTGGGGTAGTCTTGCGCTTTGAAGGCAAATGTGCAGTTAGTGTTTCCAAGACAATACTCATAGTTTAATTATAGCAAACTACGTGTAAAATGTCAACTAATTTCTTACCAATATTTTAGATATTGTATTTCCAGGATTAGCAGTCGTTTTGAATCTTAAATGACTAAACACACCATTAAAATTTACTGGTGTCGGTTCTGTTTCGTTAGACAAACTTACGGTTGTAATATCAGCCCATGCTGTATTGTCAGTAACTTGATTTTCTAATGTTGCTTGAACAACAACGTCTCCTACATAACTGTCGCTGTATATAGCTGCTGTATGTAGAGCTTCGTTACCATTGATTGCAGGTTCGGCACTGATACTTTCGCTTATCCAATAGTTATCATCATCGTCTCCTGCGTTACCTAGTTCTTCTGTAAACTGTGTGATGTTATATGAATTTTTTGGTCCTGGAAATGCATAACTGTCTACAAATATAGTTCCGTTATTATCAAAATGACTGTCCACATATGTAAGTTTTTTTGTATTAGCACTGTCTACAATATAAATGTTATATTTAAGATACTGTTGTTTTATATTTAATAAATCATTTTCAGTCACAGTTACAGTAAACAATCCGCGAGATGCACTGCTATCGTCAAGTTGATTGATAGTACCGTCATGTTCGATTACAAGGTTATTGTTTTCATCGTAGGCTACAAACTTTGGTGTGTAAGTTGCAACATTAATTGGTTTTTGATCTGCATTCAAAAGTCTGAATTGTAGGACATTGTCTATGCCTCTATATACATGTAATTGTCTTTGGTACACTGGTCTATACTCCGTGACGAATCCTGCGTCATTTGCTGTTATTGTTACTATGTTATTTACTAAATATCTAGGTGTAAACTGCATAAACATATTTATCGGAAACAATGTTAAGAAAAGAAATAGAAGAAAACTATCCATTTATAAGCGTGGTCACGTATGGTGGCCAGGAATATGTTGGAATTATTACTAACCAAGATCAATTTGTTACATCTATGTTAGTATATTCTAATCTCCGTAGCCTAGCTGAAAAGAAAAAATTTTTAGAATTAGGTGAAACTTGGTGGTATGAATCTAATAGACTAATACCTATTAACATATTTTTGCGTAATGATATTGAAGCCTTTAAATATTGTTTGGTTACAATGAATTCAAAAGATGTTAAAATAAGTCTTGGACCCACTGTTAACATAAGCAATTTGTCAGTAAAAAGAGTAAAAAGAAAAAATGTTCAGCTAATAAGAAAGCCTAAACGTTAAAAAATATTCATTTTTTTATATTGCAAGTAACTAAAATAATCTACAACTAGAAACTGCACCAGAACACCTAAAGGTGTTAAATTAAAGCCTAACAAAAGGAATGGAATAACATATATCCATATAGCAATCCTGAATATATATCTTAATGCAAGGTTCTCAGGTACTATCCAAGTTAGCCAAGGACCGGGATCTTTTAAAGGTTTCTTTCCCCTAAAATCTTCTACTTCCCACATCATTTTGCTATCCAAACATTGTTAGGACCAACATCGTACGATCCTATCAGCTCTTTTACGGCTTTGTTAACTCCGGGGTAATCTATATCATGACCTGTAAGCAATCCATTATTTTTTATTTTATTTTTGTAGGCTAATATATCTCTAGAACATCCTTGATAACTATGATCTGCATCTATAAAAATTAAATCTACTTGCGGTATTAGATTTGCTAATAATGGACTATTCCCTTCAATTGCAATTAATCTTTCCCTGTATTTCTCTTTTACTTCATTGTTATAAAATTGATTTATATTATTATCTATAGCATAAATTGTGAGGTTGGAATTTTGATCTAACAAATGAAATGTAGTTCTACCGTCTCTTACACCTACTTCAGCCATTGAAGTAAAATTATTTTTTTGTATTAGATTACAAAGGAAATGACGCCTATTGCTTTTGCCACTCCATTCTATAGTCATAGGTATATCTAATAAATCTTTACGCTTTGACATTTAAGTCCTCACAGATTAAATTCATATGCACAACACACGCTATTGCATAAGAAACAGCGTGTGCTTTCTTAAAATAATATTCACCGTTTGTTGGTTTTATCCAAACTTCTTTCATTATCGTTTGCCAATCTTTGTCCGCTAGATGTCTTTTGGCTGGACGAATTATTGCTAGGGTCGCCGCCAATTGTTCTACCGAGGTAGGTTTCAATTGTTTCAATAGATCGCTGTGACCGCTTACGTGAAAGACTTGATCGACGAAGTCCTGATGCTCCAATAGTTCCCATAGTGGCTCCTTTCTCATTAGGCTGATTAAATGTGTCTCGTCTTTTACATCTTTGTAAATAGACACATTTAAAAAATCTAATTTAAAGTATCCTCTGTCTTCTGCTGTTTTGTAA
>CENJ01014954.1_pt1 | contig 10094 bp, 6 predicted proteins | sample 356161 | NCBI WGS metagenome assembly CENJ01 (sample SAMEA2619531, study PRJEB7988) | marine metagenome | biome: marine biome (ENVO:00000447); feature: surface water layer (ENVO:00002042); material: "saline water (ENVO:00002010), including plankton (ENVO:xxxxxxxx)" | depth 5 m | reverse complement strand
TGGGCATTAAAGATGCCTGTAGGGTTTTTAATTGATAGATATTGGAAACTTAAAAAATACTTTGTATACTTTGGTGCTTTTCTTGTATCAATAAGTCTACTAATCATGTATGGAATCCTTGTACACAAAAACATCATGTTACAATATTTAGAAATTAAAGCTTGGTTTGTACTTAGCTCTATTCTAACACCCATAGGTTATGTTTTACAGGATGTAGTTGCAGATGCTATGACTGTAGAGGCTGTAGAACCAGATTTTAAAAATAATACCAAACAAATAAAAAAAGAAAATATTAAAAAAGAACATACTATGCTACAGTTATACGGAAGGTTTGCTATAATTTTTGGCTCCCTTTTAGTTGGCTTAATAAACCTTTTTATTTTTAAAGACGTAGATGAAAGTTATGCTAATATCAATCTACTTTATGGAAAAATTTATCTATATGCATTGATAATTCCTGCTATATCTGTTTTAGGAATAGTTTTATTTGATTTTTTGCATAAAGGTGAAACAAGGTCTGTAGACTTTAAAACAACTAAATTAGATTATCAAATATTTTTAGGTAGTTGTACCTTTGTTGTATTTACAGTTTTTTTTGGTGCCTTCAATATACCTTTATCTAAAGAAATCATTCTGGTGAGTTCATTATTATTAATTGCAATATTAATGCGCCTTTTAATAAAGAATCTAAAAAAAGAAGAACAGTATACTATAGTTGGTACAGCTATAATTATTTTTGTGTTTAGAGCTATGCCAAGCCCTGGGTCAGGTTTAAACTGGTTTGAGATTGATGTTCTTGGCTTCAACCAGAGTTTTTTTTCCTTATTATCAATTATCTCAGCATTAGTAACCTTAATAGGTATAATTGCTTTAAGAAAAGTAATAATAAGGGCTTCTTTATCTAAACTATTTATAGTATTAAGCATATTTTCATCTATTTTATATGCTCCTAGCCTATTTATGTATTACGGATTACACAATTACACAAGTTTTATTACAAATGGCTTAGTAGATGCTAAATTTATTGCGATTTTAAATACTACAGTTGAGTCACCATTAGTACAGGTTGCAATGATACCTATGTTAGCTTGGATTGCAAAAAATGCTCCCTCAAAATATAAAGCCACATTTTTTGCAGTATTTGCATCCTTTACCAATATTGCTTTGTCCGCAAGAGAATTATTAACAAGCTATTTAAATAAGATTTTTGTTATAAGTAGAGAGGTTGTAGATGAACAATCTAATAAAATTATTGCCAAAGCTAATTATGATGATTTAGATAATTTATTGATTACTCTAATTATCGTCACTTTGATAATACCCTTGATAACTATATACATGGTGCAAAAAACAAAACTTCGATCAACTGAATAAAAAAAACCTCCCCCCAATAATGGGGGAAGGTTTTGATAATCTAAATATAGATTAGAACTTTAGTTTTAAACTACCTGAAATTGTAGTTTCACTATAGTCGTCTCTATTTGTAGTTTCTGATATATTAACATATCCATTCACTTTGTTAGATAAGTTAAGCAATACACCACCACCATAGGTAATATACCCATCTGGCGCAGACGCACCTAAATCAGAAGTACCATCAGCCGTTGCTTCTTCTTGATATGCAGCAGAAGTAGTTTCCTCATTGACATAAGCTACATCAACGAAAGGAGTTATTTTTCCACTAGTTGCAAGTGCTATACTTAGACCAGCTTCTGTCATATCAGAACTATAAGTCTTTCCGGCAACACTATCATTAGTAGTATCAGTTTCTACACTGAAAGAGTTTCCATCATTAGGCACTAGATCAGTGAATGCAGGCAGATCTAAGTCAAAGTTTCTATAGTTAACTCTAGGCATAAAACTTAATTTTCCTCTATTTAATGAACCAGATAACCCTAGATGATAGTAAGTTACATCTGCCGTGATATCACTTGCAGTTATATTTAAACCACTTCCTAAATCTTGTCTTCTAGTATCTATCTCATATTCACCTTGACCGGCACCAGCACTAAAACTAAAAGCCCCTGTATTTAATCCTAAATAAAGACCCATAGTTTCACCTTCTGTTTTGATGTTACCCCTATTTACAGTTGTATCAATGTCAGAGTCAAACGCAGTATAAGCCAATCCAATAACTACATTACCTAATCTTTTATCTGCACCAACTGTCACAGCAGTTGAATTTCCATCAAAATTATTACTGTCAAATCTAACGCTTGTAAATGTTTGATCGTTTTCAAAGTTTGAACTAGTTACATTAGTCCATAAACTCAATCCCCCAACAATGTGGTTGGCTGCCATTCCAATACCATTACCGTTAGTTGTATATGACATATGAGCTGCCGTATCACTGTTCATATTCATCGCAGTAGAAAGTCTTCCTGTAACTGCACCCACAACAGCATTAGCTGCTAATCTAGCAATTTCACCACCCACTATTGCTGATGAGTTAGATCTTCCTGCACCTGCGTAGGCACAATCTAATCCTGTGTAAACACCATATGCACCAACTGAATCAGTTTGGCCAGTCGTTGCTTGAATATAGTTAGAACTAACACCTGTTCCATAAGCAACACTATTACAACTTAAGCCATAATCTCCATACGCATAGGCTCTACTATTTATAACTAGAGCCGATATACCCATTAGCGCTAGTATTGTAAAGTTTCTAAAAAATCTCATAAATATTCTCCTAATAAACAATTGTTTAACTATTAATTATACTGATAAATTTGCAATTTAAAATAATTATTTCTTAATTTTTAAAATATATTAAACTGTTGCAATTGTGCAACAATCTTCTTTAATTTATAATATTCTCTAGTCTTTGTTTTTCTGAGTCTGATATTAAAAATATAACATCTGGAGAAAGAGGAATTCCTTTAAGCCCATAATGACAAAACTCGTTCTCATCAGTATTATCAATGGGGTCAGGACATTTAGAAAACCAAAAACCGTAGACTAGTTCATCAAATAATCCATTTTCAATGGCCTTTTTTATAAGATTAATACTATTATTAATTGCCCTTTTGTTCAACTCTGGTTGATTCAGAATTTGACTAGCTTTAATGAGATAACAAAATGATTCTATTCCTAAAACCCTTTTTTCGCATATTTTTAAAACATCAGTAATTTTGTCATTATTGATTGCATACGAGAAAAAAGGTAGGAGTAAGTCTCCCCTTTTAGATATAGTTTCTGCTAAAATATTAGCTTTATATAACCAATCACTATAATTTGTACTTCCTAAATCATTTCTTAATTCATTATTTTTAAACTTATAATAAAAATCAGTATCTGTTTGCATCGCCGTAGTTAATAGAGAAGAGGTATAGTTATTTGCTTTAATCATTTCATTAGCTTTACATCTCAATTCTTTTAGTACTTTTAATGCTTGCTCATCTATATCCTCAATTTTAAGTTGCATCACATATGATGAATATCCAGAAAGAAATCTATCTAGTAAAAAACCTCCTCTGTTTGAGTCTGTATAAAAACTTAAACATTGATAGTTAGAGTTTTTTTTATTATTTTCCATATTTTGTAATATTGCATTATAATCTAATAGGGGCCCCACTTTGGTATTCTGATAAGTCAAATATGATCCGTAAAAAAGGAAAAAGCCTATGCAGATCGCAGTTATGGAGGCATAAAAACTTTTTACTTTATAATTGTAAACTTTTAATGGCAATTCCTTAAAATTATTCCTGTAAGTAATGAAACTACTAATTACAACTGCAAATGTTGCAAAAGTTCCGGTCCATAAAAACCAAAAACAATTAATTTTAAAAAATAGCAACCAACCTAACTTTGATAAAAAATTTATCTTACTCGCTTCATTAAAAATATAATAAATATAAACTAAAAAAAAAATACCTCCTATTATGCCTAATGAGACTAAATGTTCGGATAGTTCGTTGTGTGTATGAAAGTGGAGATTATAACCTAGTCTTAGCTCATCGTAATGCCAAACCTTCATATTTTCTAAAAGAAGGTCTGGAACCCTTCCCCACCCATTACCAAAAATGAATGTTTTGAAATCAGATAGACTATATAAGCTATTTTCAATTATTTTTCCTCTAACTACGGGAGCATCTAATAATGTACCTTTTATATTAGCAGAAAGCTTGTAGTTTTCAGGCCAAAAATAAATAGAACAAAAAAGAATTAAAAATGAAATTAGAAAAACTATAAATACGAACATTATATTTGAAAATAAAAAGGGGGTAATTTTTCTAACCAAATTATGTTTTTTTAATAAATTCAGCATGAAGTAAACTAATGCAATTATAAAACTAGTTATCCAAAATAAAGTTGCTGCTCTATTTTCTAGTAAAGTAAAATAAAAACCTAGTATTAGAAAACCTGAAATATTGATATATTTTTTTTTAGTTAAAGTGGTTAATGAAATAAAACACAATACACCAAAAAAACTTAAATAATCTGTAAAATAATAAAAACTAACAGGTAAACCTTTCCAGTTAGGAAAAAATGTAAAGAAAGTTACTAAACTCGTAATAATTAATAGATTAATAAAAATAGCAAACCTTATTTTTTTTACAAACGTTACTTGTGAAAAAATAATAGACATTATTGTCAAATCAAAGTACCAAAAAACACCTTGTCCTATTTGTGGAGAACCTGAGAATGAAATATTAGGCTTACCGTTAAGTAAACTTGAAAAAACCCCAAAAATAGATAAGAAAAAAGGAATTATTATTAAAGGATGTTTTAAATTATTTAAGTTATATTTGTTAAAGAATACTAGTATAGCAAAATAAAAAAATAAAATTCCACATAAAAAATGAAGGAAGATAACTTGTGTGTCAACTTGAGGATAAGCCCCATTCATCCTGAAATAAGGCATAGCGGCTAAAATAACCCATGTAGCTAAAACAGTAAATATACAAGTAAAAAATGTATTGTATCTTGAATTCAACGCAACCTTATATGGATTTATTTTTTCTATAATGTATTATAGACTAAATATTTTTAAATCATAGGACAAAAATAGGACTTTATTTGAAAAAAACTGCACTCATAACTGGAGTTACTGGGCAAGACGGTGCTTATCTCTCTAAATTTTTACTTAAAAAAAACTATGAAGTACATGGTATAAAAAGAAGGTCCTCATCTTTTAATACTGGAAGGCTAGAAAGTATTTATGTTGACCCACATGAAAATAGCCCTAATTTTTTTTTACATTATGGAGATCTTACAGATTCTTCGAATTTGATAAGAATTATTCAAAAGACAAAGCCTAATGAAATTTATAATTTAGGTGCACAAAGTCATGTGCAAGTTAGTTTTGAAACACCAGAATATACAGCAAACTCTGATGCACTTGGAACAATTAGATTGTTAGAAGCAATTAGAACATTGAATTTAATAAAAAAAGTAAAGTTTTATCAAGCCTCTACCTCAGAAATGTTTGGAAAGTCACCACCGCCACAAAATGAAAATACAGAATTTCAACCTAGAAGCCCCTATGCTGCTGCTAAGCTTTACTCTTACTGGGTTACAATAAATTATAGAGAAGCTTATAATCTATTTGCAAGTAATGGTATTTTATTTAACCATGAAAGTCCTATGAGAGGGGAAACCTTTGTTACAAGAAAGATTACTAGAGCAGTTGCATCTATCTTTAAAGGAAAACAACAAAAGTTATGGTTAGGTAATTTAGATGCTAAAAGAGATTGGGGACATGCAAAAGATTATGTAGAAGGAATGTGGAAAATACTACAATATAATACACCTGAAGATTTTGTATTGGCTACAGGAAAAAGTTATACAGTAAGACAATTTTGTGAAATAGCTTTTAAAGAAGTAGGTGTGGCTCTAGAATGGGTTGGAGAAGGCATTAATGAAATAGGTAAAGATATTAAAAGTGGTAAGGTATTAATACAAATTGACAAGCGATATTTTAGACCTACTGAAGTTGATTATCTTGAAGGAGATGCTTCAAAAGCTAAAGAAAAGCTAAATTGGGTTCCTAAAATTTCATTAAAAAGCATGATATCTGAAATGGTACAAAATGACCTTAAATCATTAGATTAATAATGTTTAAAGAATATAATTTTAATTTAAATAAAAAAAAAATATGGATTGCAGGCCATAAAGGTATGGTTGGCCGAGCTATTATGAAAAAACTAAGCAGTAGAAATCTTAATGTAATAACTGTAGATAAAACTGATTTAGACTTAACTAATCAAAATCAAACTTTTAATTGGGTAAAAACTAATCTACCTCAAGTTATTTTTATAGCTGCTGCTAAAGTAGGAGGAATTCTAGCAAATAGTTTGAACCAATCAGAATTTCTATATCAAAACCTAATGATACAAAACAATATCATTAGGGCGGCTGCTGAAAACAATGTAGAAAAACTTATATTCATGGGGTCTTCATGTATTTACCCTAAAGAATCAGCACAACCTATTAAAGAAAAAGAATTGCTATGCAAACCTCTAGAAAAAACAAATGAGGGATACGCAATTGCTAAAATAGCCGGTTTAAAATTATGCAGTTATTTATTTAAAGAGCATAAGAAAGATTTCATAACAATAATGCCAACAAATTTATATGGACCACATGATAATTATGATTTAGAAACCTCTCATGTATTAGCTGCTTTAATAAATAAAATCACTTTTGCGAAAAAATATAAAAAAGAAAGTGTAGAGATATGGGGAACGGGTAAACCTAAAAGAGACTTTCTTCATGTTGATGATTTAGCTGATGCAGTATGCTTCTTGGCTGAAAATTACTCTTCCTCTGAACCGATTAACGTAGGCTCATCAAAAGAGATATCAATTAAAGAACTTGCGGAGACAATAGCTAAATTGGTAGGATGGAAAGGTAGCTTTTTATATAAAAAAGAAATGCCAGATGGAACCTTACTTAAAAGGTTGGATACTACTAAAATAAATAAACTAGGATGGCAACCCAGAATAGATATTAAAACAGGAATAAAGAAAACCTTAAGAGAATATAAAAAACTTTAATTTTTTCTAAAATTACCAACAACTTGTTTTTTGAAAAAATCAACCAATTTAAATAAAGTAATTCCTTGATAAAGAAATAGGCATGGCAAGATGGGAAAAATATATTTTGGTGATAATACAGGCCCAGTAATTAGTAAAAAATATAAAACGTAAAGCGCAGTTAAAACAAATATCATTCTATTAGTTCTAAAAATATAAACTGATCCAACTATAGATGATACTAGTGTAAAAATACTTGTAAAAGAAGCTATTGAGAAGATAATTAAGTATTTATAATATTCTGAGTTACTCAAAATTAATTTTAGCCACAGTAAAATATTTCCTGTTTCATAGTAAGAAGGGTGAGGCAACGACCTAAAACTCTTATCTAATAATATTGATGGAGCAGCTATATTTATTAATCCAGCTTTGATCCAATGAAAGACTATATCTACCTTATTAATTTCAGACAAAGCTATTAACCCAACTTGCCTTAAAATTTTATCATTTTTATATTTATTATCTGTGAACTCATAATTATCTGCAATTTTATTTACATAATGTAAAGCATCAGCTCTATTTATATTTTTAGTTTCAGATATGATTAGTGGGGCAACCCAATAGGCTAAATGAGTTCCAGCCTGACTAGTTAAAGAAAAAGAATTATGAAGTTTAATGTTTTCGTATATTCTCGAAGAAATTGGCAACAAAGAAAAAAATAAAAAAATAACACTAGAAACAAAAATCTTATATTTGACAATATTCTTTTTTAACAAAATTATAACAAATGGAAGTATTGCCAAATAAATTAAAGGATATGTAATAGATCTTATTGAAGTAGAAAAACCTAAAAACAATCCTGCCATTGCCATTTTATAAAGTAAATTATTATTTTCTAAAATAATTTTTGCTGAGAAATAAAGAAATAATGTAAAAAAAAATAAAAAAATAGTCTCTGATAATACCTGTGAAGACAGGATTATCATCAGTGGAGAGATTATAGCTGAAATATATATGTATAATTTTTGTTTGGGAAATACAAGACTTCCTATTTTATATACAATAAAACAATTTAAAGAATCTAACAAAGACTGGAGAACTAAATAAATCTTAAGGCTTTTAAAGCTGAGTAGTAAAAGAAATTTAATATAAATGAAAACACCAAGCATTCTTTCTGCTTTTACAGCTTCTTCTAAAAACCCTTTATCTAAATACATGATAGAAATATTCCAATACAAGAGTTCGTCTTCGATAAGTTGTTCGGCACTAGGGTTTTGTAAAATTAAATAAATTAATCTGATCAAAAAGGCTGTAGAAAATAATATGAAAGTATTATTAATAAATACTTTTTTATTTTGAGTATATATATTCAAATGTTTTCCTAAATGGCATTTTAAATTTATATTTTAAATGAAAACCCTTGTTAATCAGATACTGATTTATATCACTATAATTATAATTCTTCTTAATCATTAAATCAAAGTGGTGTTCAAATATTACTACTTTTACTAAATCAATATTCCTACCGAATCCTTTTATTACATTTAATTCATAGCCTTCAGTATCTATTTTAAGTAGGTCAATCTTATCTATTTTAAATTTTTTTATAATATTTGTAGCTTTATCTACAAAAACCTTTTTTTCTACAAACATTTTCTTTTTTTCTCTAACACCCAAAAAGAATTTTTTTTTTTTAAAATATTTTGAATTTTCGTTAATATCATTTAAAGTAGAAGAGGATGTTTCCATCATTTCCTTGATTATTCTAATTTCTTTTTTTTCTCCTAACGCGCAATTAAGATAAGTAATTTTTTTTGCTATTTTTTTTGTATTTATTTTTAATTTTAAAAAATTATTTTCTAAAGGTTCAAAACTATAAATTTTAAGCAGATTAAAATTCTTATTAAATAAAAGTATACTTTCTCCATTGTGACCTCCTACATCAAAAATAACTTTTTTGTCATCATTTAATAACTTTTTAAGTACTTTTAGTATTTTTCTTTTGTAAAAAAAATCAAAAAACGTTAATAAATTCAATACGAAAAATTTAATCATTATTATCTATATCGCTTTTATTTTTAAAAAAGCAAAAATTAACATTCTTACCAATAATATTCCATGACTAAATCTAGAAATTTGTGTTTCTCCATATACTCTTGCTTTGTATCTTATAGGAACTTCTTTAATTTTTAGACACAACCTTGAGGAGCCAAAAATTAAAAAGAAGTCTCCGAATGGATCAAAGTTTCCTAAATCTTTATTTTTCTTTTTTGCTCTTAAATAATTTTTTTTACTTATCACTTTAGTACCACATAATGTGTCAGTAAATCTTTGTCCTAGTAACCAAGTGAATAATATGGAAAATATTTTATTTGCTATGTAATTTAAAAATCTCATTGCATTATTATCCATTGGATAAATCAACCTAGAACCATTAATATACTCAGCTTCTCCAGTAGAAATTTTATCCCAAAACTTCTTTAATGTCTCAGGACTTACTGTCAAATCACCATCTAATATTATTAAGATATCATTTGTAGCTTTATCAAATGCATAAAACACCGCTTCTGCTTTACCTTTTGATGGTTGTTTATAAGCCTTAATTTTTAATTTTTTGTCTATTTTATTATTAAACTTTATTACTTTATTAATTTCTTCCCAAGTTCCATCACTAGAATTCCCTTCCACAAAAATGACTTCTATATTCTCAGTAAATCTTGGCAATCTCTTTATAGCACTAGCAATATTACCCCTTTCATTTTTACACGGGATTATTACGCTAGCTGATTTTTTTGTTCTATTGATTGCCTTTAAAGATCTAGAAATATTATAATGTCTTAAACATAAATTTGAAAATAAGGGTAAAGCAGCAATATATCTATTTACCAACCTTTCAATACCAAAAAAAGAAAAAGGCATTAAAATTTTTCTATCTATCTTTACAGTTTGATAGTGAGAACTATCAAGAAAATTAGAAATGTCTGAAGCTCCAAGCAAGGTAGAGTTTATATTGACCATTTTTAGTTTTAATAAGGTAGCTAGATTTAACAAAGGTGACCACAAAGGCGAATAATATGAAACTATTAACCTAGTATCTTCATTAAAAAAACAATG
>CENJ01016335.1_pt1 | contig 10096 bp, 8 predicted proteins | sample 356161 | NCBI WGS metagenome assembly CENJ01 (sample SAMEA2619531, study PRJEB7988) | marine metagenome | biome: marine biome (ENVO:00000447); feature: surface water layer (ENVO:00002042); material: "saline water (ENVO:00002010), including plankton (ENVO:xxxxxxxx)" | depth 5 m | reverse complement strand
CATAAACAAAGTACTTTCCATCTTCATTTAAATCTTTTTTTGCAATTGTTTTGGGTTGATAGACCTCACAAGCTTCCAGTAGTTTGAAGACTTTCATTAAATTAATTTCTTTAATTCATTGAGTAATTTTGAAGAGTCTTTTTCAAGTTGTTCTATATCTTTTAAAATTTCACTTGGTTCTGGAAGAACTTCTTCTTGAATATGTGGGTTGATTACACCTAAATTAAATGTTTCTTGATTTATATCTTTGATATCTATTGTCCAAGTATTTTCTGATTTAGTATCTTTCTTTAAATTAATAAACTCGTTAAGATCATCTAAATTTAGGGGCTGACCCTTACCAATATTTCTAACTAAATTTAGTTGATAATATTGAATCTCTTTTGTTGGAGAACCTTTTTCAAAAAATAATACAACTGTTTTAACTCCTGCACCAGGAAATGTTCCACCCGGAAGATCTAATATTGTATGAAGATTGCAAGTTTCTAGCAATTCTTTTCTAAGCGATATTGATGCATTATCTGTATTAGAAAGAAATGTGTTTTTAATAACTACACCTGCTCTACCACCAGCTTTAAGTAGCTTAATAAAATGTTGCATGAAGAGATATGCTGTCTCACTACTTTTAATAGGAAAGTTTTGTTGTACTTCTTTTCTCTCTTTTCCACCAAATGGTGGGTTAGCTAAGATCACATCATGGCGTTCCGAGTCCTGAACATCTAAGACATTCTCTGTCAATGTATTGATATGTAAGATATTTGGTGCATCTACACCATGTAAAATCATATTCATTAATGCAATAATGTATGCAAGGGACTTCTTTTCTTTTCCGTAAAATGTATTGAATTGTAGTGTCTCTACATCTTCAACACTTAATTTACCTTTAGACATATGTTTAAATGCCTCGACTAAGAATCCTGCAGACCCAACAGCTGGATCGTAAACAGTATCTCCAATTTTTGGATTTACTTTTTCTACTATTGCTTGGATCAATGGTCTTGGGGTGTAATACTCTCCACCAGACCTTCCAGCATTTCCCATATCTTTAATTTTTTCTTCATAAAGATGAGACATTTCATGCTTTTCTTCTATTGATAAAAATTTTAAATTATCAATTGCATTTAATACATCTCTTAACGTGTAGCCACTTTGCAACTTATTGCTTATTTCAGAAAAGATTTCACCAATCTTATATTCCAAGGTATTAGCTTTTTCAATATCAGTTTTAAATGTATGTAAATAAGGCATAAGCTTTTCATTAACAAATTGAAGTAAATCATCACCAGTTAACGCGTTGACAATATCCTGTGATCCATCAGCTTTTTTTGGCACGGCCCAATTATCCCAACTAAATTCCTCTTCAAATAAAGGTTTATATTCTTTACCTTTGAGGGTTGCTTCATCAATTCTCTCTTTCTCTAAATCTGAGAGATATTTTAAAAATAATATCCACGAAGTCTGCTCAATGTAATCGATTGAAGTTGAGCAGCCTGCATCTTCTCTTAAGATGTTATCTACGGCTTTTAATGTTTGTTCATAAGACATTTTCATTGTTAATTATATACCTTCCTACTAAACCAAGCTGGCTCAGTTAACTTGAATGCTAGACCTGGTTGTTGTCTCCATTTTCGGAGATGTTTTTTTACTGTTTCTTTCCAAATTTCTTTAAATCGTTCTTTCATAAGTACTTCTTTGATTCCATGAGTACATGTAAAAGCAAGCCTTTTGGATTTGGATCAACTGTATTTAATTTTTCATACTTTTTAGCAGAATCAATCAAATCTGCATAAAAGAAATACTTTGTGACAAAATCAATTTTTTTAGAGTAGATTCTTTTTAATTTAAAAATAAGCCATCCTAATTCATAGCCAAATTTTGTAATTACTGCACTATGCGATTTATTTCTTCTAAGCCAATCCATAAGTGACGGTGAGTTTTTTGTTGCTACTACAGTGTCTGCACCTGCCCAAGTTACGCCATCTGCGTAATAGGGAGATGATAATTCTTTCGTATATTCATAATCCTGATTGGCTAAACTAGCTAAATTCGTTGCATCAATTATTAAGTTTTCAATTTCTTTTATTTCTAACAATGCATATGCAGAGTCAGTAAATTCTTTTTTTTCAAACTTATTCTTTTTTCTATTCATTTTTTCCTTTGTTCTACTCAATGTGCCTTAAATCTAAGGCACAGTTACTTAAAATCCTATGCTTGGTAGGTCTTGATTATTTCCTGGCATTCCGCCAAGTAAACCTATCTGCTTTGGTGGATTTTGGGTAAGAAATGCAAATAGAAATCCTTTAAATATTCTTTGGTTGTTAGTACCAGGAATAGTCCTAATTGATTCTTTTTCAACCAAATCCTGAACGTAAGCTTCTTCTATTCTGAGGTATTGTGCTACTTCTTTAATAGTCAATACTTCTGGGATTCGATCAAATTGCCTTTCCCAAATTGGTTTATCATCTTTTTTTAAAGATGGTCTATTATTATTTTTCATAATTACCTTCCGTTTACTCAAGCTGAAAATCTATTTTTCAGCTGTGTATGTGTTTTCAAGCTTTTCAATATTTCGAACCAAATTTTTTTCTAATTTATCGACGTTGTATCTTGCATCGGTAATATCAGATTCAGCTTTGGACATGTTTTCACGTATTGTGACAATTAGATTTATTTGTTCGCGTAAGTTCTTGAGACTTTTACTTACTTTTTCAAAATCAATTTTATTTTTACCTTTTCCAATTGTTCTTGATTGAGTAAGAGCTTCAAGCCTTGCAACTTGATAACAAACTTCTAGAGCGACCGTATCAAAAGTTTCTTTGTTAACGACTACTGAATAACGATTAGGCGCAAGCCGTGCAAAATTAGAATTTACTGGTGCAGATTTCAAAGATGATGCAACGTAGATTCCTACCTTAGCTTGTCGATTTTTGCATGATTCATCAAGTAATTTATTAACTTCATTGAGACTTTGCTTTCGTAATAAATCCTTAGATTCAAAAACAATTCTTGATGAGGTGCCATCAGAGTCTGAAACAACAATAACATGGTCTCCTTTTTTCTTACCTTTTCCAGTTTTAGATGATCCTTCTTTATGACCTACTTCTTCGACGATATCGCCGGCAATTATTGCATAAGAATGGAGTTGGTCATTTATTTGATCTTCAAATTCCAGACCTTTTTTAGTACCTTTTTCAGCTTCTTTTTGTACAAGTGCATTTGTATTTAAAACAGTTGCTATATCTGAAACAACCGTGACTAGTTCGTTAACAGGTTCGGTGACGCCTTTAATTGTTTGATCCTTAATCTTAGATAGTGGACTATTAACATCTGATGCGTCATTTAATTTTTTTATTTCTTTAAGAAAATCAGCTGTGACCTTATTAACTGTTTCTGTAACTAAATTTTCAAGATTGTTTGGTATTGATGACTTTTTATCAGTATTAAAAAGTTCTTGGAATTCGCTAACGAGTCTTTCGGACTCCCTTCCAACAGCTTTTGCGAGAAAACCATCTTTTCTTTTTAATAGTTTTGATAAATAATCTTCTAAAATATCTTCAACATCTTTTCCAGCTTTTTGAACATTTACAATGAATTCTTCGCGCTGATCATCGAGTTTTTGGTAGTCTATTTCATTTCTTGAGAACTTCCACATTCTTATGCCTAGATCTAGTAAAAAATCTATAAATGCTTTTTTCTTAGCTTCTGAGAGATCAGAGAGTTCTTGAAGAACATCTTTATCTTTAATCAAGATTGTATCTTTATATACATTGTCGATTACTTTTTTTAATTTTGTTTTTGTCATATTTTTCCTTTTTAACTCTTCTCCAGTTGTCCTGGAGATTTTTCTGCTATCTCTTTTTAAGAGATTCCAGAATTATTCTTATTAGTGTTATCAATGTTTTCTTCCTTTATTTACTCAATTCATGGGGCGAAATTTTTATAATTACTTGAACTTGCCCTGTACTTTCAAATAATTAATTTCGCCCCAACATATTTATGCAGCAACTTTTGAAATTTTGCTGCGGGCAGTATACGATATATTTTTCTTTTCTTTAAGTTGCTTTAAGAACTGAGGAAATGTATGTTGATGCATCATTGCATCAAGAAAGTTATTACTTACTGGATCGTTTGTATGTAATTTAAAATACTTTCCAGCATCAAGATAACTTGTTGCTTGTTCTTTGTTTTCAACATATGCATCGTCTGAGACGAATATTGAACCTGCTACTAAATGTAAATATTCTTTGGTAATTTTTCCTTTGTTCATCGATATTCTTGATTTCATTTCGTTTATTTCAATTAACGTTGCAATCCAGGCAATTGTTGATGGTCTTGTTTCTGAACCTTTCATATTCTTTGGTAAGGTTCCGAATGGGGCTGATAGCCTTCCAAGATACATTTCTAAATTACCATCAAGTAATTTTGAATTAAACTTACCAGCATATTCATTATCTAAAACATCTTGGTTAAATTTAATATCAAATCCTTCTTTGTCTAAACGGAATTGAGCAACCAAAGGTTTATCATTTAGATATCCTAGAAGCCTGTATCCGCCAAACATATTCTGTTTAGTTAACATTTTATTTTTCATTTATATCCTTTTTTTATCTTTGCTCTCTTGTGTGAAGCTCTGTCTTTAACAAAGCTTCACACGACGTCATTGATGGCAGAAAGGAGGTAACATCCATCAATTTTTGAACATTTAATAAATAACTAGAATAAGTCTTTATTAAATTGAAGTTCTCACAAGTTTGAAAACCTAAACAAAATTAATTTTCTAAATAAAATCTGTCAAGTTTTCTCTCTAGGTCTTTTAAATTTTTCATTAAAATGACCTATATTTGAATGAGCTGAAACTATTTCAAAGTTGCTTTCCAACTTCATTTCTCTTTGTTTCTGCTCACTAATTATGTATAGTTCGACTTTTTCTCTCTAGGTCTTTTTTTTCTTTAATGCTTTTAAAATTTGAATAGTATCTTTTTGAGGTTGGTCAAAAAATCCCTCTGGTATTTTATCTGTAATAAACTCGCCATTTTCATTTATATCCATTTTTATAAGATTTGTACCATTTTTTTCATCTATATTTGTAAAGTAAATCGAAATATCAATATCTTTTTCTTTTTCAGTATTTTCTACAATTCGTAAACGTAGTCTATTTATTAAGTGATCACTGTGAGTCTCTACAAGTATTTTTCTGCCACGCTTAGCGAATGTGATAATCATATCTGCAAGATTAGCCTGAGCTTCTGGATGAAGGTTTTGTTCAACCTCTTCAAGTAAAAGCATTTTTCCATTGGAAATTATTAGCTGTGTAATTATTGGTAAAACTTGATTAACCCCCGATCCTACATTTTCAACAGTATCTTCTCCAACCATTAAATTTAATCCAGATGTTTCGTCAATATCAATTTTCATTTCGTTTCCAAAAATAAACGAAGACCAAATGTCTAGATGTTGGCTTAAAGGAAGTTCATATAGAGCATTATCAGACAAACCCTTTTGATCTAATCCGTCCAAATAACTTTGTGGAAGCGGCGAAACAAATTTATCATTTTTATGTATATTTAAATAATTTGTTAAAAATTCTGAACTTGAACCTAGTGGAGAAATATTATTTCCACCATAGTATCTACCACTGTTTAAATTTGATACATTTCTTGTTGCGCTTAGAAAGTTAAAATCTGAATAAAAAGAGTTGCCAGAAAAAAAAGTAAAACCGTCTCCTCTTCTACTTGAATAATTAAAAAAGCCTGGAAAATCTCTTACATCATCAAAATTTGAATCTTTTTCTTTTGGAAGTATTATAAATTTACCTGTTTCAAGAAGATCTTCAATACTGGTTGAGTTATCAACTTCTAAAATTTGCAAGTTAGATGTTATAGCTTGTTGATATTCTTTTAAAATATCGTTATCTAGAAAATTTGGTATAAGTAGTTTTAACAAAGTGTATGTCTCAATTTTATTGATATTTGATTCACATGAATTTAAAATCTCCTTAAATAAATTTACAGCTTTTTGATCTATTAATTTATCTAATTTTTCCTGATCTGATAAAAAATATGAAAAATTCGTATCTTCTGTAGAAATTCCTTCTTTTGTTAATTTATTCAATTTATCAAGAGCTCTATTTTTTTCAATTTCTAAATTTTCAAGATCTTTAAATTTACTTTCCAAATCTTTATTTAGATCATTTATATTTTTTCTAATATTTTTGTTTATGTTTGTATCATCATTTTTTTTAAGAGTCTCCCTGATGAGTGATTCTCTTTTGGCATCTAATATAAACATTTCTTCTTTTACATCGAAGATTTCATTTTTAAATTTTTCAATAATTTCATTGAAATTTGAAATTTCATTTTCTTTAGTTTGTTCATGAAGGTTTAAAAGTTCATCAATTTCATCATCTAAGCTGTTAGTACTATTTATAAAATTATCTTGAAAATTTATGTACGCAGATTCTACCTTCTTTGGCAAAAGATTAGTTATTGCTTGTTGTTTTTCATAAATTTCGAAAACACCTTCTGTATCGCCTGAACCAAATAAGTAAGAACGAATAGCTCGTGAAAAATTTCCAGCAAGAAGTGTTTTGCTAATTTCAGACTCCCTCAATTCCTCATCCGTAATTATATTTCCTGAAGCAGTTTCAACTATACGTACAAAATTTAAATCTGAACTTAGTAAATCAACCAATTCGTCAGCAAATGCATCACCTTCATTTATAGACTTGTGTTCTTTCTTATTGTTTATATCTAAATGCTTTAATAATTCATCTGCTTGAAATTCTCTTAAACTTGAATATCTTTCAAAGAATCTGCCAGATAAGCGTCTTTGGTTTTCTTTGATTTGTTTTTCCAGCTCAATTCTTTGTGAGGTTTTATCCGGTTTATGTGCTGTGATATTATATAAATTTAGTAGCTCTGCAAAGTTTATAGAATCAATATATGCTTCTTTATTATCTGGAATAAACTCTTCTTCGTTTAAAAGCTTCTTGTCGACCACATAACTTTTTATATCATTATTTATAGAATCAGAAAGTTCAGATTCTAAATCAATAATTTCTAGATTTTCAAGTCTATATTGTAAATCGTCTAAAAAATTCTTCTTAATATCAAAGTTGAATAAATCTTTAATAACGAAACCTTTTCCCAATTCTTCTGGAGTGCTTATTTTTTTATTTCTAAGTTGGTACAGCATCTGTGAAATACTGAATTCTTGATCAAGCTCAACAGGGGTATCTAATAAAATTTCGCAGAACTTTTTAAAAATTAAAAACTTAAACAGATCTTCTCTGGAAACCAAAGAAGAGTCTGTATTTTCATCATTGTTTTCAAATCCTGATGGCAATGCAGGCTGGTTTTCTGTTATGTTTACTTCGGAAGGGTGAAATAAATATTTCCTTCTGTGAGTATCACCTCTCATATCTTTAATGACTAAATAAGGATTTTTAAAATCAAGTTCTTTTTCTTTTAGTTCAACTTCGATTTTATTTAATTTCTCTAGTTGATTTATAACTTTGATACTTTCTTCTTCGAATAGGTATGGATTGCTATACAGCTTTCTATGAACATACCAACCAACTGTACGTTGATCATTTGTAATTATCTTATTTTGATATTTGTACTTCCATTCTTTTTCTCTAGCCTTTTGTTTATTTGCCTTATGAGTTATTGAAACTTCTTCTAACTGTAAATCAGCACTTGATGATTGATTTGTTGATAGTTTAAAAACTATTACTTGAATAAATTCATCATTCTCATTCCAAGTTAACGTTATCGTTGATGGTGATTTTTCACTGTTTCTAGATTGAACAGTTCTATTTAAAATATTTTCAGCGCTTGTTCCTAATTGAATTAGAGGACCATTTATCGGAACTTTTCCTGGTTGGCCAGAAGTGAGGCTTTCTAACCATTGTAAAATAAGCAACAAAGCATGCGTAAAGCTACTTTTTCCAGCTGAATTAAAACCACTTAAGAAAGTCCCTGTTCTTAATTCAAGTGTTTCGTTAATTATTGATTTAAAATTTTGAATTTGTATTGTTCTGAGATTATCTATTTTTGAAATTCTTTGAATTACTGATGAGGGAAATAATGGTCGTTGAAATTGAATATCAGGAGGTTGAGTTAGTCTTTTTCTTTGCCGTAAAATGTTATCCCTCGATGTTTCATTCATTTATGAACTCTCTTTCCAATATAAGATTTTTATTTAACGTGATGAAATTTTCATCTGAGATTTTATTAACATTTTCATAGTTTTCAGAGTCAATTCTTGCGAAATAATTTAACTTAGTTAAAAGAGAAGATCTGTGAGGATCCCTTGAGTCAATAGGATGTTGTATTTTTTTATATTTTTTAACATTGATATTTCGTTCTAATAAAAGCTCCACATCATTTATATCAATATTTCCTAAATAGCCCTCATCTAAATTAATTAAGTTGTAACTGTAGTCATACAGATACTCAGCTAAAACTGCGATTTCAGTATTTAATGAGTTCATTTTTGGATTGATTATTATTGACTGTTCCGATGCAAGAAATACGTCTTCAACAACTGGATGTCCAGTTACAAACTGATCTTCAAAATTATTTTGAAAAACAAGAAACATAATTGACTCAGACCCTTCACCACTAATTAATATAAGATCTCCTTTAGTCAAGTTGTTAAGTTTCTTTTTATCAAATAGAACTCTGCTAGGTTTAGAACAATAAGCATTTAAAAGAGTAAGTTCATTCCTAAAATTTTCAGAGGCATCATAGTTTTCATCATTGAGCAACATTTCGTTAACCTCGGGTGTTACCTCATATATGCCCTCTACTTTATTATCAGCAACTTTTTCAAAAATATCTAAAGGTTTTAAATTTATAGATGATAATACTTGAATCGAATCATCTTCATAATCCTGACTTTCTAACTCAAAGTCAAAGAGTGATTTAATTTCTTTAATTTTCATTATCTTTTTGTTCCTTCATTCTGTTTAAACTAGTAAAGATCAATATATCTATTGGTGATTGCACTATTTCTAAAGTTGGTAAGTATTCATAAATTTTAGTCAACTTAAGCAAAACCTCTTTTAAATCAATTTCTTCGTTTTTCTCCTCATAAATCATAAATAGTTCGACTTTTTCTAAATTTTGTTGATTTTCGTGAAGTAAATATTCATATTCTTCAAATATGGTATTGAAAATATCGTTATTTATATTTACAAAAATATGTTCTAAATAATTGTTAATATACTTAAATACTCTAGCCAACTCTTCATGTACTTCTATTTCACTTATCAGATCAAATGGATCTGATATCTCTCCTAATAAATCAAGAGTTTGATCCTGAACAGCCATTTCTTTATATTCATGATCAATTTTTTTTGCATCAATTAGCAGCTCAGCCATAATTACTTTTAAGTCGTACATTGAAACAGCATTCTCTGAGTTAAATCTAAATATTACTTTTAGAATTCTTGCATATTTTTTGTTACTATATGGATTCCAATCCTGGTAGTTAAATTCTCCTGTATTTTCATCAAACTTTGGCGGGTTTTGTTTGACCAGTTCTAAGTTGTCATAAACGTTTGATGCATATAAAACTTTTGGAGAATCATAATTTTCATTTATTTTCACTGCATAAAAGTAAGGCGGCTGTGCTGGTATTTTTTCATAAACAAAATTAACACCTTCCGCTTTAAATGCGTTTTCAAATGCTTTCTCTACATTTTGGTTTTCTGGCTTATTTCTTATTAAATTTCTGATCTTTCTCCACTCCATGTCTAAAATCGTGTTGTCTGAAGGAATTGTTTCATAAAATTGTGACATTGAGTTTAGTAATAGTCCCCTAAAATTTTTAGTTTCTCTATCTGATCGTATCAATATATCCTTCAACCCTTTTGCTTTTTTGATATTTCTATATATTTCTTTCTGGAGATGCTCAAAACGTTTATCATCATATTTTTTCTTTGAGTCTTTAAGGTTTTTAAGTTCTCTAAATTCATCTAAAGTTGACTTTTTGATATTGAATAATCTGGCTGCAATAAATTCTTCATAAAAAAGAAGCATGCCAGAAGTAATTATTATTTTGCTATAATTGCTATTGCCTTGGGGTATTT
>CENJ01032890.1_pt1 | contig 10098 bp, 8 predicted proteins | sample 356161 | NCBI WGS metagenome assembly CENJ01 (sample SAMEA2619531, study PRJEB7988) | marine metagenome | biome: marine biome (ENVO:00000447); feature: surface water layer (ENVO:00002042); material: "saline water (ENVO:00002010), including plankton (ENVO:xxxxxxxx)" | depth 5 m | reverse complement strand
GGATCAATCTCGATCGTGAAGCCGACATGACCGTCCTTGATGACGATGCCGGAAACCTGCCCAGCGGTGACAATATCGGTATCCTTGCCGGGCGGCGTCACCGTCGCGAGTGCCGCCGAGATCATTGCGTCTGTCAATTCATTGGCCATGCTTGAAATCACCAGCCTGTGTGCAAATATGTGGATGACTTGAGGGTGACATAAGCCGTCCGTGGTGGTTTTGCAACAGCAGGATCATTGCCCATCGGCGGCAGCTCTCCAACAGATTCAGGTGCGGATGCCTGCCACCCTTAACAGGTGGGGCATCGGCGCCATGTTGAAACCGAAGGCGATGGAGTAGGCACATCATGCCATGGAATAATCAGGGTGGAGGCGACCAGGGCGGCCCGTGGGGCGGATCTGGTGGCGGCGGAGGTCGCGGTGGCGGCAGTGGCGGCAGCGGCGGCGGCAATGGCGGCAACCCGTGGGGTTCCGGCGGCGGCGGTTCGCAGCAGGATCTGGACAAGGTCGTCCGGCAGGGGCGCGAGGCGCTTAACAGGCTTGTCCCGTCTGGCGGAAAATCAATGTCCTTGCTGGTCATCATCGCCATCGCAATCTGGGCGATGACGGGCTTTTACCGCGTCAATCCTCAGCAACAGGGCGTCGTGCTGCGGTTTGGTGAGTGGGTTCGCACCACCGCGCCGGGGCTGCATTATCACATTCCCTATCCGGTCGAGAGCGTGATGACCCCCGAGGTCACGCGCGACAACCGGATCGAGGTCGGCTTTCGCGACGTCAGCGGCAACAGCTCGTCGCGCCGCGATATCGCCGATGAAAGCCAGATGATCACCGGCGATGAAAATATCGTCGATATCGACTTCGTGGTTTTCTGGCGAATCTCTGACGCTGGCCAGTATCTGTTCAACCTTGCTGAGCCCGATCAGACGATCAAGGTCGCTGCCGAGGCGGTGATGCGTGAGATCATTGGCCGCACCCAGATCCAGACGGCGCTGACCGAAGGCCGTCAGGATATTCAGGTTCAGGCCCGTGCGCAGCTTCAGGAGCTTCTTGACGAATATGGCTCCGGCGTGCGCGTCCGCGACGTACAGCTTCTGGCCGTCGACCCGCCATCCGACGTGATCGACGCCTTCAACGAGGTGCAGCGGGCGCGTCAGGACCGTGACAGGCTGAAGAACGAGGCCGAGGCTTTCCGTAATGACGTCGTGCCGCGGGCACGTGGTGCGGCGGCAAAGCTTATCGCCGAGGCCGAGGCTTATGAAGCCGAGGTGGTGAACCGCGCAGCGGGTGACGCATCGCGTTTCGATCAGGTCTATCAGGCCTACAGGTTGAACCCCGATGTCACGAAAGAGCGCATCTATATCGAAACCGTTGAAGAGATTTTCTCCAATGTCGAGAAGATCATCATCGACGAGCCTGCCGGTGGCAGCGGTGTTGTGCCGTATCTGCCGCTTCGCGAACTGAACAAGCCGTCGGGAGGAAACTGACATGGGTGCCACTCGTCTTGTGTCGATCGTCGCGATCGTCCTTCTCATCACGGCGGCATCGAGCGCGCTGTTCACCGTCAACCAGACCCAGCAGGCGCTGGTGCTTCAGTTTGGCGAGCCGAAGCGGACCATCCAGGAGCCCGGCCTTGCCTTCAAGCTGCCGTTCATCCAGGACGTCACCTATTACGAAAAGCGGGTTCTCAGCCTGATCCCGCAGGACGCCGAAGAGGTGATTCTGTCTGACCAGAAACGTCTTCAGGTCGATGCCTATGCTCGCTGGCGGATCGAGGATCCGCTGCTGTTCTACCAGACAGTCCGCAATGAGCTTGGCGCGCGTGGCAGGCTCGAGGCGATCATCGATTCATCCGTTCGCCGGGCACTTGGTCGTGAGACCCTGGCCTCGATCCTGACCGGTCAGCGGAATGACATCGTCCGCTCGATCGGTGAAGAGGTGAACGCGTCGGTATCGTCGCTTGGTATCCAGATCATCGATGTGCGCCTGCGGCGTGCCGATTATCCGACCGCGACAAGCCAGAACATCTTCAACCGGATGAAGTCCGAGCGTGAGCGTGAAGCCAAGGAATTCCGCGCGACTGGTGAGGAAGAGGCACAGAAGATCCGTGCCGACGCCGAAAAGACCAGGACCGTGATCCTGTCCGAAGCTCAGCGTACGGCGCAGGAGACTCGCGGTACCGGCGATGGCAAGGCAATTCAGATCTATGCCGACAGTTTCGGCCAGGATGCCGAGTTCTTTGCCTTCTACCGGTCCATGGAGGCTTACCGGAAGTCGATGGGAGCGAACGATACCTCGATGGTGCTTTCGCCCGACAGCAGCTTCTTCCGTTTCTTCATGGATAAGAGCGGCGCAGGACAGAAATAACCAAAACTCTGCCATTTTTTGGTCACGGAGCTTGTCTTTGATCATGGCAGACCGCGGGAGCGCTGGGCGCTCCCGCAGCTTATTTCGTAATCCTTTCTGACAGGAGATCAGATCCCATGTTGATGAAAATGCTTCGCCCGATGCCGGCCCTCGCCGGACTGGCGATCATGTTCATGACGCTCGAGGTTGGCGCTGCCGACCGTCCGGACAGTTTCGCGGACCAGGTCGAACGTCTGTCACCGGCCGTCGTGAATATCTCGACGACGACTATTGTGAATGAAGGCCCGCCTACGGATATGCCGCAATTTCCGCCGGGCTCGCCATTCGAGGATTTCTTCAAGAATTTCGGTGACAATGACCGCAAGCGGCGGGCGGCCTCGCTTGGCTCCGGTTTCATCATCGATGATGCCGGCATCGTGGTCACGAACTTCCACGTGATCGAAAATGCCGAGGAAATCACCGTTACCCTCGCCGATGAGACATCCTTCACGGCGAAGGTTCTTGGCCAGGACCAGAAAACCGATATCGCCGTTCTGAAGATCGATCCTGGCGATGCCGAGCTGACTGCGGTTCCCTTTGGTGACTCCGATAGCCTTCGCGTTGGTGACTGGGTGCTTGCCATCGGCAATCCGTTCGGTCTTGGCGGCACCGTCACGGCGGGCATTGTCTCGGCGCGCGGCCGCGATATCGGCAATGGCCCCTATGATGATTTCATCCAGACGGACGCCTCGATCAACCGTGGCAATTCCGGCGGCCCGCTGTTTAATACCGAGGGCGAGGTGATCGGCATCAATACAGCGATCTTCTCGCAGAGTGGCGGTTCGGTCGGCATCGGATTTGCGATTTCGTCAAACCTTGCCAAGCGCGTCACCTCGCAGCTTGCCGAATTCGGCACGACACGGCGTGGCTGGCTTGGTGTCTTCATCCAGGAAGTCACCCCGGATATTGCCGACTCGCTTGGTCTTGATAACGCCGCTGGCGCACTTGTCAGCACGGTGAACGAGAACAGCCCGGCACAGGCCGCCGGCCTTGAACCTGGTGATGTCATCGTCAGCTTTGACGGCAAGATGATCGACAAGATGCGTGACCTGCCGCGGATCGTCGCGGAAACCGAAATCGGCAAGACCGTGCCGGTTGAAGTTGTCCGCAACGGCGAGAGCATAGAAGTTCAGGTTACGCTTGGCGAGCTTGAGAAGGCCGAACTTGTCGGGATCGTCAATGACGAGGCCACGGGCGACGGGCAAAGCTTCGACCAGCTTGGCTTTGCGGTCGAGAACCTGACCGCCGAACTGGCAGCTGAGCTTGGACTTGAAGCCGACATGCGCGGCGTTGTCGTCACAGAGGTTGCTGACGGTGGCCCTGCCGCTGCCAAGGGGCTGCAGGTTGGCGACATCATAAAGCGCTTTGGCCAGCGCCGTGTCGAGGATGCCGCCGATCTTGGAAAATCGGTTGCCGAGACGCGCGCGGCCGGACGTGCCGGAGTGCTCCTCCTTGTCGAGAGCGAGGGGCGTGAGCGCTTCATCCAGATCGGGTTTGCCAAGGAATGATGGCCTAGCCCGACATAAAAGACATCAAAAAGGGCCGGCTTCGACCGGCCCTTTTCTGTAAGGCTTCGTGATTGGTCAACTGCCGGCGAATTCCGCCTCGCCATAGCCCTGGAGATAGAGCAGCCCCGTCAGATCGGTGTGGTTGAGCTGCACCGCCACCGCCTCGCGAAGAAGCGGCTTTCCCTTCAAGGCCACGCCAAGTCCGGCGGCCTGCAGCATCGCAAGGTCGTTCGCCCCGTCGCCAATACAGACGGCGTCATCGCGGGCGATGCCAAGCGCGGCGCAATAATGGTCAAGGAAGGCAAGCTTTGAATCCCGGTCGAGGACCGGCTTGGCAACGGTGCCGGTCAGGCGGCCATCTTTCGCCTCAAGCAGATTCGCGTGGTGGTCGTGAAAGCCGCACATCGCAGCCACCGGGCCAGTGATTGCGGTGAAGCCGCCCGAGACCAGATAACAGGAGGCGCCATGCGCCCGCATTGTCCTGACAACAAGCTCTGCGCCGCCGGTCAGTTCTGCCTCTGCCAGCGCCAGCTCGATCAGGCTTTCGGGCTGGCCGCGGAGAAGCGCCACGCGTTCATCCAGCGCCGCCGCGAAATCCAGCTCGCCGCGCATGGCGCGTTCGGTAATCGGGATGATCGCCTCGGCAAGGCCGGCGATTCGTGCCATATCGTCAAGGGACTCGGATGTGATGATGGTGCTGTCCATATCGGCGATCAGCAGCGTCTTACGACGACCAGTGGCAGGCAGAATGTTGATATCGCTTTCACTTTCGTCCGCCTGCTGCCTTAGCCGGGGCAGGGTGCCAGCATCATATTCGGCGATGGGGATGTCCCAGGCCCTGTCGGCATCGAGCCATCTGGCGCTGGCCGCATCAGCCTTTATCTCGGCGGCGGCAAGACATGCCAGCCCATCCTCGACACTAAGGCAGGGCCGTTCGGAACTTGAAAAAACGGCGAAATGATGCACCTTGGCCTGACCCCTTTTTTGGCTCAAATTGCCCTGGCTCGGAAAGTCTCCGGCGCCAAGGCGAACAGGATAAACCACAGATCGGTATGGCTGACCACTCTGAAATAGCGCGTGCCACCGCCGCCGGGGCCGTGGTGATGATCTGCGGACCGACCGCCGCCGGCAAATCGGGTCTGGCGCTGGCGCTGGCCGAAGAGGCCGGCGGCGTGGTCATCAATGCCGACTCGATGCAGCTTTACCGCGATCTGCGTGTTCTGACAGCGCGCCCCGATGAGGCGGAGATGGCGCGCGCGCCGCACCGCCTTTACGGTGTCATTGACGGGGCCGAGCGCGCCTCCGTCGCGGCCTGGCTGGCGATGGTGGCAGAGGCGGTGGCAACGGCGCGGCAGGATGGCTGCCTGCCGATCATCGTTGGCGGCACCGGGCTGTATTTTCATGCGGCGATCCATGGCATCGCGCCGATCCCGGAGGTGCCAGAGGACATCCACGCCGATTGTCGCCGACAGCTTGTTGCGCAGGGCGGTGTGGCGTTTCGCGCCGCGCTTGCCGGGCTTGATCCGGTGACGGCTGAGCGGCTTCATGATGGCGACAGTCAGCGTCTGGTGCGGGCGATGGGGGTTGTGCGTGCCACCGGCAGGCCGCTCAGCGAATGGCAGGCTGGGCCGCATCAAGGGGCCATTGACGGCGTGCCGCTTCGCATCGCCATGATGCCGCCGCGCGACGATCTTTATCGTGCCATCGACCGACGGTTCGCGATGATGATGACAGGGGGCGCCGCGGACGAGGTGGCGGCGCTGACGGCGCGGGACCTCGATCCATCGCTGCCAGTCATGAAGGCCATCGGTGTTCGCGAAATTATCGCCATGCAGGCTGGTGAAATCGCCCCGTCGCAGGCGGTGGAACAGGCCAGCCGGGACAGCCGTCGCTACGCAAAACGGCAGATGACATGGATTCGCAATAACTTTAATGCTGAAATTACCTTTTCAGAGCAACAATTGGAAAGAAAAACTCAGGATATCTTTGCAATTCTGTCGAAAACAGGTTGACCAGCGTCACCATCCTGCGTTATTACTCAACCAATATTAGGAACCGAGGTTCCGTTGGTTTTTATGCAAATTCTGCCATTTACCTGACAGCGCCACCCCGGCCGGGAGGGCGTTTTTTAATGGCGACAGACGGTCAGGCCGAATTTTTGGGGCCTGCAGGGGACATGATGATGCCAAAATCTGCACCGGCAGCAGGTGAGACTAGGGATGACTCGGACAAGACGGCGATGATGCCGGGGGCCGAGCTGCTTCTCAAGACGCTCGAGGATGAGGGAGTCGAGGTTGTCTTCGGCTATCCCGGTGGCGCCGTGCTGCCGATCTATGATGCGTTGTTCAAGAACAACAAGATCAAGCACATTCTGGTCCGGCATGAGCAGGCGGCGGTTCATGCTGCCGAGGGTTATGCCCGCTCGACCGGCAAGACCGGCGTTGTGCTTGTGACGTCCGGCCCGGGCGCGACAAACGCTGTCACCGGGCTGACAGATGCCCTTATGGACTCGGTGCCGGTTGTCTGTCTGACCGGCCAGGTGCCGACGCATCTGATCGGTAATGACGCGTTCCAGGAGGCCGATACGACCGGCATCACGCGCGCCTGCACAAAACATAACTATCTGGTCAAGGATGTTGAAACACTCCAGACGACGGTGATCGAGGCATTTCATGTCGCGGCATCGGGTCGTCCGGGACCGGTCCTGATCGACCTGCCGAAAGATGTCCTGATGGCGAATGTCGCCTACCGGATGGAGCTGGACAAGGCGGCGGCACAGGCCCGCTACATGCCGCAGACCGATCCCGATCCGGCCGCGATCAGCGCCGCTGTGGACATCATGATGCGGGCCGAAAGGCCTGTCATCTATGGCGGTGGCGGGTTGATCAATTCCGGCCCCCGTGCCTCGGAACTGCTGACCGAGCTTGTTCATATGACAGGCTGGCCAACAACGCTGACCCTGATGGGGCTTGGCGCGCTGTCGGCAGATGACAGCCATTTCCTCGGCATGCTCGGCATGCACGGCACCTATGAGGCGAATCTCGCGATGCATGGCTGCGATACCATGCTCAATCTCGGGGCGCGTTTTGACGACCGTGTGACAGGATTGCTGACCGGCTTTTCGCCGAACTCGACAAAGATTCACTGTGATATCGACCCGTCATCGGTCAATAAGAATGTGCAGGTTGATCTGGCGGTGATCGGCGATGCGACGCGCATCATCGAGGCATTGCTGGCCGAGTTGAAGACGCGCAAATTCAAGCCGCACAAACCGTCGCTTGACAAGTGGTGGGGGCAGATCGAGGGCTGGCGCAAGCGCGACTGCCTGAAATTCAACCAGACCGGCAAGATCATCAAGCCGCAATACGCCATCAAGCGTCTGTGCGAGATGACGGCTGGTCAGGATGTCTACATCACCACCGAGGTTGGCCAGCACCAGATGTGGGCGGCGCAATATTTCGACTTCCATCTGCCGAACCGCTGGATGACGTCGGGTGGGCTTGGCACCATGGGTTATGGCCTGCCGGCGGCGCTTGGCGTGCAGGTTGCGCATGCGGGGGCGACCGTGATCGACATTGCCGGCGAGGCATCCTTCATGATGAACATGCAGGAATTGTCGACACTGGCGCAATATAACCTGCCGGTGAAGATGTTCATCATCAACAATGAATGGATGGGCATGGTGCGGCAATGGCAGGAACTGATCCATGGCGGGCGCTATTCGGAATCCTACAGCGCCTCACTGCCGGATTTCGTGAAGCTTGCCGACACCTTCAACATGAAGGGGCTTGTCGCGCGGCAGGCCGATGATCTGGATCAGGTCATCACCGAAATGCTGGAGACGCCGGGGCCGGTGATTGCCGATATCCGGGTGGCGAAGGAAGAGAACTGTTTCCCGATGATCCCGTCCGGCGCGGCGCATAACGACATGCTGCTTGGCCCTGATGACCAGGCGCAAAAGCCGGTATCCGAGGAAGGCATGGTCCTGGTCTAGCGCCGGACCACGCCTGATCCCTCCCGCCAGAGCTGGCAGGGAAAGTAAGCTGGCCGAGGTCTGGCCAAGAGCTGTCAAGGAAAGCACAATGTCTGACACGCCCCTTATCGAACGGCATATCATTTCCGTTCTTGTTGATAACGAGCCCGGCGTCCTGGCGCGGGTGATTGGCCTGTTTTCGGGCCGTGGCTACAACATCGAAAGCCTGACCGTCGCCGAGACGGATGGTCCCAACGCGCTGTCGCGGATTTCGGTGGTGACATCGGGAACGCCGATGGTCATCGAACAGATCAAGGCGCAGCTGGCGCGTCTCGTGCCGATCCATTCGGTTCGCGATTTGACCGAAAATGACGTGGCGATTGAACGTGAACTTGCGCTGGTGAAGATCATCAACCGCGGCGATGATCGCATTGAGGCGCTGCGGATTGCCGACACCTTCCGTGCAAGGACACTGGACAGCACGCTGAATAGTTTTGTATTTGAAGTCACGGGTAATACCTCCAAGGTCGACGCCTTTGTCGATTTGATGCGCTCGCTTGGTGATGTTGAGGTGGCGCGAACCGGTGTTTCCGCCATTTCGCGTGGCAACAGGATTGATCTGGAGGCGAAGTAACACGGGCTGGCGCCGATATGCCGGGCCGCGTAAACATCCGGCGGTGGCCGTTCACGGGCCAACCGCCAAACGCGTTGGAGGCCGGTGCCTGAACAGCTGCCGGCCATTTTCATGAAGGAGAACCAAGTCCATGCGAGTCTATTACGATCGTGACGCCGATGTCGGCCTGATCAAGAAAAAGAAAGTCGTCATCGTCGGCTATGGCAGCCAGGGTCATGCCCACGCCGCCAATCTGAAGGACAGTGGCTGCACCGATGTGGCGGTCGCGTTGCGCCCGGACTCGAGCAGTCGCGCCAAGGCGGAATCCGCCGGCTTCAAGGTCATGGACGTGGCCGAGGCAGCGGCATGGGGCGACATGATCATGATGCTGACCCCGGATGAATTGCAGGCTGACATCTATCGCGATGAGATTGTGGCCAATATTCGCCCCGGCGCCGCCATCGCCTTTGCGCATGGCCTGAACGTGCATTTCAACCTGATCGAGCCGCGCGCCGACATCGACTGCCTGATGGTCGCGCCAAAGGGTCCGGGTCACACGGTTCGTTCGGAATATGTCCGTGGCGGCGGCGTGCCGTGTCTTCTGGCCATCCACCAGGACGCGTCGGGCAATGCCCATGATGTCGGGCTGTCCTATGCCTCGGCTGTTGGTGGTGGCCGGTCGGGCATCATCGAGACGACCTTCCAGGAAGAATGCGAGACCGACCTGTTCGGTGAGCAGGTGGTACTCTGTGGCGGCCTGGTCGAACTGATTAAGGCTGGCTACGAAACGCTTGTTGAGGCCGGTTATGCGCCGGAAATGGCGTATTTCGAGTGCCTCCACGAGGTCAAGCTGATTGTCGACCTGATCTATGAGGGCGGCATCGCGAACATGAACTACTCGATCTCGAACACCGCTGAATATGGCGAGTATGTCACCGGCCCGCGGATCATCACCGACGAGACGAAGGCCGAGATGAAGCGCGTTCTCGATGATATCCAGTCGGGCCGTTTCACCCGCGACTGGATGCTCGAAAACAGGGTCCACCAGACCAACTTCAAGGCCACGCGTCGCCGCAACGCAGAGCATCCAATCGAGACGGTTGGCGAGGAACTTCGCGGCATGATGCCATGGATTGGCGAGAACCGTCTGGTCGATAAGGCGAAGAACTAGATTTCGCCTTTTTTATCAGCTACAAGGTGGCTTGGTGGCGGAAAGGTCTTTCTGCCGCAGGCCATTTGTTGCTTTTAGGGCCGTTTTTCACGGCGCAGGGGAGCTCGCATGCTTAGATCGGTACTCGATATCTTTACCGCTGACATCGGCATTGACCTAGGGACTGCCAACACCCTCGTCTATGTTAAGGGCAAGGGGATTGTCCTTGATGAACCGTCCGTTGTCGCCATGGCCGAGGTGCGGGGCCGCACCCAGGTGCTGGCGGTTGGTGAGGAAGCCAAGGTGATGCTTGGCAAGACACCCGGTAACATCCGTGCCATCCGCCCGATGGCCGATGGTGTGATTGCCGATTTTGAAGTCGCCGAGGAGATGATCAAGCACTTCATCCGCAAGGTGAATGGCCGGCTGAATTTCTCCAGCCCGCAGGTGAT
>CENJ01330728.1_pt1 | contig 10109 bp, 9 predicted proteins | sample 356161 | NCBI WGS metagenome assembly CENJ01 (sample SAMEA2619531, study PRJEB7988) | marine metagenome | biome: marine biome (ENVO:00000447); feature: surface water layer (ENVO:00002042); material: "saline water (ENVO:00002010), including plankton (ENVO:xxxxxxxx)" | depth 5 m | reverse complement strand
TCTTTTATGACTTTCTCAAATAGTATATTACTTTGAAATTTTTGATTTAAAAAGTCTAAATAATTTAAGTTGTAATTCCATAATTTGCCATAAGAATTAAAATTCCAATCTATCTTTTTATCAAAAACAATAATCTTGTTAATGAAATTAAATTCATACTTATTTTTTGAAATACAATTATTTTTTTTTAAAAAAATGTATTTGTTAATTGGACTAAATTCTTCATGTATATTGATTTTTTTTTGAAAAAAATTAATTCTTAACCTATTAAAAATCAGAAAAACAAACTGCTCTGCCTTTAGATATTTAATACTCCTAATATAAATTTGGAATGTTTTATAAACTTTAAAAAGCATTTTATAAATATCGTGATAGAACAAATAAAATCAGAGTTTCTGCATATATTTTTGAAATTGATCAATTACAAGCTCCACTCTTTTCATTTGAGTAGCTGTACCAATTGTTATTCTAACATAATCTTTTGTTGAATTAATATGACTGTAATCCCTAATGTAAATTTTTTTATTTTCTAGAAATTTGATAAAATTATTCTTGTACTCAGTATCAACTTTCATAAAAATAAAATTACCTGAACCATAAATTGGTTTTACCCAAGTTAAATTATTTAGATAATTAAAAAAAGACTTTTTATTTCGATTTACACTATTTACATATTCCTTAACGTATTTAATATCTTGCAAGGCAGCATTAGCAGCCTCTTGGGCAAATAAGGAGATATTTTTTGGGTTTCTAATTTTATTAATTGTTTCTATTATATCTTCATTTGATATCATGTAGCCAATTCTAAAACTAGCTAAACCAAATGCTTTAGAAAATGTCCGAGATATTATTACATTATCGTTTTTAATAATGTAATCTGAAAAAGTTTTTTCGCTAAATTCATAGTATGCCTCATCAAAAATAAATAATATATTATTGAACTTTTTTATAATTTTTTCAAACTTACTTTTCTCATGTAATGTACCCGTTGGGTTGTTTGGATTCACGACATACACAATCTTTGGATTAAGTTCTGACAATTGCTTTTCAAAAGCTTTAAAATTTAATTTAAAATTTGGTTTATCCAGACTGAAAAATATAACTTCTGCATTATTAGCTTCAGCAACAGCACGAAAATTATCATAGGTTGGTGAAACAGTCAGTATTTTATCATTTGTTGATACGAATGCTCTAACAATATGTTCGTGTAAGGAATCAGAACTTGCAAAGTATTGTATATTTTTTTCCATGACATTACAATATTTTGCTATTGATTTTTTCAAAACTGTATTTTCAATATCAGGATACCAGTTCCATTTTCTTTCAGAAAAAATTTGTTTTATTCTTTCATAAACTTTTGGTGAAGGTCTAATAGTAGATTCATTCCAATCTAGCTTAAGTACATTATCATCACCAACGTGAATCCAGGCTTTAGGTGATGATACCTTGTACGGTTTAATTTTTAGAATATTACTATTTGAAAATCTCATTAATTTACATTTAAATTATCATTCTTCCCATAAAACTAAAACACCATTTTTTTTTCTGTAAAAGCTGTTTTTTGCTAATCTCAAAATATCAAAATCTCCCATACTATTTCCATATGCATTAATTATTTCCACTTTATTACCAAACCTTTTTTTTAAAGCGATTACTTTGTTAATATAATTAATATCATCTGTATCATCATAACTATTTGAAATTAAATTAACTTTTAAAATATCGCGGCAGTATTCTCCGATTATCTCAAAAAAACTTGCTGAAATAATTATTTTTAAATTTTTTGAATTATTTATCAAAAACAAAGAATCATCGAATAAATGGTTATTTAATATTTCAAAAAAATTTTTAATATTTTTTTTTCTTTTTTTCATTAAAAATGAAAAAAATTTAGCTCTTTTAAATTTTTTAGTCTTTGAGTTTATGTACAGAAAATGGAAACCGTAAAATAAAATTAAGAACTCCAGATAAGATTTGCTAATCCATTTTGCAAATAATTTGATCGAATCACCCTTAATTAATGTACCGTCAAAATCAAAAATATCACATTTCATAATTATTCTTTTTCAATAGCAATCGGATTAATTTTGCCCTCTCCATCATAATTAAAAGAGTTTTTATTAAATGAAATCTTCAAATTGCCTAATCTTTTTTTTATTTCATACTCGATAGTATTTGTGTCATCTCTCACAAGGTCTCCCTCATAATTAATACTTATATCATAATTTTTGGATTGAAAAATTTGCCATTTTACAAGACTATCAAATCTCTGCATTAAGGTGTAAAAATTTACAGTGGATACTTCAAATCCATTTATATGTTTTAAAAACAGATTAGTTCTGCCAATAATCCTAAAATTATTATTTTTTATTTGTTCAACCTTATCATCAACCTTATAATTTACTAAAGGATTGGTCCAATTAAGTAAATTTAAAGTAATTAAGGAATTATCTTCACTAGAAATATAATATGAAGTGTATGGTAAAAGATTTATATAACTTTTGTTAATGAGATTGATGCCCAAAATGGCTTGTTCAACTTGCCCGTAGTAATTAATTACCTTACAACCAAAATAATTTTCAGACTCTGAAATCAATTTTTCGTCGATATTTTCACTACTGCAATGAATCATTTTAAGATTTAATTTTAAGTCATTTTCTTTTAAAAATTTCAGAAATGTTGATAATGTAGAAGGGTAGGTTCTCAAAAACTTGATGTTTTCAGACTTTAAATAGTTGTAATATTTTTTTAAATTTTTATCATCGAGCGCAAAAGAATTAAAGTATGTCCATCTTTTCCACCAAATTTTTTTGATATTTTTTTCGTTGTTTTTTGGAGAGTATGACCTAAATACAACCATTTTTTTTCCGATTCTATATCCAGCAAGCCTAAAACTTGAGTAGACTCTTGCCTGTTCTTCAATCCACTGAAGTATAAATATTCTAAATTCAAATGGTGTTCCAGAACTTCCACTACTTTGCAACCTAATTGATAAAAACCTTAGCAGAAATGAAGTTGATTCATCTGAAAAAAATTTTTTTAGATCATTTTTACCTGTCGTTCTTATTTTTATTAAGTCATTATTTGTTGGATATTTCCAAGGATCAAGTCCGAGTTTCAAAATAAATTTTTTGAAGTTCTTCCTGAATATTATTAGCAAATACCAATATATTTTATGGTTTTTTTTATTAATTCTAGAGTGTAATAGACTTTTTCCATGAAAAAACTCAAATAGTGTACAATAGATAATTCCAATAATTGAACTTATTAAATCCATTCTAGATATTTATAAATTTGTCTTATACAAATCTTAAGAGAAAAGGGGGTAAGGTTTTTATTATTGAAAATTATCTGATTCGATTTAAATGATTTTAGACTTTCATTATAAGATTTATAATCACCTTTACATTTGATTATATTCCCTGAGTCATAAAATGGCTTCCAATTATTACAAGTTATGTGGTAGTTTGTTAAAATAGGAGTTTTATGTAATAAAGACTCTACAAAAATACCTGGCTTACCCTCTCCCATATGATTGGAGTGAAAAAAAAGTAAATCAATTTTATCAAAAAAACCTTTAAGTTTCACGTTTTTAATTATCCCTGTATAATTTAAATTTTCTTGTTTATTTATAAGTTGAATTAACTTAAGCTCAGCTCTTTTAGATTCAAATGGTCCGCCTAAAATAAATTTATATGATGGATTCTGTTTTGATAAATGAATAAATTCCTGAACCCCTTTATCATTACATATTCTACCAAGATAGCCTATAGTTAAAGGTTTGTTCTTTATTTTATAATAGAATTTTTCATCATTATTTTTTTTTATTTCTCTAAAATTTTCTTGTAAAAAACACTTAAAATTCATTTTTTTAAAGAAAACAACATCTTTAGGAAGTTCGCAAATTATTATTGATCTTCTTGAACTTTTTTTTAAGATCCATTTATAAATAGTGTTGCTAAACCAATATTCAAAATTTCCGCCGAAAAGTCTAAAGATACTTTTTCTATTAAGCACTATATCTATAAACATGAAAATAATTGCTTGTCTATGAGCTACAAAAAAAACATTTTGTCTTGTTGAGGATTGAAGATATTTTAAAAAAATATAAACATTAAATATTATTTTTTTAAAGAACCATTTTGACCTTCCATTGATATTAATAAGATGGTAATTACTATCTATATTTTGTTTTATATTATCAAATAATATTGTAGCGCCACCAATAGTTTGAACTCCAAAAAAACTTCTTGATTCTGGTCCTAAAAAGGTTATTTTTTTTTTACTCATTATAGTTTTTTTGTTTTTCGAACCTAAATAAAAAGACAATTATCATCCAATAAATCAATTGAGTCTTTGGTTCATGGTAAGGTGGATCAAAGTTAGAAATAATTATTACCAGTACCGTTACCTGAGTTAAGAAAAATCTTTTGGAGAATAAAATTGAAAAATGTGGAAAATAAAATATAATCATCCCTAAAAAACCGTATCTAAGCATCCAGAGGGTTGCAGAACTGTCTGGTTGTCTCAAGGTTAGATCGCTCGCGTAATATGTTGAAAGAGATGATAAATAATCTTTACAAGGTCCAAGACCAAATAAAATACTATTCAAATTTTCACTTATCAAAGTAAATGCCCATTTTTTAAGATACAATCTCTTACCTAATGTTCCATATGAATCACTTCCTTCTAGCCCTCTAAACAAAAATTTAAAATCAAAAAATTCTGTACTTAGATTCAGTAATACAAAGCTTGTAATTGAAAAAATTAAAAAAACTTTAAGAAAATTTTTTCTTAGGTATTCAAAATTTAAGAAATTAATTATCACAATTATAAAAAAAATTAATAAGCCAACTCTTGATAAGGTAAGTAGAATTGAAAACCCATTTAATATTACTAGTAATAAAGGAAGTCTAGAGCTTGTTTTTTTAAATATATAAACAGAAATTAATACAATTATATTACAGAAAATTGCATTTTTTCCAGGCTGACCCACTAATCCAAATGCTCTAAATTTTGAATAACCGAATGAATATATACTTCCCTCTCCATACGCCTCGATTATTGGTAAAAAAAATGATATATCAAATTTTGAAATTAACGATAAAAAAAAGTTTAAAAATGTTACTATTGAAATCCATATTAATATAAAATTCAAAGATTTTTTTTCACTTATTTTTTTAAATAAAACATAAAAAGGAATTATAATAACAATGTTCAATATTGGTCTTATTAACTCAAAGTAATCGTTGAAAGTAAATTGTATTTCCAAAAAAATCATGCTTTGAATTATTGAAAATGGAATAAATAAAAACTGAATTGTATATGACTTTAAAATTATTTTAATATTAGAATCTGAAATTTTTGAAAATGAGAGGGATATAGCAGACATTAAACAAAAAATAAGGAATGCAATACCAATTATAACATTATTTAATTTTAAATGTCCGAAATATGGTATAATCAGCAGAATTGGTGTTAAATATAATATACTTGTCTTACCTACTTTCAAAATGTTGACTTAAATAAAAATATAAGTATTAATAATATAGGAATTATAAAATACTTAAGCCATGTTGATATAACCGATAGCTTAGTGAATTTAGAAATTAGAAAAGCATTTATAAATTCTGATATTTTTGAGACAAACAAACAAATAACAATAATAATAAGTGGATCTCCTATATTTTTAAATATAAACAATAAAAAAATAAAGATTATTAATGATAATAGATTTACGAGTGCTGAGCTATTTAATTTATTTAATCTTGAAAAAATTGGGAATGCAAAAAAACCAATCGATTGAATTAACGAAATTAATATTGAAAGAAAAAAGACATAATAAAAGCTAGAATCAATTTTGTTAAAAAATGAATATTCTAAAATATTTTTAGCGAAGGCAGACACAATAAAAATAGCGATAACACTTAAGATAGAAGCATATGTTAAAAATTGTTTTAAGTAATTTTCATAACTAATATTTGATGTATCGTGAACATCCTTAGAAAATGCAAGTGTAATATTTCCATAAATAGATGAAATTCTACTTGGGATTAAAATGATAAGATGGTAAATACCAAGAATCTCTAAACTGTAAACTAGAGGTATAATATATTTATCAGCGTTAGTTTGTGCTATTGTTACGATGGAAAAGGTTGAGGTTTGAAATGTTCTTTTAAATAGAAAAAACCATTTCCTCCTAGACTTTAGTAATTTAAACTTATTAAAATTAAATCCAATTAGTGTAAAAGTAATGGCATTCAAAAAAAGGTAACCATAACTGAGTTTTATTAAAAAAATTTTTATACTAATCTCATCAGCTGATAGTAGACCAATCAAAAGAAACAAATTTAATATAGGCACTATGTAGCTCGATAAGCTATTTAGATTTCTCTTAACTAATATCGATTGAATATTAAAAGCATTTAATGTTGACAGAATTAAAAAAATAAAACCACATATTAAATTATCGGTAAAAAAAAATATACCAAAAAAAATTAGGGCAATGAGAATTATATAATTGAATAGTGTTTGGAGAAAGTATTTACCACTTTTTGAACTAATCATTTTCAAAAATGTAGTGTAAACGTGGTTGAATTGAAATAATATCAAGAATGTTGTGTGGAATATTACAAGTTTACCGTAGTTAAATTCACCAAATTTTTGTTGCAATAATGGTAAAATGAAAAAAAGCAGTAAAATATTTATTAACTGAGCTAAAAAATTAAATATAATATTTAAATTTCTAGAGTCAAATAATGAAATTATTAGAGACATTTTAGTTATTGGTTATACCACAAAAATCAATAATTTTTTTACTTTCTGGAATTTTAAGATTTTTATATTGATCATGGGCGACAAGAATACATATAATATCAACTTTTTCAATAACTTCTTTAAGGCTTGTCAAAGTAAATTTTGGGTGGTTTTTTATATTTGGTTCTGAATAGAAAATATTATCCTTATTGTAAATGTTCGAAAGCTTTGTTGCAATTGATAAAGCTGGTGATTCTCTCAGATCGTCTATATTAGCCTTAAAAGATAAACCTAAGATACCGATGTTAGGATTAGATCTCTCATTTGTTTTAAATATTTCTATTTCTTCTTTTATTTTTTTTATACACCAGCTAGTTTTATTTTGGTTTACATACCGAGCTTTTGAAATTATTTCTGACTCATCTGGGTTTTGAGAAATTATAAAATATGGATCCACTGCAATACAATGTCCTCCCACACCACAACCTGGTTTTAAAATATTTACTCTTGGATGTTTATTTGCTAGGTCAATTAATTCCCACACATTTATTTTTTTTGTTTCACAAATCATGCTGAGCTCATTAGCAAATGCTATTTGTACGTCCCTTGATGAATTTTCAACGAGTTTACACATTTCTGCTGTTCTACAATTTGTCTTGTGGAGTGAACCCTTGACAAATTTTGAATAAAATTCAGCTGCCTTTTCTGTTGATATTTTATCTAAACCACCAATTACACGATCATTATTTACAAGTTCATAAAGTATATTTCCTGGTAAAACTCTTTCAGGACAATAAGAAATGTATATACTATTTTTTAATTCAGGTCTTGATGAAAATATTAAGGAACTAACCTTTTCAGTTGTTCCTACCGGACAAGTAGACTCAATTATAACTAAATCATCATTTTTCAGTAATGGAATTATACTTTGGGTAGCAGCTTTTACATATGAAATATCAGGTTGATTATTACCTTTGAAAGGTGTTGGCACAACTATCAAGTACACATTAGCTTGTTCAGGCGCTGTGGAGGCTTTCAAAAGCTTATTTCTGATAACTTTTTTTAATAAAATACTTAAATCAGGTTCAACAATGTGAACCTCACCCTCATTTATTTTTTTTACAATTTTTTCATTAATATCAACACCGTTAACAGAAAATCCCTTGCTAGCTAAAAGAACTGAGGTTGGTAGTCCTATATAACCTAAACCTATTATTGTTACATCCTTCATTTTATTTTACTTATAAAATCTATTATTCTATCGCATGCCTTTCCATCTCCATATGGATTATGAAGCTCACTCATTTTTTTATATCTGATTTCATTATTAACTAAGTCTAATGTTTCCGATACAATTAAATCTTTGTTTGTACCAACTAATATTACTGTTCCTTCTTCGACAGCTTCCGGCCTCTCTGTATTTTCTCTCATGACCAAAACTGGTTTACCTAAGCTTGGTGCTTCTTCCTGAACACCACCGCTGTCAGTAATTATTAAGAATGAATTCATCATTAACCAAACAAAATCAGGATATGGTACAGGATCTATTAAAATAATGTTGGGCAGACCAGATAAATACTTTTTTACTGGATTTACAACGTTTGGATTTAAATGAACAGGATAAACTATTTTTAAATTTTTATTTGTGATTGCAATTTCTTTTAGTGCTGAACAAATATTTTGAAAACCAACGCCGTGGTTCTCACGCCTGTGACCAGTTACTAATATCAACTTATCATCTTTATTTATTTTGCTGGAGATTAGGTTAATATTGGCTGATGAATAATTTTTAATTTTTTTTGTAGAATCTAAGAGCGCATCAATAACAGTATTTCCTGTAACTAAGATGCTTTCATTCTTAATATTTTCTTTAATCAAATTGATTTTTGATTGATTTGTTGGAGCAAAATGAAAATCAGCAAGCCTCCCCGTTATTTGTCTGTTTATTTCTTCTGGGAAAGGAGAATTTTTGTTATTAGTTCTTAACCCTGCCTCAACATGACAAAGCTTTGATTGATTATAGAAACTGGCTATTGAAGCTACCATTGTTGTTGTGGTATCTCCATGCACGAATACATAATCAGGCTTAAATTCTTCTAGAACATTCCTTAATGATAGTATAATTAATGAAGTTAAAGAATAAAGGCTTTGTGAAGGAGTCATAAGATCTAAATCATAGTCAGGAACTATACTGAAAAAATCTAAAACTTGATCAAGCATTTTTCTATGTTGGGCAGTCACACAAACACGTGTTGAAAATTTATTTGAAAAATTATTAAATTTTTTAACCAAAGGAGCCATTTTAATGGCCTCAGGTCTAGTTCCAAAAATTATTAAAATTTTTTTCATTAACTACAAATAAATTTCTTCTTAAGGATTTAACTATTCAAAATACCAGTTTTTATTTTTTCTGACAGTTTTATTAGTCTTCCAACCTCCAATGATTGCATTCAATTTTACTCCTTTTTTTTCTGCGTAATCAATCAAAGCACAAACATCCTTAGGGAAACATTTTCCACCATAACCATAGTCACCATCGGGACCCGGAACATCAAGATGACTGTCCCCAATTCTTCCATCTGATGCAAAGCCATTCAAAGCATCGTCCCAGTTAACTCCAATTTTGTCTGCTAATAATTTATATTCATTCATCATTGCAACTTTGGTTGCAAAAAAAGTGTTATTCATGTATTTAATTAGCTCTGATGTAGTAGAATCAGTTTCAATTATATTTTTATTTTTAAATCTTAACTCATATAATTTTCTTACACTTTTGGTTAGACTTTTTTTACCACCAAGAATTATTCTATTTTGAGTTAACATATCCAATTTTGAAGTCCTCTCAGTAAGAAACTCAGGTGAAAATATTATCTTAATGTTCCCAAACTTATTTCTTAAGAGATCTGTTGTACCAGGTGTTACAGTGGATTTGAGGATATAAATTGGTTTTTCACAAGCATTTTTAAATGCTTCATTAATATATTTTAAATTTTGTTTACCATTTTTATGTGTAGGAGTAGGTACACATACAAAAACAAAATCAGAATTATGAGTTTCACTTAAAGTGTGAGTTGATTTTAGGCGATCAACATCATAAATCTTTATGTTACATACTGGTGAAAAGGCGAATGCTTGAGCTTCACCGACAAAACCATTTCCAATAATTCCAATAGAAGGTTTGTTCATGATTAATATTTATATGAGTCGTTTTTAAACGGTCCCTTGATGTTTACACCAATATAATCGGCTTGTTCTGAATTGAGTTCCTCGAGTTCTACACCAAGCTTTTGTAAATGCAACATTGCTACCTTTTCATCTAAATATTTTGGAAGTACGTAGACCTTGTTTTCATA
>CENJ01330729.1_pt1 | contig 10110 bp, 9 predicted proteins | sample 356161 | NCBI WGS metagenome assembly CENJ01 (sample SAMEA2619531, study PRJEB7988) | marine metagenome | biome: marine biome (ENVO:00000447); feature: surface water layer (ENVO:00002042); material: "saline water (ENVO:00002010), including plankton (ENVO:xxxxxxxx)" | depth 5 m | reverse complement strand
GGACTAAATATAGCATTTTTAATTTTATAGTTTTTATTAAAATATTGAGAAAAATTAGCTTTGGATTTTTTTATTTCAATATTAATAGTATTCAATATATTTTTTTTTAAAAAAGATAATACTGTCCTATTTTGATTATTGATTTTAGAAATTTTAATAAATCTTTTTCTTAATTGATCTATTATATCAATTCCATTGAAACAACAATCAGAAGCATTGTATGCAAACTTATTTATTTTTTGAGATTTATTCTTTAATATTTTTATAAAATTTACATATTTATTAAGAGCATCTTTTTTAGAAATATATATTTTATTTTTTTCTATCCAATTAAACGCAATACAATTTAAATTTCTGTTTGAGTATAATACTTTTGGTATATAATTAATTTTGTTCCTTTTTAATAAATTTAAGTGGCTTTGTTCAATTTGCAATCTTTTTCTTTTATCAAAAACTATATCAGGATAAAATTTTAAACATAATTTTGATTTATTTGTTATTACTTTAAATATTTTACTATTTCTTCCTGATGATTTTACTCTTTGTATTGATTGAATATCTTTTCTAAGCATAAAATTAGATATTAATTTAATGTCACTTTTAGTATAATTTCCAAATATCGATTTTCTGATTGTTCTCCAAGAGTAATGAGATTCTATATATTTGTTTTTTGTAGAGTTATTAAATAAGATTTTTTTCGTTTGATTTGGAAAATTTTTATCAATAAGAATTTCTTTCAAATCATCAATAAAGTAATCGCATTTTAGTTTTTTTATACAACTAATCTTTTCTTCTTTAGAAGAAAAGAAAAAAATATTCTGCTTTTTTATAGAAGTATATCTATTAATTATATATTTTTTTTTTAAGAATTTTAAAACCTCATCTCTAAGTTTAATTGTTTTATTTTTATCGCCATGGGCAAACATTGTTTTGTGACTAATAAAATAAATCTGTATATTTCTATTTTTTGAAACTAATAAAAAATTGATAAATTCATTAAAAATAGAAGCACTGTTAATGCCTTTACCATACGTTAAACCCTGAAGCTTTTGCCAATTTTTTTCACCTATTATGTCATGAATTTTTTTTTTTAATTTATATTTCGTATCTAAATTATCTAATTTTTTTAATTTATTTAATTTAGAACTTGATATATCTAACTTATCTAAATTACTTAGAAAAGCATTCTTGTAATCAATAATAGTATTATCAATATCAATTCCAATAATCAAAATATTACCTATTTAAATATTAAAATTAGTCATAAAATTTATTTATTTGATTAATTATGTATTTTAATTCAGTTTTTTTTAAAAATTGATGAATAGGTAAGGTTAAAATTTGTTTTGATTGATTTTCTGTCATTGGAAAATCCCCTTTTTTATATTTTAAAAAACTAGAGGCGTCTTGTAAATGAATTGGTATAGGATAATGAATACCAGTTTCTATACCATTTTTTAATAAATATTTTTGAAGATTATTTCTCTGTCTACACTGAACTACAAAAGTGTGATATGTATTAAATTCATAATGTTTTTCAAAAGGTAAAATTAAATTTTTATTCTTAAGATTTTTAAAGTAAAAAGATGCATTAGCTCTTCTTTTTTCAATCACTTTTTCTAAATTTTTAAGTCTAAAATTTAAAATAGCAGCCTGTATAGTATCCATTCTTGATACATATCCAAAATATTTAGCATTATTTCTATTTTCAAGACCGTGATTCCTTAACAACTTTACTCTTTCATATATTTTTCTGTTGTTGGTAGTTAAAAAACCACCATCACCTAAAGCATTTAAATTTTTTAACGGATGTGTTGAGAAACAACCAATATCACCAAAAGATCCACTAAATTTATTTTTAAATTTAGAACCTATAGATTGAGCTGCATCTTCAACAACTTTAATATTGTATTTTTTAGCAATTTTTATTATTTCATCCATTCTAGCAACTCTTCCGGTGAGATGAACAGGCATTATAACTTTTGTTTTTGATGTTATTTTTTCTTCAATTTTTTTAGTATCAATATTTTGATCACTTAGCACATCTACAAATACTGGCTTTGCACCCAAGTGGATTATACAACCTGTAGATGCAATAAACGAATTAGGGACTGTTATAACTTCATCTCCTTTCCTTACATCACAAAGTGACAAAGCAAATGTTAAAGCATCAGTGCCACTGTTTAAAGCAACAGCATATTTTGTACCAGTGAATTTTAATACATTTTTTTCAAATTTATCAATTTCATCTCCTCCAACAAATTGACCAGAATAAAAATTTTTTCTTAATAAGCCAAAAATTGTCTTTTCTTCTTTTTTAAGTTGTGCAGGTAGATTTACATAAGGAATTTTTAATCTACTTTTCATAAAAATTTTTAACAGTCGAAATAATATAATCTAGCTCAGACCTATTTAAATGCTGATCACATGGAAAAGAAATTATATTTTTCGCATGATAGTCACTTACAGGAAAATCACCTTCTTTATAATTTAAATACTTCAGAGCGTCTTGTCTATACATAGGAATAGGGTAATGAATTTTAGCTTCGATACCTTGTTGAAGACAATAATTTAAAAGCGCATCTCTATTTTCTGCAAAAACGATATATAGATGATAAACAATTTTATAATTTTTTATTCTTTCTGGAATTCTAATAAATTTAATTTTTGATAAATGGTCATCCAAATATTTAGCATTTAAAATTCTCTGATCTGCTATATCTTTTGCCTTTGGTAAAAGCCAATTTCCAACTACTGCCTGAAAAGTGTCTAACCTAGAATTATAACCCATAATTTCGACCTCATCTCTATTTCTTAAACCATGATTTCTAAGCAATTTTAAATTTTTATATAGCTTTTCTGAATTAGTTGTAATTATTCCACCATCAGACCAAACATTAATATTTTTCAAGGGATGTAAAGAGAATGCGCCAGTATCTCCCCATGTTCCTGATTTTTTTCCATCAATAGAACCTAAAATTGATTGGCAAGCGTCCTCAATTATGGGTAGTTGATATTTTTTATTTATTTCAATTAGTTTAGGCATATTAGTCATATAACCTGTGAAGTGGACTGGTATTATAGCTTTAGTTTTATTAGTTATTTTTTCTTCGATCTTATTTACATCCATACAAAAAGTATCATCACAATCAACAAAAACTGGTATTGCGCCTAATTCACAAATAGCACCTACTGTCGCAACAAAAGTATTTGCAGCGGTAATAATTTCATCGCCTTGTTTGATGCCAATAGATTTAAGAGATAATTTAATAGCATCTGTTCCTGAGTTAACTCCAATAGCGTACTTAGAACCTATAAGGTTAGCAAAGTTTTTTTCAAACTCGTCTAATGGTTTACCTAAAGTAAAATCACCTGTTTTTACAAAATTTTTTAGCTCTTGCCATAAATCATCGCAATTTTCAAATTGTTGTGGAAGGTAAGAGTATCGAACTTTCATTAATTATTTTAAGTTAATATTTTGCATTCTTTTTATATTGAAAAACATTTCATTATTTAATGGATCTTTTAACAGATTTTTTTCAAAAGCAGATACTAGACTTTTTGAAGCATCTTCAATGGTAAATTCTATGTTAAAATCTAAAATATCTTTAATTTTTTGCGATGAAACATGATATGATCTTTTATCATTTGTTTCTTCAATTTTAAAACTTACATCACTTCCAACAACCTTTTTTACTAGATTACCAATTTGCTCAACACTATAATTTTCTGAACCTACATTAAAAATCTGACCATTAATTAAATCAGATTTTGAATTTAAAATATGATCATAGGCCCTAACCATGTCTTTAATATTTATATTAGGTCTTAATTGCTCACCACCAAAAACAGTTATCTCTCTTTTATGATACGCTAAATTTGTGAGAATATTAACAACAACATCTAATCTCTGCCTTGAAGAATAACCGCAGACAGTTGCTGGACGAACTATTGACGTAATAAAGTTTTTGCTAAAATATTTTTGTAATATATTTTCACATTCAACCTTATATTTAGAATAATCAGTAAGTGGTTCCAAACTCATGTCTTCTATAACATTTTTTTCTTTTTTAATGCCATAAACACTTGAAGATGAAGCAAAAATAAATTTTTCAATATTATTTTTTTGAGCTGAAATTACTATGGGTTCAAATGAGTCTAAATTTATGGATTTACCAAGTAATGGATTAAGTTCGAAACTTGGATCATTAGATATACATGCTAGATGAATCACAATATCTGAGTCCTTCATTAATTGATCAATCTTATTTATATCTCTTACATCACCTTTAATTTTTTTTAAATTTACATTTTCATCTAAATTATCTCCATAAATCATTAAATCAAATACAGTTATATTATAGTTTTTTGATAATAAATATTTTACCAATTCCGAGCCCACATACCCTCCGCCACCAATTATTAAAATTTTTTTATGTTTAATCATTTGATAAATATTTGAACCAGCTATGTGTAGCCATTTTAATTTTTGAAGCAGTCCATAAAGGAGATTTTTTCCAATATTCAATTTCCAATAAAATTTTTTTCACCCCTTCCTCAATACTAATTTTAGGCTTCCAATTCAGATCTTTATTTATTAATTTAATATTTGCATGCGTTTTATCAGGTTCGCCAGGTCTTTTAGGTAAATAAATCAATTTATTTCTTTTATCAATTAATCTAGAAATTTTATTAATTGAGGTTGGTTTGCCAGTTCCCACATTATAAATTTTATTAATTTTATTACTCATAGCAGCTTTTATAAATGCCTCAACTACATCAGTAACATAAGTAAAATCTCTTTTTTGTTTACCATCTCCTACAATAGTAAAAGGATATTTATTAAGTTTTTGTGCTAAGAATACCCCGAATACTGCTCCATAAGCCCCTGAAGTCCTTGACCTTGTTCCATAAACATTAAAAAGTCTTAGCGATATAAAATCTAACTTGTATACTTTACTCCAATGAATTATTAATTGCTCTCCTTGATATTTTGTAAAAGCATAAGGGTATTGGGGGTCTATTGAAACATTTTCGTTTGTTGGATATTTTTTTGTCAGACCATAACAACTTGAGGAAGCACTATATATTATTTTTGAGACTTTGTGTTTACTACAAGCCTTTAAAACATTTAATGTTCCTGAAACATTTGTATCAAAATAATTTTGAGGATTGTCAATACTTGGAACTATCTCAGCTATAGCCGCTAAATGAAAAACATATTTAGCTTTGAAAAATAAGGGCTCTATTTTAGAATAGTTTTTTATATCAGCTTTTATAAATTTTAATTTTTTTTTGTATTTATTAATATTTTTTATATTTCCAGTCTCTAAATTATCAATTACTATAACATTAAAGTTTTTTTTAATTAGTTTTTCGACTAAATGCGATCCTATAAAGCCACAACCACCTGTAACAATTGCCTTAATTTTTTTTTTCATTTTTTAATAATTTTTCATTTTAAGACATATTTGCTGAGTACCATAACCCCAAAATGATAATTTTTTGATATATTTTTTCATAATTACCCCAGAGTTAATATAATCATTTAGAAAAAAAACTATGTTATCTATTGCAATAGATGTGGTGTTGTCTTTAGAATTTTTTTTTAAATAATATGAAATTTTTTTAAGATTATTGGAAATTTTATTTAAAATATTTTTATTATAACTTTTTTTATTGATTAGTTCACAGGTATTTTTTATATAAAAAATAATTTCACGACTATACTTAATATCTTTATAACAATTTTTAGTATCTAAAAAATTTAATATTTTTTCATAATATTGCTTTTTTAAATTCTTGTTTATTAAATCAGTATCTCTTTTTTTGTACCACTGATAATTGTTGTTAAACTGAGGGCTAGTCTGCCAAAAATAACATTTATTATGTGTATATTCCTCTAAAATATTATACACGTCAGAAATAGAAAAGTACTTCTGTTTTGACCACCAATCTTCATATATTAAATTATCTATAAGCCAAGATTCTATTGTTCTAGTTTTTGTATTTAACTGAAGAAGATGAGATTTAAAATATTGTTTTAACTCCTTTATTTTTTCTTCCAAACTTGAATTACTTAATGATTTATTATCAAGTATTATTTTTGAAATAAAACCCCTTATCTTCTCAGAAAATAAAGATACTTCATCACTACATGTAAGAATGAGAAACCCATTTTTTTTTGTTAATCTAATCATTTTTTTTAATATTATTTCTGGATTGTCTAATCCAGGCAAAGTGTTTTCACAAATTACCAAATCATATTTTTTACTAGATTTAAAATTGTATATATTCTTATTAATTATATTAATTTTATTTTTGTATTTGCCTAATGTTTTTTTACAGGTTTTAATACTTTCCGAGTTGTAGTCTACTATAGTCAGCTTCTTAATTCCATTTTTTAGCAAATATAAGGAATTCACACCAGATCCTGGGCAGAGTTCTAGAACTTCAAAGTTATTGAGATAATTAGTATTAATATTTAAACTTTCATAAAAATTTTTTCTTTGTTCTAATATGGTTGATAACTTATGATCAGATAATTTTAAAACTGGTATTATTTTGTATTTTTCGTAAAACTCAATATACTTCATCTTGTTAAATATAATCCACGTACCATTCAATAAATTTTTTTATGCCTTTTTCTATATTAACACTTGGTTTGTAATCAATTAATTTTTTGAGTTTATTAATATCAGAGTGAGTTTTATAAACATCACCTACTTGAAGAGGGGCTACTCTAGCATTGATTTTCTTACCAAGAATATTTTCAATGATTTTAATATATTTTTTTAAACTTTCAGTTTTACCTCTTCCAATATTTAGAATGTTGAATTTTGTTTTTGATTTTAATTTAACTAATTTAAAAATTGACTCTACTATATCATCTACATATGTAAAATCTCTAAAATGATTCCCTTTATTAAATAAATACACTTTCTTACCTTTAATTGCTGACTCTACAAACTTATAAAGAGCCATATCAGGCCTTCCAAATGGACCATAGACAGTAAAAAATCTTAAAGCAGTACATTTTATACCATAAGTAACACTATAAGAGTGTGCCATTATTTCATTAGTTTTTTTTGTTGCAGCATAAAATGATAATGGTTTATCTGTATTAAATTCTTCTCGAATAGGAAATTTATTACAATCGCCATATACTGAACTAGTGGAGGCGAAAACTAAATGCTTAATTTTTTTTTGACGACTAAGCTCTAATATATTGAAAAATCCCACTACATTTGATTCTAGATAAGATTGTGGATTTGTTAAAGAATATCTAACACCTGCTTGTGCAGCTAAGTTAATAATTATATCAATTTTAATTTTATCTAAAGTTTTAAATAATTTATCTTTCTTTCCTAAGTTTTCTTTAAAAAAAGTAAAATTTTTATTTTTTTTTAATAAAGCTAATCTTTTTTTCTTTAAATTTATATCATAATAAGCATTTAAGTTATCTAAGCCGAAAACTTTATTATTTTTAAAATATAGAAATCTTAATGAAGTATGAAAGCCTATAAAACCTGCACATCCAGTTATTAAAATGTTCATTAATTTGTAGGCATTACAAATTCTGCACCTGTTTTAATGCTTTGAGGCCATCTTGATGTAATTGTTTTTAATTTTGTATAAAATCTTATACCTTCCATTCCATGCATCGAATGATCTCCAAATAATGATTGCTTCCATCCTCCAAAACTATGAAAAGCCATAGGTACGGGAATGGGTACATTAACGCCCACCATCCCAATTTTAGCATTGGTTGTAAAATTTCTAGAAATTTCTCCATCAGAAGTATAAATTGAGGTCCCATTTCCATAAGCATGATCATTAACCAACTTTAATGCTTCGTCATAGTTCTTAACTCTAATAACACTTACAACAGGACCAAAAATCTCTTCTTTGTATATTGTCATATCTTTTTTAACCTCATCAAATAATGTTGGACCTAGAAAATATCCATTTTCATAACCTTGAATTTTGAAATTTCTTCCATCTTCAATTAGTTTTGCTCCTTCATTGACACCAATAGATATGTAATTATTTATTTTTTCCATATGTTCTTTTGATATTACAGGTCCCATATCTGACTCTGAGTCTGTCCAAGGAGCAACTTTAAGCTTCTGAGACTCCTGTTGTATCTTGGTAACTAATTCGTCGGCGATATCACCTATGGCCACTGCAACAGAAACTGCCATACACCTTTCACCAGCAGATCCATAACCAGCTCCAATTATTCCATCAACAGCTTGATCTAAATTTGCATCAGGCATGACCAATAAATGATTCTTAGCACCACCTAATGCTTGAACTCTTTTTCCAAATTTAGCACAACTTTCATAAATATACTTTGCAACTGGAGTAGATCCGACAAAACTTACCGAAGATATTTCATTATTTGAGATTATAAGATCAACTATTTCTTTATCTCCATTTATGACATTAAATACCCCATCTGGAAGACCAGCTTCAGTAAATAATTCAGCCAATCTAATTGAGCAAGATGGATCTTTTTCTGAAGGTTTTAATATAAACGAATTTCCACATGCTATCGCAATTGGATACATCCACATTGGAACCATAGCTGGAAAGTTAAATGGTGTTATGCCAGCACATACGCCTAATGGCTGTCTTATAGACCAAGAATCTATATTAGTACCTACGTTTTCAGAAAATTCTCCTTTAATTAAATGAGGTATTCCGCACGCAAACTCAACTACCTCCAATCCTCTAGTTACTGAACCCTTAGCATCTGCAAGAGTTTTACCATGCTCTTTCGAAATAAGCTCAGCTAATTCATCAATATTTTTTTCTATTAAAGTTTTATAATTTGATAATATTCTTGATCTTTTTAATGGGGTTGTTTGAGACCAATTAATTTGACTTAATTTTGAACTTTCTAAAACTCTTTGAAAATCATGAGTCGAAGACATAACAACTTTTGCAATTTGTTCACCAGTTGATGGATCTTCAATTGGTAACTCTTTTTTTGAAATTGAGCTTGAAGAGCCATTTACATAATTATGAATTTTTCTCATTTTGTCTCCTATATATTAATAATAAGTTTCTTGAATATACAATAATTCCAACAGCTTGTGCCAACATAAATGGGAAGCTTCCAATATGATGGGCATAAATTAAAGTAATAATTCCACCCAATAAGCTACACCACCAAAATGCAACTGGTATATAACTAGTTTTAGAAGTTTCAGATGATATCCATTGAATAATCCATCTACTAAAGAAAATAAGTTGCCCCAATGTACCAAATGAAACCCACAAAAATTCTGAGAACGTTAAATTATTTAATCCAAGAAGGTCTAATAAATTATTCATAAATAACTATAACTTCTTGTTTTTTAACATTCTATTTACTTTTAGAATATCCCTTATTCCTATAAAAAGTCTATTTATTGTTCCATATTTAGAAACACCATATTTTCTAGTTCTATGATTGACATTAATAAATTTAGTTTTGTAACCATAGCCTTTGAATAAGGCAGGTAAAAATCTGTGAATTCCATCAAAATATGGAAATGAAAGAAAAATTTTTTTATCAAATACTTTGAGGGAACAACCTGTATCTTTGCAATTGTCTTTTAATATTATTGATCTAATATAGTTAGCAATCTTTGAAGATATTTTTTTAATTGTAGTATCTTTTCTATTTTTTCTAATTCCACCAATTAATTTAATTTCACTATTTGATATGTATATTTCTAAAAGTTTTGGGATATCATTAGGGTCATTTTGACCATCGCCATCTATAGTTATAATAATGTTATTCTTGGAATATTCTATACCCTTATGAATTGAATAACTTTGACCTTTGTTAATCAAGTTATTTATAACCTTAACTGAACTATTCTTAATTTTTTTTATTGTATTTAAGGTTTTATCTGTTGAGGCATCATTAATAAGAATAATTTCGTAATTATTATAAATGGAAATGCTATCTGCAATTTCATCAATTAAAGGCGTAATGTTTTTATCCTCATTAAATAAAGGAATGACTATAGAAAACATTTATTTATTATTAATTATATTATTTGTTATATGAACAAAATAATCCTGGCAACGACCTACTCTTCCATGCCTTAAGAC
>CENJ01171841.1_pt1 | contig 10110 bp, 11 predicted proteins | sample 356161 | NCBI WGS metagenome assembly CENJ01 (sample SAMEA2619531, study PRJEB7988) | marine metagenome | biome: marine biome (ENVO:00000447); feature: surface water layer (ENVO:00002042); material: "saline water (ENVO:00002010), including plankton (ENVO:xxxxxxxx)" | depth 5 m | reverse complement strand
AAGAAATTGACCATCTCCGTCTATTCTTTTGCTCAAGATGCTTACAAAGAAGCGCTCTATGATCCGTTTGAGGCAATCTGTGACTGCGAACTGGTGATCGAAACCGGCAATAGCGTCGAGCGGATGGCCAAAATCGAAGCCAATGCTGCCAAGCCTGTGATCGACATGGCAGTGATCTCTTCTCATGACGCACTGGCCTTGGCTCGAAAGGGACTTCTACAGAATCTGGATGTCTCAAAGCTCTCCAGCTACAATGATCTATATGAGGCGGCCAAGAATCCTCTCGGTGAAAATTGGGCCGTTGGTTACACCTTCTACGCCAGTTCAATTGTCTATCGCTCCGACTTGATTCAAATCAACAGCTGGAAGGATCTCCTATCCCCTGAACTTGCCGGCAGAGTCGCTCTTCCCAACATCACCGGCACCCAGGGACCACTCACTCTTTTCATGCTGTCAAAGGCACTTGGCCACCAAGGCTACGGATTTGAAGAAACCATTGATAGCATTGGCGCAAGGGCTGATGACATCGTCACCTTTTACGTCCGATCTTCTCAACTTGCGCAGTTGATGAACCAAGAAGAAGTCATTGCAGCTCCCGTTGGACGTTTTGCCTGGAGCAGCTTTGCTAAGAGCCCGCTTCCCTTTGTCTGGGCCAATCCCCAAGAAGGACAAACGGGAGGGATGAATGTGATGATCATGACCAAAGGCAATGGCAATGAAGAATTGGCTTATCAATTCATGGATTACTGGCTCTCCGTGGAGTCCCAGACCCGCATTGCCAACGCCAAGATTGACAGTCCCGCAAATAAGAAAGTTCAAGTCTCAGACGAAGTTGCCGTGAGCCTGACTTATGGTGCTGAGCTCATTGATTCTCTCAACATCATCAGCCCTGCCGATATCATCGACAATCGTGAAGGCTGGGTTGAGCGTTGGAACACCAAGGTCATCAAGTAGATAGTTGATCAAACCTGACTGAGATCTCGGAGTGATTACTCCGGGATCCTCCTTCTCAACACTCCCACCGTGTTTCAAAACCGTCTAGAGGGCTTGGTGCTGGCCCTCCCTGCAGTACTTTTCACAGCAACCCTCTTCTTGTTGCCTGTCCTCGTCCTCCTTTCAGAAGGCTTCAAGGTCGATGAAGCTTGGTCGCTGCAAGGCTATGCGGACTTTATCAGCAAGCCCCTGAATCAGACGGTCTTTTTCCGAACTCTCAAACTAGGCTTCCTCGTTGCAGGGGTCAGCGCCGTTATCGGATATGCGACAGCATTCTCCATCTTCCATCTGCCATCCAAACATCGTGGACGAATCTTTGGGCTAGTGGTCTTGCCACTGATGATCTCCCCTGTCGCACGAACCTATGCCTGGATCGTCATTTTGGGACGTACGGGCATTGTCAACGATGCCATCGTCGGGTTGGGACTCAGTGACACACCGATTCGGTTGTTATTTACAGAGACAGCGGTCTTCCTGGGATTACTTCAGCTCTTCATGCCACTGATGATCATTTCCCTGATCTCCGCCATGGAAAATTTGCCAAATGACGCGGTTGCTGCTGCCCGAGTTTTGGGAGCAAACTGGCTGCAGGTCTTTCTGAAGGTCATCCTTCCACTGACCAAGGAAGGGCTGGTCATCGGAGGAACTCTGGTTTTTACGGGTTCTCTCACCGCTTACATCACCCCTGCGATCCTTGGGGGAGCGAAGGTCTTGATGCTGGAGACACTGCTTTATCAGAGAGTGAATGTAGCCAATGACTTTGTGTCCGCAGGAATCATTGCCACTATCTTGATCACAATGAGTTTTGGCTCCAATCTACTCTTCAAACGGATTGCGACCGCTCGAAAGTAGTCCAGAAATCAACTGTATAACAATCCTAGATGGGCAGACAATCACTCTACTGGCTCTTGTTTTTGAAAGTATGAGATCAAAATTTTCACCGGACCTCTTCGCACTTGGAAAAGATCTGCGGAACAGTGTTCTTGGCAGAAGATCCTGATGGGTAAGTGGACATCATTTTTGATTATTGGACTGACCCTCACTTTCCTGATCGGGCCATTTTTTATCATTATTGCAGCAGGTCTATCGGCTGGAGAAAATTTGGCTTTTCCACCGCAGGGACTCTCGCTCAAATGGTATTGGGCAGTCTTCAAAGTCCAGAGTTTTCGGGAGAGTTTTGCTCTCTCCATGTTCCTTGCTGTATTTGGAACACTGACGGCCTTGGTGCTCGGCGTTCCGGCAGCCTACGCTCTCAGTCGCTATCGTCTACCTTTTGCGGAGACGGTCAAAACGATCGTCGCAGCTCCAATCATCGTTCCGGGGATCATTGTTGGACTCGGACTGTTGCGTTACCTGGTGATTCCACTTGATTTCACGGTCTCACTGGCGCTCTTCATGGCTCACACTGCGCTGGTAATTCCCTATGCGGTACGAGTTGTAATAGCTAGTTTGGAGAATTTGCGAAGCGACATGGAGGAAGCTGCTATATTGCTGGGCTGCACACGATTGGGAGCTTTTGTCAAAGTAGTGCTGCCCAATATTCGCGGAGGAGTCCTAGCAGCTTTCATTTTGGGATTCGTCACTAGCTTTAATCAGGTACCCGTTTCATTGTTTCTTTCCGGTCCAGGGGTACGCACACTGCCAATTGATATGCTGGCCTATATGGAAATCACTTACGACCCCTCAGTTGCAGCCCTCTCTGCGTTGCTCGCAATCATGTCCGTGGGGATCATTTTCCTCGCTGAAAAATTCTTGGGCTTCTCTCGCTATGTCTGAGTCCTTTGTTTCCCTGAAAAATCTGACGCTTGCTTATGGGGACACGGTCGCGGTGTCCAAACTCAGCCTGAACATCCGCAAAGGAGAGCTGATCACTCTTCTTGGACCCTCAGGATGTGGCAAAACCACCACGATGAGAGCCATCGCAGGTCTATTGTCTCCTCGCTCAGGGACAATCGAGATTGATGGGAACGACGTCACTAAAGTCCCTGCCAATAAACGTGGTGTTGGGTTAGTGTTTCAGTCCTACGCATTATTCCCCCATCTTTCTGCCTTTGAAAATGTAGCCTTTGGCCTGCGACTCAGAAAAGTTTCAAATGGTGAGATCAAGAAACGAGTGGAACAAAGTCTCGATACGGTCGAACTTGGCGAATTTGCCAATCGTAAACCGAGCGAGCTCTCCGGTGGCCAGCAACAAAGGCTCTCCTTGGCTAGATCTCTTGTTCTGGAACCCAAGGTCATGTTGCTTGACGAGCCACTTTCGAATCTGGATGCTCGTTTGCGGCTGGACATGCGGTCTGAATTGCAGCGCCTGCAACGCAACAGCGGCATCACCATGGTCTTTGTTACCCATGACCAAGGGGAGGCTCTTGCGCTAGCTGACCGAGTCGTCCTGATGAAGGACGGTTTGATCGAACAGATGGGCACTCCAGCTGAACTCTACAACCATCCCAGTACTGTCTTTGCTGCCGATTTCATGGGCTTTGAGAACATTTTCGAAGTTCGTGAGGGAGCCTTGATTGGCAGGGACGGCAGCAAGATCAGTGGATACAACGCTCCATCTGGATCTTTAGCCTGGCGTCCTGGTGGTGTCAGCTTAGGAAGTGGCCCCTTCCGTGGGACGGTTGCTGGTGTATCTTTCGCTGGTGAGATGTGGGAATACGTCATCACCTCCCCCCTAGGTCGGATCACAGCTTCCACTCCAGCCGGGAATACCCCTTATCCAATCGGAGCCACCCTAGCCTTTGACCTACCCGAGCAGTTTGGACACCAAATCAAGGGAGCTGGCTGATGGGATTATGGGTCGATACCGACTTTGGATTTGACGACTTATGGGCCTTGCTGGTCCTTGAAGCGGAGGGCGTTGCCATTGATGGCGTGTCCCTCGTCGCAGGCAATTCCCAACTGGAGCAAGTCTGTGCCAACGCTTTAGGTGCGATCCACCATTTTGGTTTCTCATGGCCAATCTACAAAGGTGCAGGTGGTCCGTTGTCCCGTCCTTTGGAGACTGCAGAAAGAGTTCTAGGACCAAAGGGTATGCGCAGCCGAGGACAATTCCTGCCCTTGGTTCGAGCACCACACGTCCAGGAAGCGCAGCCAGCTTTGGCAAGCTGGCTGGATTCCGAAGGCACCAAAGACGTGCTTGCCATCGGTCCACTCACCAACCTCGCTCTCGCATACCAAAGCTTTCCGGACAAGCTGCAGAGGTTAAGGAGTCTAACTTGGATGGGGGGTAGTCGGGCCAGAGGCAACCACACCGAGCATGCCGAATACAATGCCTTTGCTGATGCAGACGCCCTCGCCACTGTCCTTCAGCATGGTGCACCACTGTGGGTTGTCGATCTGGAACTCTGCCGCCAAGTCACATTTGGTCCAGCTGATGCGCCAGTTTTGGAGGATGGTCTTTTGGCAGACTTACTGGGAGGCTACCTCGATATCGCCCTTTCCCGAGGACGAGAGCGGATGGCAATCTACGATCCGATTGCTGCTTTGGCTGTTGTCCAGCCGTTCCTAATCAAGTTTGAGCGAGTCAACCTATCCGTACACACTGAGAATGATTCTCGATACGGTCAGACAGAGTTCAACTTTGTGCAGCCTGTGAATGCTTCGATTGGAACCGGAATTGACCCCAAGATTACGCTTCAAATCTGTATCAAAGCCCTAAAACAGAGACAAAACCAATGAGCGAAGCAAACCTGACTCTGAATCAGTTTTTGCAGCAAATCCCCAAGATCGAGTTGCATTGTCATCTCCTTGGTACCGTCCGCAAGGAGACCATGAAGGAACTGGCTCGTAAGAATGGTGCCCGCACCACAGATGCTGAAATTAATGCTTTTTACGTCCGTGGTGAGAAGCCGGTCGGGGTCCTCCACATTTTCCGTGAGTTGGAAAACCAAATTCTCCAAGACCCTGATGACCTGCGTCGAATCACCTATGAATACCTGGAAGACGCCTCCCGTCAGCAGGTTCGACATGCAGAGTTTTTCTGGAACCCGACAGGCACTCTAGCAGCGACTGATCTCTCTTACAGCGAATTGCAGAACGCCATTCTTTTGGGCATGAACGAGGCTGAGACAGACTTCGGGATCACCAGCTTACTCATCCCCAGTATCGATCGTGAGGCCTCTGCATCCGCAGGTCTCGAAATGGTAGCGTTGATGTGCGCCCACCGTCATCCTGCCGTTGTGGGCATCGGAATGGATTACAACGAAGTCAACAATCCACCTGAAAAATTTTCTGATGCCTACGCATTGGCAAAAAAAGTGAGCTTGAAGACAACCGCTCATGCCGGAGAATTTGGCACTTCCTGGAAGAACGTGGAAACCGCAATGGATGTTCTGGGAGTTGATCGGCTCGATCATGCCTACTCAGTTCTCGACAATCCCGCCCTTGTCTCACGTTGCATTGATCAAGGAATTTTGATCACGGTGGTCCCGACAAACAGCTACTATCTTCGAACCTTGAGCGCCGATTTATGGGCTCAAGAACACCCAATTCGTCAAATGGCTCGGGCTGGATTAAAAATTCATCCAAATACGGACGATCCTTCTTTTCATCTAGTCGACCCAATCAAATGCCAGCGGATGATGATCGAAGCTTTCGGTTACGGCGTCGATGACCTCAAGAACTTTATGCTCAACGGCCTGGAAGGATCATGGCTTGATCACACGACTAAAAGCAATTTGATTAAGCAGTGGTCGGAAGAATTCGATGAGCAGCGACAAAAATATCTTTAAAAACAGAATAATTTCTTGAGCCTACAATTGTTTTCACTTGAAAACCAAGTTGTGTTGATCACTGGATCCAGTCGGGGGCTGGGGTGGTCAATGGCCAAGGCAGTTGCAGAAGCAGGAGCCACCGTCCTGCGGCATGGCCGAGATGAGAACTTACTCAAAGAGCGTCAGCAATATCTTCAAGAGTTGGGACAACAAGCTGAATACTATCTTTTTGACGTCACCAATGACGATGAGGTGCTTGCTGCTTTCGGAAAAATTCGGGAACAGTACGGTCGATTGGATGGCTTGATCAACAATGCTGGTTTTCAACACCGCCGTCCGCTGATCAAATTTGAACTAGAAGATTTTGATCAGGTGGTGAACACCAATCTCAGGGCGAGTTGGTTACTTTCTCGGGAAGCCGTGCGCTTGATGCAAGCTCAAGGATCAGGGTCAATTGTCAATATTGCTTCAATCATGGGGCCCCAGGCTCGTAAGACCATCTCAGCCTACACTGCCAGCAAGGCCGGAGTGGTTGGCCTGACCAAGGCCCTGGCTGTTGAATTGGGACCACAAGGCATTCGCTGCAACGGTATCGCCCCTGGCTACTTTGCCACAGAGATGGCTACCGATCTTGTCAAAGATCCTCAATTCACCTCCTTCATTTCTGGGAGAACACCTATGCAGCGCTGGGGTGATCCGGATGAACTCGGTGGGGTTGCTGTCTTCCTGCTTTCCAACGCCGCATCCTACATCAACGGAACCGTGATCTTCGTTGATGGAGGCATGTCTTGTCAGGTCTGATCCCAAACAGAAGCTGCCAGAATATTCTATAAAACTGTGAAGTTCTAACTTAGCTTCTTTGAAATCACTTAGGTTTTAGATGCTCATCAAGGAGATAGCATCAGACACGTCTTCTTCCCAATCTTTAGAATTACTTCAGAAAAATTTAATTAACTTGGCGAAATTCTGGGCTTAGGTCTAAACGACTGTAGAAGTGTGAAGAATCGTGAGGAGAACAATTGTTATTGGAAGTGCGCCCGAATTGCGCCTGCAGGAGGAATTCTGAGGATCTCTGAAATTTGATTGACTTCTAAGCAACTGATTTTGTTGGTGGGCTGACAGGGACTCGAACCCTGGACCACCTGATTAAAAGTTCCATCTCTACTAAAATGCACTTGAAGTAACTGAAATAAACTTAACGAAATCAGTTGATTGAGTCAATTACTAGTTTCGTGGATTCAAGTGAATTGAAGCAGTTGATGGCACAAATTGGCACAAAAACCTAGGTTGGCGCAATCTGTTGTTGATGTAAAAAAATCTATGAACATTTTCTTCAACAACAGTGCATCTCCAAGCAAAGTGAATCATCACCCAAGTTGATTCTCTCAAATTCCGACTACTGCATACCCCGCTCGGTTAAGATGCAACACACGTTGCTCCATTAAGTTCAAAACAATGCTAAAATTTATGGTCATTGAGTGGGGGAATGAAAGTTTAAAAACATGACGTGACGACGATTCTAAGAACTCTATGAAGCAGGGCTGAGTTCGGCCTCACAGACAAAGGTGTTCAACTAGCTTTTCTGTGGGTTGGTATTTTTTGAATCACAATCAATGGGAGAATTTAATGTTATTCATGATCAGACAAACACACGATTATTCGACCTGCCATGTTCGCAATCAGGAAAAACTCAAGAAATATAACTCTGCAATACAGGAATTAACTGACAAAAGTGTGAAGTTACACGCCATGTACAGTAACAGACTGGAACACACAGCCTACATGGCCATTGAGTCAGATTCGATGGAAGCCATTGATAAGGCTTTTGATAGTGTACTCGAACTGGGTCATTGGGAAATCACGCCAGTGGTGCAAAGTTTTCCGACACAGAACTGAGGGTGTAGTTGGACATCACAAATCCATAGTACTAATACCAGCTGGGGCATCGTGGCAAGTGCACTATTGATTGGCCACTAGTGTCAGGTATGAAAAACCTGCTGGCACTGTTGTTACGTGACAAACCTGCAATCGCAGGTAGTGCTCAGAGGCAGCTTGACCCCAGCTGGATTCAAATTTGATAGATTTATTACTGGACAGCAGGCACTTTCAGCAATGTTTCCAATACTGCCAGAGAAACGCAGACTCCAACAGTACAGGCAGTCCAGAGCGCAATGATGATGTAGGTGTTATCTCTTTGTCCAAACTCCATGATGCCTCTTTCGGATTGGTTGACGGATGCAACGTTATTGTGCTTCCAAGTATGTCAACGATCCGTATAGACTTGGAGGACAGTGGGGGGAGTTAAGAGACCTAGTGATTCCAAGCTAATATTTTAGCCCATGAAATTTTATGAAGATTACCAATATGAACTAATTCGAATGGTTAGAAATTTTTTATTTCAGGGAGGACAACTAAGAAAAATTGATCAGGATGCTGTCACCGTTCACTGTAGCAGTGTAGGTTTTAAGAGGAATAGAAGCTGGGCCCTGAAGAACACTCCCATCCTTACCAAATCGGCTGTTGTGACAAGCACAAACATAGTTGCTGCCAACCGTACAACCCAAATGCGTGCAATAGCGGCTTACTACGTTAACTGAGTCCTGACTGGTTCGATGTACCAATATACCTGGATTGGGTATGCCGTTGACAGCATTGAATGCCAAGGAACCATCAGGATTCGCTAAAACACTATAATTACTGTCAGTAGTATCAATTATCAAATCAGCATCAAAGGTATTGTTTTCGTTTTCAGTAGCACCAATGGGGGTGTCTGGATCCTCCTCAACTATGGTATTGTCGCTAACTTCTGAACTTTCATTCGAATCTACCTCTGAAGATTCACTGGCATTTTCAATATCATCAATCGAGCTTTCTGAATTCCCCTCAACTGTGGCGTTATCACTAACCTCTAAACTCTCATCTAAATCTACACCTGAGGGATTGCTAACATTGTCAGATTCATCAGCAGCAGCAACTGGTTCCAGGTCAACCGTAGCATTATCACTTTCACCCGATCCTCCACCCGAAGCAGAACAAGATACGAGAGAACCAACGGAGCCAATACTTAATCCTGCTATAGCAATTTTTTGAGCAGTGGACGTCTATGGAGTGGTTTCATTTTGATTACTCAGATAAATTTTTCTTGCTAAGAGAAGAATCGAAATTGTGTCTGGTGAAAAAACAGATCCCAAAAACTCAGCTTGGTTTTAATGAGATCCAGTAGCGTCTGGTTGAAAAAGACTGAACGGCCCATCAATGGAAATTTTGATGCTTGATGGAAATTATTCGAACTGACTGTCATTGACATGAGACTGTGGACAAGACCATGAAAAAACAACTTTTTCAAGTCACCTGCTGCTTATATTTTCTCCTAACAATTACTCAGCAAATCAATGCGCAGCAGAAAATAGTGAGAATGAACCCAAATCAATGTTCTCAAAGTTCAACAACCAGAGAATACTTTGTAAAGCAGGGTAAATTTCAAACAGCGAATGAACTTATTCCTCCTGGTTGCTTTGCTCAACTTATAACAGAGCTGAATGGGGATGACAGCGTGGCTGCAGTCTTTCTAAACAGAACACAAATGAGAGGTTGCATTGATGCAAACTATCCATACCCTGGCGGGGACGAAGAGAAAATTGACTATAAAATTGTTTCAAAGATGGAGAATGACACCTTCAAAGTAAGAATATGCCAGAGTGTAGAGGGAAGTCTGAAAGAATTTTGTGGTAAGATCATTATCAGATTTGTCATGCGCGACTACTGGAACAAGGAAGAGACCTTCTGTGTGCTCTCAATTGAAAAGCTCGGAGAATTTTAGCCAGACAGTGATTTGAGCACGGCACACCAAAGTCAAACAGTTGGTAAGCGGGAATTCATTATTAATGAAAATCAGGTTGGAAAGTTAGGTTAAGTCAATGTGCAAAGCAGAGGAATATGTGCGGGCATGGTCTCTAGGTTATAAAGGAGATTTCTCAACTGAAAGAAATCCGACGAAATCAGTCAATTTAGCCAATGACTAGTTGCGTGTATTCAAGTGAATTGAAGCAGTTGATGGTGGCTCTGGGAATCGGTGATGGGGTACGGTTAGACGGTGCTGAAGTCGATTGAACCCGTATAGGTCGATTTGGAACGGTATTGAATCTGTTTGTGTGTTCTAAGTGGCCTCTTTTCTGGCATCGAACAGGCTAAATCAAAAAAAGGGCGTGATGACGATTCTGAGTATCCTCAGATCTGGATTTTTTGTATTTTTTCGGAGATAGGATCGAAGTCTGGACAGAAGGGGGTACGGGGGGGTCGGAGAGATCAACCCATCTGCAGCAGGATCGGGCACCTAGTTGATGGAGCGTTGGGGGGGTCTGTTCAATGCATCACCAGCAGCACTTCAAGTCACGTTTCACAA
>CENJ01330730.1_pt1 | contig 10123 bp, 10 predicted proteins | sample 356161 | NCBI WGS metagenome assembly CENJ01 (sample SAMEA2619531, study PRJEB7988) | marine metagenome | biome: marine biome (ENVO:00000447); feature: surface water layer (ENVO:00002042); material: "saline water (ENVO:00002010), including plankton (ENVO:xxxxxxxx)" | depth 5 m | reverse complement strand
GTGACCACCAAAAACCAACCTGCAGCGCTGCAGTTAGAACGGCGATGCCCCCGGCTGTTACGCAACGCGGTAATTTTTTTGCCCACATTAGCGCCGCGACCTAGGTCGCTGATATAGCCCATCGAGTTTTACTTCAAAACACGGCTTACTTGGAGGATGTGAGAGTCAGCGCGCCTACCCGCTAGACAATCACTATGTATAACACCCGCTATACTTCCAAGAACAGCAGGATCTCGCTGCAAGGCTCGCCTCGATGAGCCAGTTGCCAAAGCTTTTGGTGGGTGGCCAGCCTTGGCCAGCCTAAAGCTCAACAAATTAAGCAATGATCGATCAATATCTGGTCGCCGCGTTGGACAAAAATAGCGTGATTGACGTATTCATCGTCCGACTTGGAGAAAAACTGGCGCCAAACTACGCCGACATTGTGCTGTTTACGAAACACGCAAACAAACTCTCGCTTGCTAAAGTAACCGAGCGATCGATTGGCGCACTGGGCTTCCAGGTTTGCCTTGGTCACGATGTCCTTGAGTCGCTGGGTGAAGTCGCGCACGTGTTTGGCGTGGTCGACTTCGTTGGATCCGTCCAGCAGGTTATCCATCATAGGTTCGGCGATCGCGAGTATTTCTGCGTCGGTCATGTCGGTAAGCTTAGACATTTTTTCTCTCTTCGAGCCTATCTGAGTGCTTCGTTCGCTGGTGTTAGCGTGCGCCTTGAGGAGCAGTCTGCAGTCTGCTCGCGCCGTGGCATGTTGCCGGTAAATATGCTGCTTGGCCATAGCCTAATCATCGGCGTTGGTGACGCAAAGCGCGCTCACAGATGCGGAATCGATCGACTTTTCCCGGCTTCGATTTCGCGGTGATCGGTACAAATAGAGTCACTTTGATGGCGTTCCATAATAAGTTGGTCGTTAGCCACTTTTTCATTTTGAATCTTGCTCGGGGCATTGTATGGTTTGCGGCATGACCTATTGCTTAGCTATGTCCCTCGATGATGGTTTGGTGTTCTGTGCCGACTCGCGCACAAACGCTGGCGCCGATCGCGTCAGCACCTACAGTAAGATGCATCGTTTCTCATTCCCGCGAGATCGTGTTCTGGTGCTGTTGAGTTCCGGTAACTTGGCGACCAGTCAGGCGGTGTTGGCGCAAATTGAACGGGATCTAGAGAGCAGTGCTGAGGTCAATCTGAAGTCGGGCGACTACGTCTCGGACATCGCTGATTACGTTGGCGAGTTGCTGGTTAAAGAAAAGACCAAATATTCTAAGCCCAGTGGCCCGGATGCGGGTCTTGACGCCAGCGCGACGTTTATCCTGGGTGGTCAGATCGGCGAGCACGCGCCAGAGCTGTATATGATCTACCCTGAAGGCAATCACATTACGGCCTCGAAAAGTCAGCCTTATCTCCAGATCGGTGAGACCAAATACGGCAAACCCATCCTTGACCGGATCATTCGCAGCGACACACATTACGTTACCGCTATGACCTGCGGCATTGTCTCACTGGACAGCACTATGCGGTCAAACGCAACGGTAGGGCCGCCGCTGGAATGTTTGTTTTATGCTCGCGACAGCCTAGAGCCGCATTGTCGGTATTTTAAGCTTGACGAGAATCATCCGTATCTTGCAAAAATCCGCGAGAGCTGGGACGCCAATGTCAGAATGGCGTTTGACCAATTGCCGAACCTAGATCAAGTGTTTGCAAATGAGTAACGACACGATCTACAAAGCCTAGCTTCTCAGCTACGGTGGTGTTGATCACAAAAGGGTAGGCGTCCTGCAGACCCAAACTCCGATTCATTTCGTTTAACCCGGCACTAACGCTGCGCCAAAGTGTGATTTTCTCTTGAAAACACAACTCGGCAGGATTGATCGGCGCCATGCCCAGCGCGGCGGCGGTTTCCAAACCGTCGTAAATATGCAGGTAATGAGCCCAGCATTCCGCCCAATCCTCCAGCGGATGTGCGCTTGCATAGGGGCTAATAAAGCGTTCGCTCCATGCATCGCAGGGGCCGCATTCGTAAAACTGCTTCAGCGCTATCGCATAGTCCTCGTTTTCTAAACCAAAGCGCTGCTTAAATTCTTCTAGTAAGCCAGAGTCTTTTTTGACAAAGGTCCAAAAATGGTGGCCAGATTCGTGGCGCATATGGCCGAGAACGGTTCGATAGGATTCTTTCGCAGCTTTTTGTTGGGCGATGCGGGAGGTCGTGCTGGCCTCGAGCAAATTGATGGTGATGATGCCGTCCGCATAACCGGTATAGACCATCGGCGTGGACACGTCCGGGTTGTCTCGCTGGTCTTCAAGAAAATCGAATAGGAAACCCTGTTCGGGCGCCTGCCAACCGGTTGCGCAGGGCAGTCCCATCTGTGTCAGCGTGAGCAACAAACGTTTTTTGGCGGTCTCTAGCACCCCCCAGCGGCGAACGTTTTTGGGCGAGTCGAGATTGGGGATATAGCGATTGAACTGGCAGCCGGGGCAGAGTCCCTGCACGGCGTCGGGTGCGGCGAGCCAGTTACATACATCGTAGTGTTTGCCATTGCTGCACAAAACTTTCTGCTGGGTTTCCGCTTGCGTGTCGCTGCACGAAACGGTTGTCTCAAGCGCTTGGTTTAACTTTCGAAAGCTCAAGGTTTCTGGGTCGAAAGCGATTTTAACCTTGCAGGAAAGGCAAACGCGGCTTTCGAAATAGACGGTCGAGTTGCATTCGCACTCAAATCGGTTCACGGCTCACCTCTGTGGAACCAGTGCAACTTAAAGTCATTGTTTACCTGAATCAAGCCCAACTGCAGCGAGTCGATAAACTTGTGGAGCTCCGGTCGGCTTTTGCGGCTGGGATTGGCGCGCCGCAACTTGCGCCGGATTCGATCCACACTGGTAATGGTCTCGTCTCGGTTGGGCAAGCTGCCTAATTCGCGGCGCATTTCTGTTAAGCAGAACATCACTGAGCGCGGGAAGTCTTCTGCATTGAAGAGGAACTCGACGATGGCTTCTTTGTCGACAATTGGCCCAACCGTCCGTCGGTATGCGCTTTTGCCTGATACGGCTTCGAGCAAAGCCCCCCATAAGATCGGATCAATCGAGGCATTGATGCCTTCGCGATCAAGGATATCGCCGGCACCGACGTCAACGGTTCTTGCCGTCATGTCCGCTCGCTCGATGAGACGGCCAAGTTTGATGAATCGGTAGGCGTGGTCGCGGGATTGCGTGGTTTCTAAAAGCCCGCTAATCGCCTGGCAGTGTTTGATGACGTTTTCAAGAAACAAAAGCCGGGTTCGGCGCGAAGAGTACGCATTGGCGTTTGCCGTCGCAAACAGATGTAACTCGTTGATTTGCTCCCAGGCCTCTTCGGGTAGAACGTCGCGAGTCGTTCGGACATTCTCGCGCGCGGCCTCAATGCCGAAGGGAATACTGCACGGAACGCTGGCTTTGCCCGTTAAAAACTTATGCACGTTACGCTCATTTTGTTTGGCGTAGTGTTTCTGAAAGTCATCCTTGGCATCCAAGATATCGACCAGCAGCGTCCAGGATGGTTCGGAGCCTAGCGGGATATCCATAATCAAGTTGTTGTAGCAGTTGATCAGGCGTGCCGTGTTTTCTGCGCGCTCCAGGTAACGCGCCATCCAATACAGTCTTTCTGCAACTCGCGACAGCATAGGTTATCGCTTCGCGCCGAAGATCCAAGTGTCTTTACTGCCACCGCCCTGTGAGGAGTTAACAACCAAGGATCCTTTTTTAAGCGCCACACGCGTAAGTCCTCCGGCGCTAAGCCAGCTGTCTTTGCCCTGTAAAATAAAGGGCCGCAGGTCGAGGTGGCGCGGTTCGACGCTATCTTTGCCGGCGGTTGGCGCAGTGGAGAGGGTAATGGTGGGTTGCGCGATATAGCTTTCAGGGTTGGCTTCGATTAGTTTTGCGAAACGGCGTCGCTTGCTCGCGCTGCTGTGTGGGCCAATCATAATTCCGTATCCTCCTGACTCATTCACAGGCTTTACTACCAGTTTGTCCAAATTATTTAGCACGAACTCGCGATCTTTTTCGTTGCGGCATAAATATGTTTCGATGTTTTGAATCAGTGGTTCCGCGCCCAGGTAGTAACGAATCATATCTGGCACGTAGGCATAAATGGCTTTGTCGTCTGCGACGCCCGCGCCTGGTGCGTTGGCGATGGCTACGTTGCCGGTTTGCCAGGCGCGCATTAGTCCGGGGGTACCTAATTCTGAGTCATCACGGAACACCTCGGGGTCTAAGAATTCTTCATTGATACGCCGATAAATCACGTCAACACGTACGTCTCCTTCGACGGTGTTCATAACGACGATACCGTCGCTGTTTACGGACAAATCGCTGCCTTCCACGAGTTCAACGCCCATTTCCCGCGCGAGATACGCGTGCTCGAAGTAGGCAGAGTTATAAATGCCCGGTGTCAGCACCACGATACTGGGTTTTTTGCGCTGAATTGGTGCTAGGGATGCCAGCATTTTGTACAACTGTGAGGCATAGTCGTCGACGGGCAATACGCTGTGGTTGGCGAATATTTCCGGCATGACGCGTTTGGTCAGCTCACGGTTTTCGATCATATAGGACACGCCAGAAGGAACCCGCAAGTTGTCTTCGAGTACATAAAACTGACCGTCGGAACCGCGTATGAGATCCGAACCCGTGATGTTGGCCCAGGCTTGGTGTTTGGGCGTGACACCGCGGCATTCTGGTCGATAGTTTGGAGATTTCAGTATCAGCTCGGCAGGCAGAATGTCGTCCGCGAGAATGCGCTGATTGGTGTAAACATCTTGAATAAAGCAATTTAACGCCCGCGTTCTCTGAATCAAGCCGCGGCTGACACGCTGCCACTCAGCAGCGGGGATGATCCTAGGAATAATATCGAAAGGCCAGGAGCGATCAATGTTGCCCCTATCAGAATACACAGTGAAGCTGATCCCCATTTCCTTAACCGCAAGCTCCGCTGTTTCTCGGTAGCGTTGCAGTTCACTTTGGTCGGTTTTTTTGAGCCAGTTGACTATCCGTGCCGCGCCAGATCGTGCGCGCCCAGAATCGGTTAACAACTCGTCAAAGTGTTCCTCGGGGGTATAAAGCTCCAGACTGTTCTCCAAGTAAATTCGGCCGTTTATGCTAAGAAATAAGCAAGCCTCGTGCCAGAACTAAATCTACTGATTGCGGCGAGATTGTTTTCAAGCTGAGCCATCAATTCCATCGTGCAGCAGCAGGTGTCTTGATCTTCTTAGGCACTGTTTACGCTTGGTGCTTGTTCTGCCGGCGAGCAGGAACTTGTAGGCGGGCAGTTCCTGCACAGCAGCCGCAGACGTTTTGATGCTTACAACACCAGTTCTGGGAGCAGGTAAGCGTCGAGAATGCCGAGTGGCCCGAGTACGGCATCGACCTTGCTCCGATCTGATGACGATAATGATTCGATCTCTTTTTTAATGTGGCAACGAGAGACCTCGCTGTATTTGAGCGAGCGCATTTTGATGGGGCCGTCACCTAGATCGACTTCGCACCATTTTTCGCCTTTGCCAAGCGCTTCTCGCGAAACCCTCAAGAACTGGTGATAGGTCTCGCGCATGTGATCAAAAAATGGGTTTAGTGTTTTGGGCAGCCGGTCTTCAGCGAGATAGTCTGCGGCGTCGCTGGTCGCGTTGAAGACGCGCTCCATGTGGCCCAGCATTGCCGGTGCGCTTGCTTCTATCCAACTACGTGGTTCCGGGTCTGCTGCGATATGTGCGGTAAACAGTCCTGCGAAACTGAAGTCGCCAAGGCTGGCACGGTCGCCTAGTAAAAAAGCGTGTTCGCTATAGTGTGCGTCGGCGTGCCGCATTAATTGTTCGAAGTCGGCGCGCACGGCGGCTGCCTGATCCGGTCCGCAGCCTCGGTTTGCGCAGGCTTTCAGGCCGAAGTTGTCCCGCACGTTGGTAATGGTTGTCACGGCCTCCTCTTGTTCCTCGGGCGTGAGCGCTTCGTGCATAAATTTGCCCATGGCGTTAGCGTAAAAACCCAATGCGACGACTGCGATGTTGTCTGGAAAGCACCAGCGGCTACATATGGCGTAGCGCCCGAACCATTCATCTGCCCAATCCTCGAGCAAATGCGCAGCGATCCGTTGCACCGGCGAGGTTGGCAGAATGCGTCGTTCCGGATATTTCGCATTGAGCATCAGGCCAATGGGCGTGGAGTCGTGAATAAACCAGCCTTCCGGGGTTTCCAGACCTGGTATGAAATGCGTGCCCAGGCGCGCCTCAACGGCTTCCCTACTCGCCGCGGTTTTAAGCTTAAACTCATAGTCCAGGCCCTGGTAATTGAGCATGGCCTGGAGCTTGCGAGTAAAAAGGCTGTGTTCTCCGCCCCATAGCGTATAACGTCCTGCAAACATCCTGCGGTCTCCAACAATTACATTGAGTTTATGGCTTCGTAATTCATGCTTAACGTTGCCTCGCCGTTTTTGCTTCTGCCCGGGCGCCTTATTGCTGTTTATCTCGGCCGCCGCGGATAGCGCGCATTCGGTTTTTCTAATAGAGCAAGTTTGCGCGCATCCATATCCGCATAAGCCGAAAAATCTGCTGCGGCAAAAAAGTCTGCCGACCAGCTTAACGTATGCGGTGAAAACTTATAAAAAACGGTAGAGCGGGGATCGTTCACGGTCCAGGGTAGCGTGCCGTGAATCAACGCCTCGGTAAAAATAATAGCATCGCCGGGTTTGGCCGCGATTCGGCTAACGCAATCGTGGACGCCTTTAGTCAAATCCTGCCAACCTGCGGGCAAATCCAAATTGGCCTTGTGAGAACCGGGAATACAAGCGAAGCCGCCGCCATTGGGATGCGTGTCGTAAAGCTCAAAGCTAACCGTGGTCAGTCCGTTATAAAGCGAGTTGTTTGCAAATCGGTAAAACCCTGAGGTGCCGGCCCAGCCGCCATGGAGCTGACCGCCGGCGAAACCGTTTGTGACGTGGGTATGCACATTGATGTGGTCGAGTCGGTAGGTTGGTAAGGGCGAATCATGGCGCTTTGCTCTGGCGCTTAGTAGCTCCGGATTGCCAATCAGATTTTCTAAAATAGGGGCCAGCACCGGTAGATCCAGTAAGTCGCGCCAAATCGCATCCCAATGCAGAGGGCCCTCTGTTTGAGGCACCGGTGGAAATTGTTCGGTCGGTGCTTGGATTGTGGTGCGCAACCGATCAATTTGTTCTGCGCTTAGTACATCGGGTACGACGATATAGCCGAGGACATCAAATAGATATTTTTGTTCAGGGCTCATGTGCTTCCCTTGAAGTGAGTCGGCGTCTAGTCATGCTTAAACACTTTGCTCTTGCTCTCGCATCTGCTCTGCGGTTGGCTTTTGGCGGGCGTTTAATTGGGCTGTGCTTACAGCCTGCGGTTTTGCGAGCAAGCCTCGCATGCTCGAATGCTCCCGCCGAGACTATACAACTTCTCCAAAACCCCGGATAGGCGCTGAGTACCCGCGCAGCCAGTCTAAAGATCGGTTGGTTCGCTTGCGAAACACGCCGATGCAATGAATAGTGTGCGTGACCAACAAAAGCGACGTCTGTGAACCATATGACCGGGTTTACGGGCGAGCGCCTTGCCGCGCTGATTGCAGCACGACTCGCCGCGCTATTTGTCGCCCTTGTTGCGGCAATTATTGCCGCGTTTACCGGAGGACTAATCCATGGCATCGGAGCATCAATCAGAAAACAATCAACATGCCGTGGTGAGCACGCATCAGCAGGCGATAATCACGCGTATTTGTGAGCAGCTATTTGTCGACTATGCGCGGCATCTCGATTTCAGAGACTACGACCGGTTTGTCGATCTGTTTGCACAAGACGGCGCATTGAATGTGGCGGGCAAGCTACAGGGCAAGGAAAAGATTCGACGCGCCATGAGCCGACGCACTGATGAACTTCGTTCGCGGCACGTGATTACGAACATCGCTATCGATGTGCTCAGCGAAACCACTGCGAGCGGTATTGCCTATTTATCGTTATACCGGCATATCGGTGCCGAGAGCCTGGTGGACGAACCCGTCATGCTGCGTGGTCCGGCTGCAATAGGGCATTACACCAATTCGTTCAAGTTAACCGTAGATGGGTGGCGCATCGCCTCCTGCGATTTAGACTTTGCGTTTCAGGACCCCAGTCATTTCCCGCCAAGCTAAGCCACCAAAGCGGCGACTCGGAAACACGATGTAGCGATTGCCAGCCGCTGCTGACGAAAGTTATCTGGCGTAACATTCGCTGCAAGATCAGGCGGATTCGATGACGCCGAAAGCCAAGCTTCCTAGGCCAAAAGCCTGGCAGCCGATTCATCGCGCGGCCAAAATCGAAGAAGAATACGGCGCCACTGTTGCGTTACTGTTGTCGGATGAAGCGGGTTATATCGCGCGTTAGCCAATTCCCGTGGACGGTGGATATCTAGCAACCTAGTGGGTTTGCGAGGTTCCCCAGAAACCAGTTACTCGCGTATCATTCGAGCCAGAGCCGTTACATTTTAAAGCGCTATCAACAGTGAAAAGGCGAGTACAAAAATTAGTACATAGGCTGCCAGAGCCCAGTTCAAAGCCGTTATAAAATCTGGTCGGGACCAGCTAATCCGTTTCAAAACACTGCTGGCTGCGTTACGCCGAAGGTGCAAAGTCGGCCGCTACAGTTCAGCGACAGGGGGTAAATATGGAAGCAAACTTAAAAAAAATTGAAGCGGATTTCTTTTATCGAAAACCGCTTCGGCCAGACGAAGCAAAGCCTGCCTTTGGATTGAGTGCGCCTGATCCAGATCGGCCGGACCACGAAGCGTTTCGTAAAACGGTGAACGACGCGCGCGGTGAGCATCACGAGCTAAGTGCTGCGGGCTTTAAATTGCTGACGCACGACTCCGCGGTCACTGATTTTTACGACGAAGCGGATGTGCTGGCCCGTTACTATCCTGAAATGCAGAAACTCGTTGCCGCCGAGATCGGTGCGCATGCGGTACACATACAATCGCACATTGTGCGTAACGAAGCAGAGGCAGTGAGCGGAAAACGACTCGGTGCACACCGCTTGGTGCATAACGATTTTACGCCCCAGTTTCAGGAAACGATTCTGCCGTTGTTGGAAACAGCGGAACGCGTTCCCAAGAGAATTGCCGTGTACAACCTGTGGCGTCGATTTGACGCGGACGGATTGGATGCGCCGCTGGCGCTATGCGATTCGCGTACGGTTTCCAAAGACGAACTCATCCCTACGGACTTGCACAATTATGGTGGTGGTGAAGGGTTTCAGATTGAGATTTATCAATCGAGTTTTGCCGATCAGCACCAGTGGTACTTTTATTCCACCATGCAGCGCAATGAAGTGCTGATGTTCAAAACTTACGACTCTGCTGAGGCCCCGTTTCTGCCAACGCTGCACAGTGCATTTGACGATCCTCGAGTTAGCGGTCAGACCGTTACGCCGCGTGAAAGCATAGAAGCCAGAGCGATTTGTTTTTTCTTCTAAATTGCGGTGCCGGCTGGTTGCGTAGGCCGGTTGCGAGGGGCCGATCATGAGTGCGTAATTGGTGCAAAACAACGCAACCGACTCACGTAACGGTCTGTGCCGCTAAACCGTGGCGTAAAGCCTTCTTGATTCGCACCAAAATAGAGCATTTTGGTTATTTTGGTGCACGGTGCCGGTTTATACGATTATGGCGCTTGCGACGCGAATCTGAGCAGCAAATATCGATCCATTAAGCGCATCGCCTCAACCTAATCGCTGCCGCGAGTCAGCTACCCAAACACATCGACCGCTTTAGCGCGCGTTACTAAATTTGCTATTCGCCTTAAATTGCCTGCCCGGGGCGCCTGACTTAGATATTTGTTTCGGTCACTTATCCGGTGAGTTTTGCAGGTGGCGAGGCCGGGAGGTCAGGTGTCAATTTGCCATTTAGCTGTTGGCTAAAATGGGTAGCAAGTGACGAAAAACAGGCAAGCTTGCACCGTTGTATTGCCGATTTTTTGACCTCTAAAATCTTACTATATCTAAGTCATTGAAATATATCGATATTAAAAGTTGGCATGGTGATTGCTTTAATATCGGCGAGCGCCCTGGTTTCATTCCTCTCTCCTCCCCACTCCTATCCCCAAGTGGAAGCCAGGGCCGCTCACCCCC
>CENJ01028390.1_pt1 | contig 10124 bp, 12 predicted proteins | sample 356161 | NCBI WGS metagenome assembly CENJ01 (sample SAMEA2619531, study PRJEB7988) | marine metagenome | biome: marine biome (ENVO:00000447); feature: surface water layer (ENVO:00002042); material: "saline water (ENVO:00002010), including plankton (ENVO:xxxxxxxx)" | depth 5 m | reverse complement strand
GCATGTGGCATTTTGTTTTGAGCATTTATGCTCCAACCTTCCACCGATCCATCGATAAAATCGATACCTGGCGATAAGATTAAACGATCATAATTTAAGGTTGCCCCACCAGCCAAAGTAACAGTCTTTGACCCTCGGTCAATTCCTACTGCCCAGTCATGAACAACATTTATGCCATACTCAGTCGCTAGGTTGCCATAGCTATGACCAATACTGTCTAAACTTCTAAAGCCACCAATATATAGGTTAGAAAAAAAGCAAGTATAATAATTCCTTGTAGGTTCAACCAAGGTCACATCTATGGCGCCTTTACTGTCTTTAGCAATGTAGCGAGCCGCTGTAGCACCTCCGGCACCACCGCCGACCACTACAACTCTTGGCTTACCACTTGCCATTACTGTCGGAGCAGCCATTGCCGCAGCTATCGCTGCACTGGTTCCTATAAAATTTCGTCTGTCTAATTTCATGTTTTTCCTCCCATTGAAAACAATTAATTGAGTCCTTCAAAATATGCAGCCAAGGCGACAATCTCTTCATTTGTTAGTCTTCCAGCTTGCATCTGCATAACTGGATTTAATTTTATTTTTTCACGATAGGCATATAGTAAAGTGATCAACTGAATTTTCGGCCTACCATGGATATTTGGTATACTGTCACCTCCCCCATTTGCCTTATGACACGTTTTGCAATCGCTTGCTAAGTACTCACCATATTCAGGGTCCCCATCTATGTTAAGGATTTCCACTGGCAAGTCAATTTCATCCGAGTGGACGGAACCTGGATAAAATCCCAGAAGTAGTACCGTCTGAACTGCGAATAAATGCTTTAACATTCTATAGTGAGTCTCTTGCTACATAATTAATAAGTCTACTTCAGCAAAAAAGTCTCAATAATTCAATGTTTTTTATAACTTTTGTGCGTTTTAGCAATTAATTTTTAAACCAACCAAACAATACTAATCCATCAGATGTATAAGTGGTAAAAAATCTGAGTCACAAAAATCTCATATAGTATAAACTAATCTATGTTCCATCGTCTTCAGGTGTGACATCAAGAACTCTCGCTCGCATTGTAACCTCAACGCTCAATTTACAATCCTCCATACATGGATTTGCACTAAAAAACGGGTACTCCGTCGCATCGCGATCATCAATTATAAAACCATTTGCATTAGGCATTTTCACGTCCAAGAAGTTCTCATTTGATAGAACAAATTCTTCATCATCTATTATATCATTGGAATAGAGAATATATGCCAGCATGGCATAAACGTCATCATCACTTAAACTTTGTGCATAACCATAAGGCATTGAGCGGTGAATATAGTCCCATGCTGTTGAAAGGTAAGGCCAGTAAGACCCCACAGTTTTTAGTGGATCTTCATCTGCAAGTGTACCTTCTCCCCCAGCCAGTTCCGGCCACCGATCCACTCCCTCGGCAAAATCACCATGGCAAGCTCCACACTGTTCAGAAAATATTTCCTCGCCATAGCTTACAGAACCAGATCCAATAGGAAGTCCTGTTCCATCAGGCGCAATATCTAAATTCCATGCGTTTATTTCTTCCACAAGTGCTTTTCTTCCCAAACCTAACGGGCCATTTCCCTCTCGTGGTGCATTTGCGGCGTTTGCAGCAGCAATAATACGTAAATCAAAATCATACTCTGCATTTACCGTTCTTGGCTCAGAAGGTAATTGCGTTATATTTCTGTCAGCAAAATTATACGCCAGAGCTAAAACAAATATTAAACTCAAGCCTGATGTAATAAATAAATTATGAGACTTCGACATTTTCGACTTCACCACCTTTTTTCACCCACCACGTTTGAATACAGTTGTTGTGATAAATTGAATTTAGACCACGCACATTTCTCAACTGTTCTTTTGTTGGTTGCACATAGCCTGTTTCATCATGTGCTCGACTTTGCAGGAACATTTCCTTTCCATTCCAATCAATATCCAAATAAAACCGCGTCAATGCTTTTCTTTCACCAGGCTTTGCCAATCGCGCCTGATACCAATTCTTTCCACCATCCAGTGTAACATCAACGCGAGTAATAGCACCATGCCCCGACCAGGCCAAACCAGTAATTACTAACGGACCGGAATTATGTGTAATTGGGGTTTGTGGGCTTGGGGATGTTATCACTGATTTAGCATCCATGACCCATGTCCATTTTCTTGATGTACCGTCTGCCAAAGTATCAGTATATTTCGATGTCTCTTCACGACTTTCAATTGGCTGATCCGTTACTTCGACGCGACGCAGCCACTTAACCCACATGTTGCCTTCCCACCCCGGAACGACCAGTCTAACAGGATAACCGTGCTCCTTACGTAGTGCCTCTCCATTTGCCTTAAATGCTACAAATACATCATCAAGAGCTTTCTCGATTGGAATTGATCGACCGTTAGATGAAGCATCTGCTCCTTCAACAAAAATCCACGATCCTTCAGGTTTTAACCCCGCCTCGTTAAGTAAAGCACGCAATGGAATACCTGTATATTCCATATTATGTATCATCCCATGCGTAAATTGAGCGCCGTTTAATTGTGCTCCCGCCCACTCCATTCCTGTGTTTGCGGCACATTCACAAAAATATACATGGTTCTCTCGCGGAAACCGCTCTAAATCTTCATAGGTAAACACCAACGGCCGGTCTACTAATCCGTTAATCATTAGTCGATAGTCTTCTTTCGGGAGCTCGATGGCGCCAGAATGATTTCTTTCAAAAGCGCAGCCCTGTGGAGTAATCGTTCCATCCAGTGCGTGAATTGGGGTAAAATTAACCGAACTTATTGTATCCGCCGTAAGCCATTCTACATTTCTTCGGACGACGTCTGACTCGAAATCTATTGGCATACCATATGGTGTTGCATCTACACCATCACCAGTAAATTGAGCCCACTCTTGCGTTTCCGTGATTAATGGATCGCCTTCACTTGCTTTTACGGAAGTACCCGCGGTCAAAGCTGCGCCACCTATAGCTACTGACCCTTTTAAGAATGCTCGTCTAGTAGTTTTTCTTTTCGCCATAATTAAACTAGTCTCCAACCGATATCAAGGGGCATCAAGCACCTATTACGTTAACAGAATTATTGGGATTAATTTTTACACTGCCATTTCGGCGAATATAATTCTCTACGAGATCCCAAATCTGGGGTCCCTCAGTACCCTCGTTAACCGAAGCCCATCCAGCAACTATATAATTTTTTGAGGGGTCAATTCTTTCACCAGTTTTGAGAAGTGTTAAGTCACTGATTCGCCTACCTTGAGATTTGTTTATATCTATCCGATATCCCATACCTCCAATCCGAACCATATCGCCACCCTGTTGATAATACGGGTCAGGATTGAAAAGATTATCCGCGACATCTTCTAGAATTACGTGTAGGAATTCACCGGTCATTTCAGTTCGATAAACCTTCCCATAACTCATCGAAGTTACATTCCAAATATCTTCCCTTGTAATGTCTTGCCCAGGTAAAATAGAGGGTCCCCATCTAACTCCTGGCGACATGGATATATCTGCTTCACGCTCTTCTATCATAGCCTGACAAATAAGATCGTCCCAGGTACCATTGAAATTTCCTCTGCGATACAACAAACTTTGAGATTGCCCAATCACCTCAGACAATTGACTTTTATATGGCGCCCTTTCTTCGTCAATAAGAGCAGCGATATCAGGATCTGGCGCAATGACATCAGAAAAAATTGGGATTAACTTATGTTTGAACCCCATCATTTTACCATTACGTACATCTAAATCGACTCTACTTACAAACTTACCATTAGACCCAGAAGCGACTATAACTGTTTCGTTGATCAATACTGGCTCTGGAAGTGCATCGTGAGTATGACCTGACAGGATAATATCAATCCCGCTCACAATGCTTGCCATTTTTTTGTCTACGTCGAACCCGTTATGAGATAATACCACTACCAGGTCCGCACCCAAACCGCGAACCTCATCCACCATTTCCTGCATATTTTCATCTCTTATACCAAAGCTATACTCGGGAAACATCCAGCCCGGGTTAGCTATAGGCATGTAAGGAAATGCTTGACCAATTACGGCAATTTTTGAACCTCCTCTTTCAAAAAAAGTATAGGGCTCAAAATAATCAGCAGGTTCATCCCATTCGGCATCAAAAATATTTTGACCAAGTGCAGGAAATGGGAGAGTATCTATTATCTCATGGACTCGATCTGAGCCTAAAGTAAATTCCCAATGAAATGTCATAGCCTCGGTTTTCAAAGCATTCATAACATTTACCATGTCCTGGCCCTGGGAATGATGGCATGTATACGAACCATGCCAAGTGTCACCACCATCCAAAAGAATGGCGTCGGGCCTGTCAGCGCGTATTGCTTTGATTACTGTTGCAACTCTATCTAAGCCGCCAACTCGCCCATATTGCTGAGCCAAAGCAGAAAAATCGTTATGTGTTAAGGCATAATGGGAGGGGCTTCCATCATTTATTCCATACATCTTCCGAAAATTAGCCCCCGTAATGTGTGGGACTTGCCCAAGCGCGCTGCCCACACCAAGATTAATCTCTGGCTCACGAAAATATATCGGCTTCAATTGCCCATGAATATCGGTTACGTGGATTAATGATACGTTTCCATAGGTATCAAATTTTAAAAGATCTTCTTGCTTAAGTTTTTGTTGGGCAGCAAGTTTAGAAAAATTACCAAACCCAGATGATCCATATATAGCGGTAGTTGCCATTCCAACTTGTAGAAAATCTCGACGTGATAACATTAATTTTCTCTCTAAAATTTAAATACATATTCGCATATTTGAATTTTTAATCAAGCAAAACCCCAGCAAAATTTGCTGGGGTTTTATTTTACTAGTTTCGAACTGATGGCGTTTCTACTGTAAGTCCATTCGAACGAGATGCCACATAGAGCTCTAGGGCTTTAAACTCATCCCCACCCTCTTTATACGGAGTAGCACGAATATTCTTCATACAACCCTTAAAACGACCATGAATAGTATTTAACTTTGCATTTTTTAATCTGTAAGTCGGAAAGCCATTAATTTGACCCATAGATAAATGATCAGCCCTTATCATGTTGCCGTAGTTATCTTCATGACAATTGGCGCAAGACATATTTAGCTGACCTACACGAGTATAGTACAGCTCTTTGCCTTTTTCCCAAATACTTGATGCTGGGCCATCAATAGTAACGTCGACGGACATACCTCTAGATTGAAGGCCAATCAAACCGACAATACCAGCCATGCTACCTCCGGACCACTTCCATTTTTCTGCACCCATTCTTTCGGTACGGCAACCATTTACCAACTCAGGAATGGTTTCTAATTCCCCAGAACTATTAACTCTGGGCATAGAAGCTCGCAGACCTTTAAAAACCTCTGGAGATTCATGACATGATACGCAGGCCTTTCCAGCAGTTCCTTCTACTTTGCTGAAGGTATCAATTGCCTTGTCAATGAAGATAAACGCAGGATTATCAAAATCATCCATCTGAAGTGCTTGCGTTTCGTCCTTCCTAAAAACCCACCCAGAGAAAATTTTGTCAACGTTCTCCATGTGCGCAGGGGCAGCAACCGAGGTTACCATTAGTTGACCCTCAACGGTTAGCTGCGAGTCTTCACCCGCAATAGCGGCAAACGGAATAGCTAATGCCCCAAGCACCACTGTAATTAGTTTCTTAAACTTCATAAGTTTCCTCCCAATAATAGAGGCGCAAAATCTGCACATTTGAGCATCATTACGCTATTTTAACACTCTTCTTTTCTTCGTAAATAGATCCGTCATCGTCGTACCAAGTAAAATGAAACTCACCCGCCTCAGGAACAACGGCGTCAAATGCAAAGTATGGATTGGTAGAGATTGCAGCAGCCATCTTAACATCAATCACTGTATTTCCATTGAAGGCACATGTGAACCGATTAATAATTGATTGTGGAATTTTATTACCATCCTTGTCTTTTCGCAGACCACTTTCCATTTTATGACTTATCAATGTTTTTAAAGTCACAATTTCTCCAGCATCTACAGTTTTTGGAACTTTAACTCTCGCTTTTACGCCTTTTGCCATAACTTTTCTCCCTTTTTAGCCGCCGCAGCCGCCAATAGTAACTTTTACTGTTTGATGGGCGGTTGCAAACGAACCATCTGCCATCTCGGCAACTGCAACCACATCTTGAGTGCCAGCCAGCCTAATTCGGGTTGTTGCACTCTGCGAGGCAGATCCGGCACCAAAATTGAATGTAGCCACTCCTGGACGAGGGTTCCCTGCTGCCATTACTGTAATTGCTACCGCACCCGGTGCATCTATTGAAATTGGCACCGTGTTGCCATTTTCAGCAATTTCCGGTGCAGTTAGAGAAATTCCTGTGGATGCTGCATCAGCACCTCCCGTAACACCCATTACCAACTCATTTACAGGTATTGCCGCTGATGAAAGCGACGGCAGAATGGTTGTAAGCGCAGCCGCTCCACCAATCGCCATTGTATCACGTCTTGTGAGTTTCATTTTTATCTCCTTAGATCTACTAACAACCTAATCTTTCAATGTTGAAAGATAAGCTAAAACATCTTCTACTTCTTGCGCTTCAAGTATTGTTTTACCTACAAACTTTTTCAGCGTCCGCTCATAACCTGAGTCCCAATAAAAGGAGGGCATTATAGTTCCTTCAAACATCATTTTTGAATTCACTAAAATTCCCCTAAGTTCTGCTGTATTCCAACGAACTGCAACACCATCTAATTCAGGACCGACTTCTCCATGAAATGACTGCTCACTCATCTCCGAATTGACATGGCAGGCCAAGCAGTTTCCTTTTTTCCTGTTCATAAACAATTTTCTACCATTCGCGGCATCTCCCACAACACCAGTAAGAGATGCTGTAACTTCGCCGTCTTCGCCAAAAGCTACGTCCGAAGGGGTTATTGATCCTGCGAACGAGGCACTACCAATAAATGCTGCTGCAAAAGCTACCTTTGCAAAAAGTTTCATTATTACTCTCCTAAGCTATCGTAAAGAGACTCTACCTTGCTGATTAACACTCTAATGCACAAATTTGTAATCGTGCAAGAATAAATTCTAAAATTTGAATAACTATCTTCTTTTATACAACTAATCAGATCTCGCAGCGCGTCTTTCATTCACCATTCTTGCATGATATCGCTGAAAATCTTCTCCATTATCAAGTAGATAACGCTCCTCTCGAACCCATGTAAATAGATCTAAGGTCGTACCTGGATGAAAGGCCCCAGGCATCATTGCAACGGCTGCTTTCTGTGCAGAATCCTCAGCTTTAACTTTTTGGGGAAGAAAAATAATTGATGGCGTAAAGAGAATCCCCCATTTGCGGGCCATATCTTTTTCCGGCAAGACTTCACCATCGAAATCTGTAACCTCTATATCTCCATGCAAATTTAATTGAACCACAAAAAAATTATCTTCTATATAGTTGGAAATATTCTCTTTAGAAAAAACCTCTTTGTGCATTTTAGTGCAATATATGCAGCCAATTTGTTCAAAAAATAATACTAGTCGCTTTCCCTCGGTATTCGCCTCCTCTAAATCCTCACGCAAATCCTTGAAAGTATCTTGCATCCACTTTGTTTTGTGGAGCCCATCATCTCCAAGTTCTAATGCAAAAGTATTTGTTGCAATCAAAGGGAAAAAGGCCGTCAACGTAATCACAAAATATTTCTTAAAAAACATATCTAAACTCCAAATAATTCTGGAAATACAAGCAGCATCCAATTTGCTATCCAACTAATAGACCCAGTAACCAGTAATATAGAAAAAAAGATTAATGTGAGCCCCATTAACTTTTCGACATAACCTAAATATGGCCGAAAATTTGCCGCAAACTTTAAAAATGGCTTTATAAATAGAGCTGCAAACACAAAAGGCAGTGTTAAACCCACCCCAAAGACAAATAGTAAAAAAATTCCTTCGAAAGCTGTAGATTCCAAAGAGGCTGTCATAATTACCGCCGTTAATACACCGCCAACACATGGTGTCCATCCTGCTGCAAATGCTAAACCGACCAGGTATGAGCCAAATGCATCCATTTTGCTAGTGTCACCAGCATTTACCTGAAATTGACGATCTAAAAACCCAATTCTTAAAATACCCAAAAAATGAAAACCCATTAGGAAAATGACCGCACCCGCAACCCACCGAAATTCACTTTGGAAACTCCGAAAGACTTGAGAAATAGAAAATGCCGCCGCTCCTAAAAGAACAAAAACAGTAATTATACCCAAAGAGAAAAATAGCGAAGAAATTAGAGCTTTACGCCGGATATCCGAAGGTATGACACCGTCTTCTTTAAGCCCTGCAAGGCCCGCTCCAGCCATATAGCTTATGTAGAATGGGACGATAGGCAGCACACAGGGCGAGAAAAATACAATTAAACCTCCAATAAAAGCTCCCCATATCGAGACATCTAACATGCGGAGGATCCTTGTTTAATTCACATATTCATATTATAGAAGATGTAACAATTTTCGTCAATCACTGCTTAAGCTCATGAAATTAATTCTACAAACTCTACTATTTTTAATGACATGGAAGTTTGCGTATGCGTCAGAGAAATATAATTTGGTGTATGTCGAACAACAAGGGTGTTTTTATTGTGAAATATGGGATGAAGAAATTGCGCATATCTACCCTAAAACACGAGAGGGCCAGTTTGCGCCGTTGATCAGATTGGATATATCAAATTATGAAACAACAATGGATTACGTAAAACCTGTAGTATTCACCCCAACATTTATTTTAACAAAAGATTCTAGCGAAATCTCTAGGGTAGAGGGTTACATCGGTGATGATTTATTTTGGGGTATGTTAGAAGTTATGTTAAAAAGAGAAACAAACTATAAATAATTAAAGCCAGACAAAAATTTTAAAAATTAGCACCAGCTGAAATGTTCCAATAGTCCATCAAATCCAAAGGGAATGATTAAAAAATGATACTACCAGTTATCACTGAGAACATGTCAGATGACGAATTAGATGCCTTGGTTGATAAGGCTACAAATGCATCTGCATTTTTGAAGGCTATAAGTCATGAGGGACGTTTAATGATCCTATGCCACCTGGTTTCTGGCGAGAAAACTGTTACAGAATTAGAAGATCTTATATCTGCCCGCCAAGCAGCTGTCTCACAGCAACTTTCAAGGCTCAGACTCGAAGGCTTGGTAATTCCACGGCGCGATGGAAAAACTATTTACTATCGACTAGCGGATGATAAACCAAAACGGGTTCTTGAGGTGGTATACGACCTATTTTGTAATTCAAAAAATGAGGCTTAAATGCTCCCATTTATTATTTTTATATATTCTCAATGCTGTCGCCAAAATATGATATGATAATTTAATGTTAAGTACTCTAGGGGGAAACGAACTTTCAGCTGTAGTCGGCTTAATGGGTGGTACCCTTTTAGGATTAGCCGCACGAATGGGTAGATTTTGTACATTAGGTGCAATTGAAGATGCAACGTACGGCGGTTCACAAATAAGGATCCGCATGTGGGCAATTGCACTCGGCCTAAGCATTGTGGCTGTTCACTTTTGTACCCATTATGGGATAATTAATAGTTTAGACAGTCTATATCTTTCCAGTGAATGGAACCCATATGCTGCAATATTTGGAGGCCTTCTATTTGGATATGGAATGTCAATCTGCGGTAATTGCGGATATGGAGCATTAGCGCGCCTCGGGGGTGGCGACTTGCGATCTTTTGTACTTGTTTTGGTGATGGGAGTATCTGCCTATGCAACCATTTCTGGGCCGCTAGCAAAAGTACGCTTAAACTTATTTCCTGTTATACCATTAGAGTCTTCCACTCCACCAAGCTTATCATACCTTGGATCTCAAGCCCTTGGAATAAACTCGGCGGCTGTAGGCTCAATAATAGGAATTATATTTTTAATTTACGGCCTATTTAACTGGAAAAATAAGATGAAACTTAGCTCCATTTTTTGGTCAATTATTGTGGCTGTAGCCATAGTAGGTGGATGGATAGGCACATCTTGGGTTGCTAACTCTACCTACGAACCTATTGGCATTCAGTCCTTCACATTTGTTGCGCCGGTTGGCGAAGCCATTCTTTACGCAATGTA
>CENJ01076012.1_pt1 | contig 10125 bp, 10 predicted proteins | sample 356161 | NCBI WGS metagenome assembly CENJ01 (sample SAMEA2619531, study PRJEB7988) | marine metagenome | biome: marine biome (ENVO:00000447); feature: surface water layer (ENVO:00002042); material: "saline water (ENVO:00002010), including plankton (ENVO:xxxxxxxx)" | depth 5 m | reverse complement strand
TTAACCATAGGTTTAATCCAATTGTTTGGGAGTAGTTGTTCTTCAAATGGTGTGATGTTCTCAGGATAATGTAATAAATTTAGAGGAACCTCCTGGAATTTAGGAATATTTTTTCTAATAAAAAATCCTTTAGGGTCTTGATCTTCTGATTGTTTGTAAGGATTATATACACGAATAGCATTAATTCCTGTGGTTCCTGACTGCATTTGAACTTGGCTATAGTGTATCCCTGGCTCGAAATCAGTAAAGAGTGCAGCAAGATGAGGTGCATAAAACCTCCAATCAAGCCATAGGTTGTAAGCTGCAAAAGATGCCAACATTGCACGCATCCTAAAATTTATCCAACCATGATTTCTAAGATAAATCATGCATGCATCAATGAAAGGTATGCCTGTTCGTCCTTCAATCCATGCCTTTAATTTTATTTCATCCTCATCTCGCAAATTGTCATATATTGAAATGAAATTTTTATCTTGTATTGAGGGTTCATCTTCTAATTTTTGTATAAAATGTGAACGCCAATGTAATCTTGAGAGAAAAGAATTGATTGATCTGACAAAGTTTTTATTTGTTCCTTGAAGTTCTTTTTGACGGTGGGAAGCCTCATGAAAGGCTACACGAGTTGACATTGTTCCAAAAGCAAAATGAGTAGAGAGACGCGAACAACTCTGCTCTGCAGAAATTGGACTAGACATTTCTATTTGATAGTTTTCTCCTCGAAAATCTAAAAATGTTTTTAATAGTTTTGTTGCATTCTCATTTCCGCCTTTTTGGCGTTCAGGGCAAGGAGTAGAATCATAAAATTGTTGAGGATGCTGGAAATTTGGGATCTCTAAAATTTTTGAGCTTTTGAAATAATCATTAGTTGTAAGAATCGGTTTATTAATTTCTTTATGGAAATTCTTTGCCCAATTATCACGATTATGCTTACCTCGAATAACACCAATGTGAGGAATTTCTTGCCATGCAATTTTTTCAGATTTAAAAAATTGACCTATCCGCTTATCTCTTTGATAAGTCCAATTAATTCCTGTTTCTTGCTCGCTAGTTACTTTCTTAATTCCATACTTTAAGTGGATATCCTTAAAAATCTCCAAAGCATCTCCGCTTAAAATATTTAAATGGAGATTTATAGATGAAAGTTGATTTCGTAAATCTTTTAGGCTTTCTAAAGTAAATTCCCACTGCCGAAGAGACATGTCTTTTTGTAACCATAGCTGAGGTTCAATAATGTAAATTAAAATTTTTGGATATTTTGAGTCTAAAAGTGTAGCATTATCAACCACACGAAGATTTTTTTTAAACCAAATAACGTGGTTTAACATGTCTTAAAATTTAATTTTATATCCTTTAGAAAAAATATATGCAATTGCTGCCAAATTCATTGCGCAAAAAATACTAATCATAGCTAAACTAATTGTAATACTGACATCTGCCATATTGTAAAAACTCCATCGAAATCCACTTACTAAGTACAAAACAGGATTAGCCAATGATACTTTTTGCCAAAATTCTGGCAGCCAAGCAATGGAATAAAGAGAGCCTCCCAAAAAAACCATAGGAGTTATTATAATTGTAGGTATTAGAGAAAGTTGCTCCCAATTAGTTGATACAACGCCAATTAAAAAACCTAATAGACTAAAAGTTAAGGCAGTAAGAACTAACATTAAAATCATTACTAAGGGATGAGCAATGGATATTTCTACAAATAAACTAGCTGTTCCTAAAATAAGCGCACCTAAGATAATCGATTTTGAAGTAGCAGCTCCTACAAATCCCATTACTATTTCCCAAGAGGATAAAGGAGCTGCATAAATTTCATTAATTGTTCCTAAAAATTTTGGAAAAAAAATACCCGAGGCAGCATTCGATAAACTTTGAGTTAGAAGAACTAACATCATTAATCCTGGAACAATAAAAGATCCGTAACTCACATCTTCAATCAAGGGAATTCTTGAACCAATAGCAGATCCAAAAACCACAAAGTATAGAGATGTTGAAATTACGGGGGAGAGGATACTTTGAATTATAGTTCTTCTCATTCGATCCATTTCATGGAGATAAATTGCTTTTACGCCAATCCAGTTCATGCGCTCTCCTTTAATAACTGTTCAAAGATATTTTCTAGTGACGTTTGAGCAGATTTTAAGTCTTTTAGTTTCAGGCCTGCAAGTTTTACATCCTGTAAAAGTGTAGTAATACCTGTAGTTTCGGCTTGTGAATTATAGCTAAAACATAAAGCATGACCATTTTCTGTAATCGACAAATTATAATTTTTCAAAGACTCTGGGATTACAGAAATTTTATCTTGTAATTCAATAGTTAATAATTTTTGACCCATTTTTTGCATCAAGTCCCTTTTATTTTCTGTAATAACAATTTCACCGTTATTGATGACGGAAACCCGATCAGCAATTGCCTCTGCCTCTTCAATATAATGGGTTGTTAATATAATAGTAACGCCACTATCTTGTAAATTTTTCACCACTCGCCACATATCACGGCGAAGAGATATGTCTACACCCGCTGTCGGTTCATCTAAAAACAAAATTTGAGGCTCATGGCTCAGTGCTTTTGCTATAAGAGCCCTTCTTTTCATACCTCCTGAAAGTTCACGAAGGCGATTATCTTTTTTATCCCAGAGACTTAGATCTTTTAAGATTTGCTCTATTAAGGCAGGATTTTTTTTCTTACCGTACAACCCTCTCGTATACGATACGTTTTGAAATACTTGTTCAAATGCCTCTAATTGTAACTCTTGAGGAACCAAACCTATGAGGGATCGTGTGTGACGAAAATCTTTTACAACGTCATGACCATCAACAGAAATATTCCCGGAAGAAGGTATGACTACACCGCAAATTGCATTAATTAATGTGGTCTTACCCGCTCCATTAGGACCAAGCAGAGCCAATATCTCACCTCGTTTAATTTCTAAATTGACACCCTTTAAGGCTTCAAAGCCACCAGAATAGGATTTGTAAACATTGTTAATTTTTATGAGAGTTTCAGAGGTCATGTGTAAGAAAATGTACCTTATATTATAGGCTTAATCTTTAAAGTAGATTATGTGGATGTTTTCGTTTTTTTACTTTTCTCAATTAAATAAGTACTGATGAGGACAGCTATCAAAGCAACAATTATTTTATAGGTAATTTTTTCTTGAAGAAAAATATATCCAAAAATAAGACCAAATATGGGAATAATATAGGCAACTTGGCTTTGGAAAACTAAGCCATTTTTTTGAAGAATATAAAATCTCATCAACCAGGCTATTGCTGTTGCAACGACACCTAGATAGAACAATGAAATAGTAGGCCCTAAAGAAGGCTTTAAATCTAGCGGATTTTCAAAAATAAACATGATCGGAAGAAGGATCATTACAGCCCAAACTAAAATACTAGAGGTAACAACCTCATTTTTGACATGTTTCAGTCTCAGTGAAAATAAACCACCCAGTGTGTAGAAAGCGGGTCCTAAAATAACCATAAATGCATAAAAAATATTAGAGCTGTTGATTAAAAGATCATCAGAGAAAAGAAATATTATCCCTAAAAACCCAACTAAAATTCCTAAAAACTTTAAAAAATTAATCTTTTCATCTGGGATAAAAAGATGACTCAAGATTGCTGCAAAAATTGGAGCTGTTGACATTAATATGGCGGCCATATTGCTTTGAACTTTAACAATGCCAAACGAGATAAAGAAAAAAGGAAGCACTAAGTTGACTAATCCAATAGTTGCATACCAATGCCAATTTTCTCCGAAAGCTTCTATGTGAATACCTCGGATAAAACAGTAAATAATCATCACAAGTGCTGCAAAGAAAATTCGCCCAAAAGCGAGTGCCATAGGCGTATAATCAGCTGAGGCAATTTTAATATTAAAAAAAGCACTACCCCAAATAGCTGCAAGGGTAATGAGGAGGATAAAATCTTTAAGAGAGGCTTTGTGCATTAACTTAAGGTAAATTGAACACGCTTATTCATTTTTCCTTTGCTTTCATATTTGATAAATTGAAATTCACCAATCTCTTTTGTATTAGCTACATGAGTGCCACCACAGGGCTGTAGATCAATGGTGCCAATTTTTACTAATCGAATTTTTCCGTTTGTCCGTGGAGGCTTTACCGATAAAGTCCTAACCAATTCAGGCTGCTGGTCGAGCTCTTCATTGGTAATCCACTGATACGAGATGGGATGGGCTTGTTTGATAAAGTCATTAATAATGGAATTGAGTGTTTCAAACTCAAAAGTCTCTTCGCCCAAATCAAAATCAATACGGCTTTTCTCTATGCCAATAGACCCCCCTGTTACGTAATAAGGCAGAGCAGCACATAAAAGGTGCATCGAAGTATGCATTCGCATTAATCGATATCTGTGATCCCAATCAACCATACCCGTTACATCTCCATTACTGATTTCACAGGGTTGATCAAGGACATGGGCAATGCCTTTTTCATGTTTTAAAGTGTTGATAACATTGAATTTTTGACCATTAATCTCGAGTGTTCCCTTATCGCCAGGTTGACCTCCGCTTTGAGCATAAAAGCAGCTGTCTGAAGTGATGACTTTGTCATCTTCTACGAGCTCAATTGGTGATTGAAATTCTTTGATGTAACTATCATTTAAAAAAATCATTTTTTTCCTTCCTTAGCTTTATATTCAATGCAGGCCTCAATACCTCCTTGTGAGGTACTTTCTAATTCACACTCTTGTCGATAGCCGTAGTACTCAAACGTTGAGGCTAGGTAGAGTCCAAAACCCACAATGCCAAAAACAACAACAGCGTATAAAATTTTTTTAGCCATTTATATTAACCGATCTTGAAACCCTATCAGTTGATTATTGACAATGATATCAGATTTTTTCAAGGGTCGTAGCAGCTCAATACCCTCTAAACTGATACATCGACTCAGAGCAACATAAAGCTGACCTGGTGCAAAAGAGCCCTGACTCATATCAATGATAACTTTTTCAAAAGTTTGACCTTGGCTTTTATGGATGGTAATTGCCCAGGCAAGTCGCATGGGATATTGTTTGAAAGAACCAGTGATATCTTCTTGGACTTCTTGTTGGTCATCATCATAGGTATATTGGATACGGTCCCATTTTTCTTTTTTAACCTCATAAATCTTATGATTAATTTTAACTTTGATTTTTTTCTGTGCAATTTCGTGAATGATACCAATGGAGCCATTAACCCATCGTTTCTCTGGATCATTTTTAATCATGATCACTTGTGCTCCTTTTTTCAGTTTAAGAATTTCATCGGTAGGAAATAACTCTTTATAGAATTGCCCTGTAGCTTGTCCCCGAAAAGAGAATTCTTCCTCACCTAATTGGCTTAAATATTTTTGATTGATGCCACTTGCACGTGCATTGGTTGTTGTAAGAATGATTTTTCCTTCATCCATCTCAAAATGGTCTACGAGTGAGTCATTGAGATTATCTAACTGATTATGGGTAATTGACCCATCTCTAACAGAATTGAGAATATGGATAAAATGGTCATCTGTTTGACGATAAATGCTTTGTAATTCAAGGGTTTTAAATTGCGCATCTTGAAAAATATTTGAGTGAAAAAAGAAATGCCCCTTAGGATATATGCGTTGTAATAATCCTGACTCATCCATATTAACCACTGGAGGCAATTGAAACAGATCGCCAAAGACTATTACTTGAACGCCGCCAAAGGGCTGAGTGAGTTTTTTGCGGTGTACCCTGAGGCTATAGTCGATAGCATCAAAGACATCTGCGCGAACCATGGAAATTTCATCGATGATAAGAGTTTCGAGATTTTGTAAGACTTCTACTTGGCGAACTTTTTTGATATGTCGCGTTTGAATAACCTTAGGGGGAAAGCCGAAAAAGGAATGAATAGTTTGACCCTTCACTCGAATTGCTGCAACTCCTGTTGGTGCCAATACTGCAGTATTTTTTTGAGTGATAGAACGAAAGTATGCAAGTAGGGTAGACTTGCCACTTCCTGCCTTACCGGTTATATAAAAATGATCGTTGGTATTTTCAAGCTGTTCAACAATGGATTCAAATTCTTCACTTAATATAAAATCATCAGGAAGAAGACTATTGTAATTTTTTTTATAGCCCATGAATTATATCACTAGCCATCTGAAAGCACTCTTTCACAGTTCCTTTTTGAATTTGCAGACGAGACATTCTTGGAGAGAAACTTAATCTCTCCACATAAATATTTTTTTGATAAAATATTCCGATAAAAACTAATCCGACAGGCTTCGTCTTAGTGCCCCCACCTGGACCGGCTACACCAGTGGTAGCAAAGGTCATCTGACTCTTTGTTATTTTATGGAGGTGATAACACATCTGTGAACAGACCTGCCTACTAACTGCACCATGGTTTTTAAGCGTCATGGCTTTGACTTTTAAATGTTTCATTTTAGCCTCGTTAGAGTAAGTGATTAAACCTGTTTGATAGATTTGAGAGATACCCGCTATCGATATAAACTGAGAAGCTAATAGACCACCAGTACACGACTCAGCTGTGGAGACTGATATTTGGTTCTCTAATAAAATTTGAATTGTCTTGGATTCTATACCCATAAGTTAGATATACTTATTATATAGAATGAGGAATAACAATGGTCGTTTCAATATCCATAAATTGCATAACATATCCACAAAAATCTTAATAATTTATTAAAATGTATTGAATTTTAATATTATGATATGCATTTATTGCATATTATATAGAAGTAATTAGGATTAAATAAGCGAATCATGGAGGTTTGAAATGGCAGATATGTTCTCAGGATATTACCCCTTCTTAATAATGATTATTTGGTTAGTCGTAGGCATCATAGGTGCCAGAATGTAATAAATTTTTGTGCGAGTATCTTAGTCAAAGATCTCAATCAAATATATGAGGGTGGTGAATCTCCTTACAGGCCACCCTCATTCTTTAAATAAGTTTTTTAGCCTTTTCCCGTAACACATACTTTTGAATTTTTCCTGTCGATGTTCTAGGTATATCTTCAAAGAAATAATATTTTGGAACTTTAAAGGATGCTAAGTTACTTTTACACCACTGTAGGGCCTCATCACTATTCCATTGATGCTGTACTTTAAGCTCGATAAAGGCACAAGGCACCTCTCCCCATTTTTCATTAGCAACTGCGATTACTGCCGCTGCGGCTACACACTCATTTTTTAAAAGAGCTTCCTCAATTTCAATAGATGAAATATTTTCCCCTCCTGAAATAATTATATCCTTAGATCGATCTTTGAGTTGAAGATATCCATCAGGATGCATCACTGCTAGATCACCAGAATGAAACCATCCTCCCGCAAACGCTTTATCATTTGCAGTTTTGTTTTTTAGATATCCTTTCATCACGATGTTTCCTTGAAACATGACCTCACCTATAGTCTTACCATCAGCTGGTACGGGCTTCATAGTTTCAGGATCTAATACACTTAGATGCTCTAATGGTAAATAGCGAACTCCTTGGCGAGCTTTGAGTGATGCCTGCTCTGTCATATTCAAACTATCCCATTCTTGATGCCACTCGTTAATTACGGCAGGACCATAAGTTTCTGTTAGACCATAAAGATGGGTTACTAAAAAACCTGCTTGCTGCATTTGTTTTAATACATTCTCTGGTGGTGGAGCGGCAGCAGTAAAAAATTGAACCTGATGATCGGGTCTGTAGTCTTGTTGCTTGTCAAAGGACAGGATAACAGACATTACAATAGGAGCGCCACATAAGTGGCTAATTTTATGGGTTTTTATACTTTGCCAAATAGGTTCGGCTCTGACTTGGCGAAGACAAACGTGTATTCCTATGATTGCTGACATCGTCCAAGGAAAGCACCATCCATTACAATGAAACATGGGTAGCGTCCACAGATAAACGGAATGCTTGGGCATGGAGGCTACCATGGCATTTCCCTGGGCTAACAAATAAGCACCTCGATGATGAGAAACAACACCCTTAGGATCTCCAGTTGTCCCTGAAGTATACCCTACAGAAATAGCATCCCATTCATTTTCTGGCATCAGCCACTGGTAGTTACTATCGCCCTTATTTAAAAATAACTCATAGTCATCAGCACCCAAATCAACAGGGGCATCCTTATATTCATATTCACTATCCACAAATTCAATTAAATGAGGTTTAACTTGGCAGTGAGATAATACCTCTTTTACAATACTCCCTAGTTCTCGATCATAAAAAAGAATTTCAGATTTGGCATGGTCTAGTTGAAAAGCAATGGTAGCTGGATCAAGTCTGGTATTGATCGCATGGATAACAGCGCCACACATAGGAATGCCGTAATGAACCTCTAGCATAGGTGGTGTATTTAAAAGCAAAGTAGAAACGGTACTCCCTCGTGTCATGCCAAGTTGAGCAAGAGAGAAGGCAAGCTGTTTGGAGCGAGTATAAAATTCTCGATACGTTGTTTTGGTATTGCCATGGATGATAGCAATGTGATCAGGAAAGACATCAGAGGCGCGCTCTAGAAAAGATAATGGTGTCAGAGGCTGATAGTTAGCAGGATTTTGGTCGAGATCTTGGTTGTAGGGGTTTACCATAAATGAGCTTTACTCTTTCCAAGAAGGAGGGCGCTTATCAAGGAAAGCTTCGATACCCTCTTTGGCATCGTATTCGAGCATGTTTTCTACCATGACCTGTGAGGCGTATTCATAGGCCTTAGATAGTGGCATTTCAATTTGCTCGTAGAATGCTTTTTTCCCAATTTTTAGGGTGGTCTTAGATTTAGCAGCTATTTTCTTAGCTTTTTCTAGGACATAGGACTCTAAATCTGCTTGCTCTAAGCTCTTATTAATAAGACCTATATCAGCTGCTTCCCCCGTTGAGATAAGATCTCCTGTCAGCAACATCTCCATAGCGTGTTTCACAGATGCATTGCGCGAGAGAGCCACCATCGGTGTTGAACAAAATAAACCGATATTCACCCCGGGAGTAGCAAATCGAGAAGATGAGCTAGCGTAGACTAAATCACAACTCAAAGCCAACTGACACCCCGCTGCGGTCGCAACGCCATCTACTTGAGCGATGACAGGCTTAGGGTGATGAACAATGCTTTGCATGAGCGTGGAACATTTTTTCAAAATAAATTGAAAGTACTCTTTGCCCTGATCGGCATTAGACCTAGCTGCTTTAAGTTCTTTGAGATCATGGCCAGCAGAGAATACTTTACCAGAAGCTGCCAATACTAAAACACGACTAGTGCTGGAGGTATGGGTATCAAAGACACTTTGAAGTTCATCAATCATTTTTTCTGAAAGGGTGTTTTGATGACCAGGGTCGTTAAGAGTAATTTTAACAACACCTGAACCAAGATCTTTAATTTCTAATAGCGAAGATGACTGCTCACTCATAAGATTACTTCAAACCCCACATCTGCAGATAGCGAATTAGCAATAAAGCAGTAGCGATGAGAGCGGTCATGCATCTCTTCTAACTCTTGGGCGCTCACAGTAAAGTCTCCCTCAAATTGTACGACAGGATGTAAGACTATTTTTGTGACTGCCATTTGACCTTTGGGATTTTTTCCCAAAGTAGCGTCTGCTTTATCAGTATAGGAAATAACGGGCCACTTAGCTTTTACTGCCAAAGCTAGAAATGTCATCATATGACAACTGCTCACCGAAGCGGCCAGGGCCTGTTCGGGATTTGTGTTGGCAAGATCCCCACCCCAGTCCGGGGCGGCGTCAGCCATCAGCTTGAAACTGTCATTATAAGAAATCTCATGGGAGTTCGAATATTTTCCTTGAGCCATCTCGCCCTCACCCAAGCTCCATTTCAATGTAATTGATAATTCAGACATCACTCAAATTAATACGGATCCGAAAAAAACACCATGTTAAATTCGAAGAAAAATGTTGATAATCAATAGAATTCATAGTTTTTAGAAGGTTTTCTTTCTTATTTTCCTTTAAATATTAACAAAAAAAAAGTAGCTAAAATGATTAGAGATATCGTCATATCAACCCATAGGGTGCCAGTAAACATTTTAAAATTATGAATCTACCCAACTCGAACTTGGGATTAATAATAATAGGACTAAAAGGTTTTTCATTTACTCAAAGCTAAAATAATTATTTGGTTGCTGACACATA
>CENJ01035133.1_pt1 | contig 10127 bp, 11 predicted proteins | sample 356161 | NCBI WGS metagenome assembly CENJ01 (sample SAMEA2619531, study PRJEB7988) | marine metagenome | biome: marine biome (ENVO:00000447); feature: surface water layer (ENVO:00002042); material: "saline water (ENVO:00002010), including plankton (ENVO:xxxxxxxx)" | depth 5 m | reverse complement strand
GGCGGCAGGACCCCTTATGAAGGGATCAGCAAGCTTGCCCCGGGGGAAGTGCTGACTATTGAAAATGGTCACATCACAGGACGGTATCGTGATGCTCCTCTGGGGGATAATCCTGATGACGCTGTAAGGGCCAACCCGGATGATCTGGATGCCCTGCTGCTTCAGACGGTGGATGCGCATCAGCTTTCGGATGTGCCGTTCGGGATGTTTCTCTCCGGCGGGGTGGATTCCTCTATCCTGCTGGCCCTCATGGCCCGGCTCAGGCTGATGGGGCAGGTGCCGGATCACACCCCCCGGCTGCTGGCCTATACTGTCCGTTTTGATCGTGAGAGCGTCGCTGATGAAACCCGTCATGCCCGCATGCTGGCCGATCACCTTGGGGCTGAGTTTATTGATGCCACTTACGGTGAGGATGATTTCATCACCAGCGCGGGAATGGCGGTGGCGGCAACCGATGATCCGGTGGCGGATTACGCCATCCTGCCGAGCTATCATCTGGCGGCGCGGGCGCGGGCTGATGTCAAGGTGATCCTGACCGGGGAGGGCGGGGATGAATTTTTCGCAGGCTATGGGCGATATCGTGCCGGCATGCGCCCGTTTCTGCCCAAAAGCCCGACCCGCCCGGGACCGGCGTTGAAATCGGGGCTGATCAGGGCTGATCTGGCTCAACGCCTCGGCCATGCTCTCATGGAACAGTCGGGCCATCTGCCCTCATTCACTGAGCGGCTGTTTGACAGGGACACGGCACTGGCCCGCCTGCAACAGCATGATATTGCCGAATGGCTGCCTGATGATCTCCTCACCAAGGCGGATCGCTGCCTCATGCATAACGGGATTGAGGGGCGCACGCCGTTTGTTGACCGGCATCTTTCCGCCTATGGGTTCGGGCTTGGCCATGCCGATAAAATCCGCAAGCGTGATGGTAAATACAGGCTCAAGGCCTGGCTTCAGGAAAACCTGCCTGAGGCAAAACCCTTCACCCCCAAACGCGGATTTACCGTGCCGGTGGGGGAATGGATCGCCCGCCACGCCGGTGAATTTGCGCCGCTCGTCTCCCGCCTTGATAGCATCACCAGCATCATTGATGCCTCCGCTGTTCAAGGGTTATTTGCGGGCGCGGATCGCCGTTCGGGGCTATTGGCATGGCGGGTGCTGTATTTCGCGCTCTGGCATCAGATCCATGGTCGCGGCGTTGACCCGGCTCAGCCGGTAGCCGCCATTCTTGCCGCCCGTTAGCCTTTAAACCCGGCTAGAAGGATGAGTTTGGGCCACTGAGGAATTCCTTTTCCTCATCGCTGAGGGGGCGGCCGAGGATCGTGCTGCGGTGCGGGAAATGGCCAAACCGGGCAACGATATCACGGTGCGCAACAGCATAGCCGTGGGTACGCTCGGTGGTGTATTGCTCAAACAGCGGCAGGGAGGCATCCTGGATCGACAGGTCCTCGGCATGCATCATCGGCATCAGCAGGAAATGCCGGTAATGGACATCTTCAAACGTATCGAGATAGCCGCGCTCCAGCCCCTTGAGCGACAGGGCCAGGGCCATGTCATCACCGGAAAAGGCCTTGGGCGTGTCGCGGTAGATGTTGCGGGTCATCTGGTCAAGCAGCAGGATCAGCGCCACCAGCCCGTCACTGTTTTCGGCCCATTGGTCGAGCTGCCCGGCCAGCGCCATTTCCACCAGATCACCAAATTGGTCTTTCAGGGTGGCATCGAAATCATCGTTTTTGATGAACCAGCTTTCCTCAGGGGTTTCTTCAAACCAGAAATTCAGCACAACCTCGATTTTGTCTTCATGGCGCATGGTCAGCTCCCTTAATGTTGGTCTTTAACTTGGTGTTCTTCCTGGAGAGGCCGACTATCATCAGAGGGGTCCGGCTCTAGAGAATTTTCCCCGGGTTCATGATCCCGTTCGGGTCAAGTGCCTTTTTGATCGCTTCCATCACGGCGAGGGCGGTTGCATCCTTGGCATCACGCAGCAGGTGGCGTTTTTTCTGGCCAATCCCGTGTTCGGCACTGATTGACCCGCCATACTGTTTCAACAGCCCTGACAGCATTGTATCAAATTCGGGGAAAAGTGCCATGAAATCGGGGTGTCCCTGCCGCGGGATGCAGAGGTTGTAATGCAGGTTGCCATCACCGAGATGACCAAACCCGAAAACCCGCACCCCGGGGGCAATCGCCTCAGCCGCGGCGGCGGCGCGGTGATAGAATTCCGCCATGTGTTCAATCGGGATGGAGATATCGGATTTATAGGCGACCCCGGCCTTGATTTCGCTTTCGGGCGTAAGCTCCCGAATGGCCCAGAGCGCGGCACGCTGATTGCCGCTGGTGGCGATGGTTGCATCATTGATCAGCTCATCCTCCAGTGATGCCTCCAGTATCCCTTCCATCAGATTGTTGAGCGGCATTGTGCCATCCGACCCGGGCATGGCATCGGTGGGGGCGGTGGATGAAATCTCAATAAACGCTGAAAAGGCCGGGATATCGGCGATCGGCTGAACCGTGTCGGGATAATGTTCCATGACATTGTCGATGATCGATTTCGGCATCAGCTCAAACGTTGTCACCCTGCCGCCACTGGCAGACTGGCACAGGTTGAGAAGGCTGATGGCAGCATCGATATCACGCAATCCGGCAAAGGCGGTGACAACGGCCTGATGCGCCGGGAACAGTTGCAATGTTGCGGCCGTGATGATCCCGAGCGTGCCTTCGGACCCGATGAAAAGGTTTTTCAGGTCATAGCCGGTGTTATCTTTTTTGAGGGGGGAAAGCAGGTTCATGACCCGCCCGTCAGGAACAACCACCTCAAGCCCGAGGCAGAGCGCCCTGGCGTTGCCATAGCGCACCACCCCCAGACCGCCTGCATTGGTGGAAAGATTGCCGCCGATCCGGCAAGTCCCGCGAGAGCCGAAATCAAGCGGGAACAGCAATCCTTCAGCCTCGGCACTGCGCTGGATGGTTTCCAGAATGCAGCCTGCCTGAACCACCATGGTGTTGCTTTTAAGATCGAGGCTAAGCACCTGATCCATCCGTTTCAGCGACAGCACAATGGCATCACCGCTGGTATCAGGGGTTGCGCCGCCGCAAAGACCGGTATTACCGCCCTGGGGGACAATCGGCACGCCGTGTTCATTGGCGTAGGCGAGAACGCGGCTGACTTCATCGGTGGAACCGGGATGCACCACCGCCGTTGCCGTGCCGGTGTAATGCTTGCGCCAGTCGGTCAGGTAAGGCGCGGTTTCATCCGCATCGGTGATGACGGATTTGGCCCCGCAGATCGTGGTCAGGGCAGTGATGATGGCGTTGGTATCAGGCATGTCAAACCGTGGCAGGAACTGGAACAGGGTCATGATACCATGCTGTATTGCAGGATCAATGCTGCACTAATAAATGCACCCTCAAACAGGGGCATGCGTCATTTTTTAGCAGCGCGGTTGAGCCGGTCATTGATCGCCGTCCCGATCCCGCCATGGGGGACAGGGGCAACGGCAATGGCGACGGCCCCGATCCGGTCAGCCTGACGCAGAAGATCATAGAGCGATGCCGCTGCCTCAATCAGATCACCCCTTGGGCTGAGGTTGAAGGCATGGCGGCAAAGAGGGGCATCGGCATCACCAAAACCGATCCACACCGTGTCCTCCCCGGCATCGTTCTGGTTCAGCATCAGGGGGGTTGCCGGGGCGTAATGGCTTTCCATCTGGCCCGGGCTGATGATGCCGTGGCTGTCTTTCCCTGAGGGGTTTCCAGGGATGATGCCGGTTGCATCCTCAATCATGGTATCAGTGACACTGCCGGGGCGGAGGATCACCGGAACCGCCCCCCTTGCATCAATCACCGTCGATTCCAGCCCCCCTTCAGCAGCCCCGCAATCAAGGATCATGGCGAGATCGGCGTTGCCCCCCAGCTCTTCCAGAACATGCCCGGCCCGGGTCGGGCTGATGCGGCCGGAACGGTTTGCCGATGGTGCCGCCACGGGAACCCCCGCCTCAGCCAGAAAGGCGCGGGCATGGGTGTTGGCAGGAACCCGCAGGGCGACACTGTCCAGCCCGGATGTGGCCAGCGTGCTGATCGGACAGTCAGGCTGCTGGTCCAGCACCAGTGTCATCGGACCGGGCCAGAAATGGTCAGCCAGAATGCGGGCAAGGGGGGTTTCCTTGCCTGTCTCAAAAACAGTCTTGCTATCAGCAACGTGACTGATCAGCGGGTTGAAACCGGGGCGGGATTTCGCTGCAAAAATGCGGGCCACGGCCTGACCATCCAGGGCATTGCCGCCCAGCCCGTAGACGGTCTCGGTGCCAAAGGCAACCAGCCTGCCGTCACGGATAAGGGATGCGGCCTCAGTGATTGCTGCCTGATCGGGGTGCCGGGTTTCAGTCATCACCGCCTTCCCGTGGGGGAACCCATTCGGATGGTGGTGTGCCGTCCAGGCTGGCCATGGCGGCAAAATACCCGTTCAACCGGCCCGGTTTGCCATACATGAAGGCATTGCCGTCAGGGCCGATGACGCTGCCCCCCGCCGCCTCGACAATGGCCTGACCGGCGGCGGTATCCCATTCCATGGTCGGCCCGATGCGCGGGTAGAGATCAGCCTTGCCCTCGGCAATGACGCAGAATTTGAGGGAAGAGCCAACAGCGACGTTTTCAGCGGCGTTGAGGCGTTCAATCCAGGCTTCGAGCGCAGGGCCGCGATGCGCCTTTGTGGCGACGATATGGGGATGCGTGATCTCGGCCCGGCGCGCTGAGATCGGCCTTGCCTCGCCCATGGCCTCTAGCGTCTGGTTTGGGGATGGCCCGGTCTCACGCTTGGTGGCCATGCCATCCATCCCGGCCCATAGCTCACCCGTGGCGGGGGCATAGATCACGCCCAGCGCAGGGGCGCGATACCGGATCAGGGCGATGTTAACGGTGAAATCCCGGCCGCCATTGATGAACCCCTTGGTGCCATCCAGCGGGTCCACGCACCAGTATTGCTCAGCTTCGGTATCATCATGGCCCTTATAGGTTTCCTCGGTGATCGCCGGGATGCCGGGGGCTATTTCTTCCAGCCCCTCACGGATAATCCGGTCAGCAGCCAGGTCAGCCTCGGTCACCGGGCTGCCGTCAGCCTTGTCGGTGCGCTCAACACCGCGCAGCCGGACATCCATGATGGCGTTGCCGGCACGGATCGACAGGGCCTCGATGCTGATGAGTTGGTCACGGGTCAATGCACGGATCGGGGGCATGAAAAATACCTTTTCTGGAAATGAAATGCACCATGGCATAAAGCGCATGGATTTGCCAGTTGCAGGGTTGATTTCGTGGCTCTACCCTGAGGGGGAAGGAGAGGAGATAACCCGATGTGTGGCCGATTTGCCAATGCCTCAAACCCTGATCAGTTGAAGGCATCGTTTCGTGTGCAGTTCCCTGCTGTGAACCCCCCACAAACCGGTGCAGGGGAGGGTGCAGCCAGCGGTCATAATCTGGCGCCGCGATGGAATATCGCCCCCGGCACCATGATCGATACCATTACCGGCGATGAGGATCGCAGCATGACCCCGGCGCATTGGGGGCTGGTGAACCCGAAATCGCCGCGCCCGCTGATCAATGCCCGTGGTGAAACCATGCTGGAAAAACCGACCTTTGCCGATGCTGCCCGGCATCGCCGCTGCGTCGTGGTGGCCACCGGGTGGTATGAATGGAAGGCACCGCGCCAGCCCTATTATATCCGCCGCCGTGATGGTGCGCCCATGGCCATGGCCGGGCTGTATCGGCTCAACGCTGATCATCAGCCGGCGGAACGGTCGGCGGTGATTGTCACGCGCTCGGCCGTGGCCGGTCTGGGTGAGGTGCATCATCGCGCCCCGTTGTTGCTCGGCCCGGAAAGCCTCAATCGCTGGCTTGATCCCTCCTGCCCTGAGGCAGTGATCGAAGCCATGGTCCTGCCTGAGGACGGGGGCGATCTGGAATGGTATCCCGTTTCAGCAGAGGTAGGGTCGGTGCGGGCTGATCACGAAGGCCTGATGCAGCGTGATGACAGTCACGGCCAGGTCCCGCCCGCGCAGATGGAGCTGTTCTAGATATCGGTGATCGTGGCGGCGTGGCGATACCGGGCGTAGACATGCCACAGCATCAACGCGCCCGCGCCGCGATAGGGTTGCCAGTCATCCCCCATCCGCTGCATGGTTTTGCCATCAGGGCGGGTGTTGAGCGATTTCAGGATTTTCATGCCCTCCTGCAAGGCGAGGTCATTATAGGGCCAGGCATCCATATCCAGGAGGACGAAGAGCCGGTAGTTATCCGCTGTCCAGTCCCCGATTCCGCGCAGGGCCGTCAGGTAGCGCGTGGCATCCTGTCCCTTCAGGCTGGCAAGATGATCAAAATCGAGCCTGCCATCGGCGATGGCATCGGCCAGTCCCTTGACGTATTCGGCCTTCATGCGTGACAGGCCAACCCCCCGCAGGGTTTCCATGCTGGCGGCACCGGCATTTTCCGCCTGATCCAGTTTTGCCTCTTGCATCCGGGACCAGACAGCGGCGGCGGCCTTGGTGGAAATCTGCTGGCCGATAATGGTCCGGCACAGGGTGGCAAAGCCTTGGGGCAGGGTACGATCAGGTGGCGGCCCCAGATCCTTGAGCGCACGGGCGATATCGGCATCCAGCCGCGCCAGTTGATGCAAGGCCCCGTCCTCACCCATCAGGGCCTGTTCCATTGAATAATGCGCCATGGCTGTTACCCCGCTTGAAAGCCTGATGAGAATGCGTCAGAATCATCCCATGAGCAAGTCAGGAGAAATCTGGGATATCCCGCTTCGGTTGTTTCATTGGCTTTTGATGGTTTCAGTCATTGCATCAATCGGCAGCGTCAAGGCTGGCAATATGTTCGTCCATGAAAAGGCGGGTATCAGCGTGGCGGCGTTGCTGATCTTCCGGGTCATCTGGGGTTTTGCCGGAAACCGCCATGCCCGTTTTGCCCATTTCCTCACAGGCCCCGGCCGTGTCATTGCCTATATCAAATCGAGGATGGGCGGTGAACGAGGCATTCACCCCGGCCATGCGCCCACAGGGGGATGGGCCACCATGGTTATCCTCATGGTGTTTGCCGGCATGGCCTCCATGGGTCTGATGGCCCATGATGATGTTCTCTACGAAGGCCCGCTGGCCGCCTGGGCAGGGGATTTTACCGATACCGCCACCAGACTCCACCACCTTGGCGAAAAGCTGGTTTTTGCGGTGATTGCCATGCACCTGCTGGCGATGCTGATTTATCGCTTCTGGCTCAAGATCAATCTGGTTCCGGCGATGCTGCATGGCGGCCGTGATGAGGTCCGCCAACCATCATCCAAAACCCGCCAGATTGCCGGGGTGATGGTGCTGGCCGCAGTGCTGATCACGGCCCATGCCCTCGGCATGAGCGGAGAGCGATTCTACTAGTCCGCCATTCCAGAATAAAACAGGCTTACAAGAATTCTATTCCTTGAAACGCTGGTGACAGGCCTTGCAGGTTCCGGCCAGTTTGCCCAGGCCTTTGCCCAGGCTGGTCATCTCATCCTTGTCGGCCATCATGGCCAGCTCGACAGCAGCGTTCTCGGCATTCTTGGCGAGGGCGGTAAAGTCATCAAACTCGGTCCAGATATTGGGGAGTGCCTTGGTATCGCCTTCCCCTGACCCTTCCGGGAAATAGTCGATCATGCGGGATGACCAGTCGGCGACCTTGCGGGCCTCGGCGGCAATCGCCGGGGTGTCACCGGCGGGGATAGCGGCCTTGATGATCTTGAGCGCGGCAACATTACCCCTGAAACCGGCTTTACGTTCACTGATAACATCAGCCGCCTGGGCCGTAACGCCAAGGCAAAGACTGATAGCAAGAATGCTGAAATAGATGCGCATGGCCACCCTTTCTTTAGTGATTGCAGGATCACAACCAGAAATAGTATGAATACCAATCATGACAAGTAATGCCGTCAAAGGAAGATATATTGATCATACCATGGATGCCGCATTTCCTGCCAATGATCACGCTGATGGTCGTGGCGGCGTTCACGCCTGGCCCGAATAACATCATGCTGGCGGCATCGGGGGCGAATTTCGGGTTTCGCCGAACCATCCCCCATCTGCTCGGGGTGCCTTCGGGCTTTCTTTTCATGCTTGCGCTGGCGGGGGTTGGTCTGGACTGGCTGTTTGCGCTGTCCCCGCTGATCCAGCAGGGCTTTCGGGTGGCGGCGCTTGTGTTCATTTTCTGGCTGGCCTGGCGCATTGCCACCAGCACGCAAGCCAGCAAGGAAGAGGGCCGCAGCCGGCCCCAATATTTTGTTGAGGCGGCAGCCTTTCAGTTCATCAACCCCAAGGGCGTGGTCATGGCGATCACCGTCATTTCCAGTTTTATCAGCCCGGACCATGACTATTTCGCCCAATTCCTGATGGTGATGATGTGTTTCACGCTGGTGACGCTGATGGCGGTTTTGTGCTGGGCCGGTTTCGGGGTCATGATCAGGGGACTGATTGATACGCCATTACGGCTGAGGGTATTCAACATCACCATGGCGGCCCTGCTGATAGGTTCCATCATGCCGGTCATGGCTGAACTGATCAGCTGATCGTTGCCTTCTGCGCCATCTGGCGGCCCAGCCTGTATTCCCGGACCGAAATAAAGACGCATGAAAACACCACGATGGCCATGCCCGCAATTTCCATCAGGGCCAGTTTCTCGGACCAGACCGCCCAGCCGATCAGGCTGGCTACAGGAACCGAGATATAGCGGATCGGCACCAGCACCGCCGCCTCGCCATGGCGGTAGGCTGAGGTAAAGCCGATCTGGACAAACGATGCCGCCACGCCGAGCAGCAGAATGATCATCAGGTTCCGGTCAAGCACGCTTGCAAACAACCCTGACTCCAGCATCACGATCATGGCCGCAGGATAGGCAATGGCACCAATGAGGTTATGCCAGATCGCCACTGATACAGGTTCCTCGGTGCGGCCCAGCAGACGCAGGGTCACCACCAGCAACGCGCCCATAAAGGCTGAGAAAATGCCGTAGATCGAGCCAATGTTGAAGCCATCGGAAAACGGGTTGGTGATCAGGTAAATCCCGAACAGCCCGATAAAAACCGCACTGCCACGGTAGATACCGACCTTTTCTTTCAGCACCAGGGGGGAAAGGATGGTGACAAAAATCGCCGAGGACTGGAACAGGGCCGTGGCCTGGCCAAGGCTGGTATGGGCGATCGACAGGAACCAGAAAATAATCCCGATATGCCCCGTGATGATCCGCATCAACAGCCTGTCCCAGCGGCTGATTGTCAGCATTGCACGCCCCCGCACCAGCCACGCGGCCAGGGCCAGGGGCGGGATGCTGAACAGAAAGCGCAGCGACAGAACCACCAGAATAGTGGCCTCAACCGACAGGGTCTTGATCACCATTGAGGTGATGATCCCCGCCAGCATGGCAACCACCATATAGGCAATTCCAATCATGTTTTCGGAAGCAGGTGTGGAAACCGATGGCATTGAAAATCCTTTGCCATCAACCTAACGCGGTATGCACCCCAGCACAATGCCGGGGGCAGTTATATTCAAGGGGTATAATATTTTGGAGAGGGGAAGGGTCAGGCGGCGGCGACAGCATTACCGGCGTTGAGGATGGCGGACCATGCCTCATCAACGGTGGTGGCTTTGCGCAGGTTGTCCGCGATCCCTTCGGTGGAAAGCAGGCGTGAGGCCAGGGCAAGAACCGTCAGGTGTTCACCACCGCCGGTATCAGGCGCCAGCAGCATGAAGACGATATCCACCGGCTCATCATCGCTGGCTTCAAAATCAATGGCTTTATCGAGCGTGGCCAGAATAGCAATGGGGTTGACCTCATTTGAGGCCAGTGAGCAACGGGTATGCGGAATGGCAATGCCCTTGCCGATGCCGGTGCAGCCAAGCCGTTCACGGTCAATCAGCAGGTCAAACACTTCACGCTGGTCAATATGACTGGCACGGCTTGCAGCGAGCTTTACCATCTCCTGCAACACCTGTTTTTTGCTGTTGGCTTTGAGTCTGATGAATAGATCATCAGGTGATATGAAATTACTGATTTTCATTAGTCTACCTGGGATAGTCTTTCGTATCCCGCACCGCCCCGATGTTGCACTTTAAATCAAC
>CENJ01018895.1_pt1 | contig 10128 bp, 8 predicted proteins | sample 356161 | NCBI WGS metagenome assembly CENJ01 (sample SAMEA2619531, study PRJEB7988) | marine metagenome | biome: marine biome (ENVO:00000447); feature: surface water layer (ENVO:00002042); material: "saline water (ENVO:00002010), including plankton (ENVO:xxxxxxxx)" | depth 5 m | reverse complement strand
CATGTGATCTCTTGCTATAAAAAATTCATTTTCTTTTTGATCGTATATGACAAAACCAAAAATTCCATTCATTTTATCAACAAAACCCTCTCTGTATGTATCAAACAAGGATATAATTACTTCACAATCAGAGTTAGTTTGATATTCATAATCTTGTGTTAGTAATCTAAGTTCTTTATGATTATAAATTTCTCCATTTGCAGCCAAAATATATCTTTGATCTTTGCTATACAAAGGTTGTTTTCCAGACTTTGGATCAACAATAGCTAATCTTTCGTGTGCAAGTATAACATTATCATCACAATAAATACCATTCCAATCAGGACCTCTATGTCTTAATTTTTTTGACATTTCCAAAACATGATTTCTCAGCTTGGAAGAATCTTGATTAATATTTAAAGCACAAACAATTCCGCACATAAAATTTTTTGGCAAATATGACTAATTATTTCCATATATATTAGATTTAATCATACTTATAACAATATTTATTAGAATTGTTAAAAAAAAACTAAATAAACAAATGAATTAATAACTTTGTATAATAATTCTAATGGAAAAAATTATAAAATTCGATAAGGTAGAAATTAAAATAAATGATAAAAAAAATCTCAACAATATTAATCTAACACTTGATGAAAAAGAATTTATTTTCCTCATTGGAAAAACTGGGAGTGGTAAAAGTAGTATTTTAAGAGCTATATATGCAGACATACCTGTCAACACTGGAGAAGCAACAGTACTCAAATACAATTTAATTAAAATTAAAAGAAAAGAAATACCCTTTCTAAGAAGAAAAATTGGTGTTATTTTTCAAGATTTTAAATTACTTCCTGATAGATCTGTTACAAAAAATTTAGAATTTGTTTTAAGAGCAACAGAGTGGAAAAATAAACAAAAAATCAAAGAAAGAGTAGATGATGTTTTAGAAAAAGTTAAAATGAATGATTATTCAAATAGATTTCCACATGAACTTTCTGGAGGAGAAAAACAAAGAGTAAGTATTGCAAGAGCATTATTAAATAACCCAAAATTAGTTTTAGCTGATGAACCAACAGGAAACTTAGATCCTGCCACAAGCATTGAAATTATGAATATATTAAACTCTATTAATTTAAACGGAACGTCAATTATAATGGCTACGCATGATTATGAGTTGATATCTAAAAACCCTAAAAAAACTATTAGATTAGAGGATGATAGATTATATGAATTATCAAAAAAAACATAATATTTGCAAATGATGTTTAATCTTAATAAATTAATTGCAAATAAAAAATCCTTCTTCTTAATTGCTGGTCCATGTGCTATTGAGAGTGAAGAAATGGCTTTAGAAATATGTGATGAGATCAATGATATTGCTAAAGAATTTGAAATAAATTTTGTTTTCAAAGGAAGTTTCAAAAAGGCAAACAGAAGTAGATTGGATAGTTTTACAGGAATTGGAGACCAAAAAGCTTTAGAAATTTTAAAAAAAGTTGGCAATGAATTTTCAGTACCAACTACTACTGATATTCATGAAATAAAACATGCAGAATATGCTGCCGATTACGTTGATATTCTGCAAATACCTGCATTTTTAGCAAGACAAACGGATTTAATTGTAGCTGCTGCCAAAACTGGAAAAATTGTGAATATAAAAAAAGGACAATTCATGAGTCCAGATTCAATGTCATTCGCTATTCAAAAAGTCAAAGACTCTGGAAACAATAATGTAATTATAACCGAAAGAGGTAGTACTTTTGGTTACCAAGATTTAGTTGTTGATTTTAGAGGAATCCCAAAGATGAAAAGTTTTGCTCCTGTTGTTTTAGACATAACTCATTCACTTCAACAGCCTAATCAACATAGCGGTATTACTGGTGGTCAACCAGAGTTAATTGAAACAATTGCAAAAGCTGGAATTGCATCTGGTGTTGATGGTATTTTTATTGAAACTCACCCTGATCCATCAATATCGAAAAGTGATGGAAAAAATATGTTGAAACTTGATAAATTAAAATTTCTTCTTGAGAAATTATTGGTATTAAAATCCGTAGTGTAATCAGATTTACTATTTTTGCTTTCAATTTAGTTCATTGAAATTTTGGGGTCGACTGGATTTGACAGCGATCTAGTAATATTAATAAGCAAGTCGAGCGATTAGTTACAGCTCGTTAATATCAACTAAAACTTTTAAATGGCGAAAATAAATACGCTCTTGCTGCTTAAGACTGAATTATAGTAAGTCTAGCCATGTTCTACAAGGTAGAAAAGCGAGATACCTCGAAATTTTTTTTGTTGACAATCATTTCATAGAGGTACTGTTATGTTAACATAGGATAACTATTTCTTCAATAGTCATCTGAAATTATGAAGATAAGTAGTATTTATGTAGTTTTCAGCAAGAATACTAACGAAAATTAAATGAAAACTAAATTTGTAGAAACCTAAAATTTCAGTCGTTTGGACGAGGGTTCGATTCCCTCCGACTCCACTAATTAAAATCATATATGTTCAAAACTTGTATTAAATTTTTATTATTTTTTCTATTAATTTCATGTAAAAAAACTGAATCCGATTCAATTACTAAAATTATTTCTACAACAGAAATATTTATTACACAGAAAATTAATGGTTATAACTTTACACGATCAGTGTTAATACAAACACCTCCTGAAATTGATTCTTCAAAAATGTATCCAATTGTGTTTGCTTATCACGGAAATGGTGGAAGAAATTCTAACTGGATTAATATTTTAAAAAAATTCACTGATAATGGTGAATTTATAGGAATTTATCCACAGGGTCATAAAAACTCATGGAACTTAGGATCTGAATCCTCTACAGCTGATGATGTAGAATTCACTAATCTAATAATACATGAACTAAAAAATTATTCAAATATAGATTTTGAAAAAATATATGCAATAGGAAACTCTAATGGATCAGGAATGGTTAATAAATTAGCTATTGAAACGAATCATTTTAAAGCAATTGCGCCAATTGTTAGCCAATTAATGATTAGTATGCCAATAAAAAAGGATACACAACCCATTTCTATTTTTCAAGTAAATGGAGTCAAAGACAATATTATTCCAATCAACGGAGGTAATGGTCCAGGAACTCACATTTTTTTAGATGCTTTAAAAAGTGCTCAAACCTGGTCGACATTTTTTAAATGTTCAAAATCAGATCAAAAATTTGTTGGTGAAAACTTCGATGAGAGTGGTATTAACAGACTATACAGTTTTTCAAACTGTGATAATCAAAAAGAAATTCTTTATTTAAGAATTGAAAATGGAGCTCATAATGTTTTAAGATCATATTCAAATTTGGTAAATGAAATTTGGAATTTTTTTAAAAAAAATTAGTGTACTTAAATTTATCATAATTGAATATGGAACCAACGCATTTATTAATTTTATTTTGTTCATTAATACTATTTAACTTTGTATTCTCAGCTATCTTGGATTATATAAATGATAAAAATTGGAAAAATAAAATCCCAAATGAACTTAAAGATTTTTATAATAAAGAAAAGTATCTAAAATCAAAAAATTATAAAAAATCAACAGGGAAAGTTTCTCTAATATCATCTATTCTTAGTACAAGTTTAACCTTATTAATTTTGGCAACAGGGATCTACGGGTATGTAAGTGATTATATATATGGTATTTATAGTTCTTCATTCTTGCAATCTGCAATATTCTTCTTGTTTTTTTATTTAATAAATATGATTATTAGTATTCCAATAAGCTATTACTCTACATTTGTTATTGAAGAAAAATTTGGATTTAATAAAACTAGTTTGAAAACATTTTTAATGGATATAATAAAAGGAACTTTTATGTCAATCCTAATTGGTGGTTTATTACTTGGAGCTGCTCTATTTTTATATAACTATTTTATTGAGGGTTTTTGGATTTGGTTGTGGATAGGTTTATCATTGTTTACAATTTTTATGAATATGTTCTATACTACATTAATAGTCCCAATTTTCAACAAACTAAGTCCACTTGAAGATGGAAATCTTAAACATAAAATTCAGAATTATTCAAAGAAAATTGGATATTCACTAAAAAATATATTTATAATCGATGGTTCAAAAAGATCTTCAAAAGCAAATGCATATTTTTCAGGCTTAGGACCCAAAAAAACAATTGCTCTTTTTGATACTCTCGTTGAAAAACATACAGAGGAAGAATTAGTTGCTGTTCTAGCTCACGAAGTTGGACATTACAAAAAAAATCATATCAAGCAAGGAATGTTAATATCGATCATTCAAATTGGATTAATGTGTTATCTGTTTGAGTTGTGTACTAAATTACCGGAGATTTCTACAGCACTTGGTGCAGAAGTTGATGCATTTCATTTGGGTCTAATTGGATTTAGTCTTCTTTTCAGCCCAATTGGATTAATTCTTGGAATATTTGGAAACATAATTAGTAGAAAAAATGAGTTTGAAGCTGATGATTTTGCTAAAAAAACTTACAATGGTGAGAGTTTGAAGTTGGCTTTAAAAAAACTATCTGTAGATAACCTGACAAATTTATATCCTCACCCACTTTATGTTTTTATCCACTACTCTCATCCCCCACTTTTAGATCGTCTTAAAGCTCTTGACTCTAACTAGTTTGGGTTTTTTATTTCCCAACCTTTCTCATAATCACGAGACCAAAATTTCATTGCTTTTTTATTTTTAATTTTTTTTGAATTAGTGTCTATAGATAAAGATTGATTGGATCTGTATGAAATATTTGCATAATGAACCAAACTTTGACTGATGACCGCATCGGAAATTGGAGATGTTAACTTTTCTCCAAATCTAATGGATTCAAAAAAGTTTTTCATATGAAGGTTTGTCATATTACTAATATTTCCACCAGATAAGTATCTATTCTTATTTTCAAGCGATAAACTATCAAACATTAACTCATCCTTTAAATTATATAGCTGATAACCTGCCCTATTAACAAAGGCTGAACCCTCAGATCCCCATATTTTAGTTCCTCTTCCTCCTTCTTTTGATTTTTCAAATGCATTTCTGCTTTGACCATCCCATGTAATTGCTTTTCCATTATCGAACTTAAATTTTGCTTCCATAGTATCATACATAGTCCAACCATCGTCAACAAAATGGTATTTACCTGCATAAACATCTACATGATTTGGATAATCTACATTTAATGCCCATCGGGCAATATCCAACTCATGAGTGGCATTATTACCAGCCTCACCAGTGCCATAATCCCATCCATACCACCTCCAGTTGTAATCCCAAGTATTAAAAGTATACTCTCTCCTTACAGCAGGTCCTTGAAATAAATTCCAATCTAAACCCTTAGGAACAGGAACAAAAACTTGATTCGGAACTCTAGGTCTGTTGCTATGATAAAATGCAGTTGCCTTGTAAGTTTTTCCTACAGCACCTTGTTTTATTTTATTAATAAGCTCAATAGTATGAGGCGATGATCTTTGCTGATTACCCATTTGAACTACTTTGTTAAAATATTTTTGATATGAAACAAGTAATTCACTCTCTTTCATATTATGACTGCAAGGTTTTTCCAAATAAACATGTTTTCCACTTTCCATAGCTTTACAAGCCCCATATGCATGCCAGTGATCAGGTGTTGCAATAATAATTGCGTCAACATCTTTATCCTCAAATATCTTATGAATATTTTTCTCTGATTTGGTCTGATCACCTGTTAAATCAAAAAATCTTTTTGAAGCTTTAGCAATCTGGTCATCCATTACATCACATAGGTAAGTCACTTCAATATTTTGTTGAGAGATTGCTCCACTAAGGAGACCAGGAATTCTTCTTCCTAATCCTTGGAAAGCAATTTTAATTCTATCATTTGACCCAATTATTTTTCTGTAAGATTTTGCAGATAAAGAATTAGCGAAGCTATATGAGCTCAGGGCAAGAGATGACAACAATGTTTTTTTTATAAAATTTCGTCTATTTTTTTTCATTGTAATTTTCTGATTTTAATATTTTTAAAACTAACTTCATTTCCATGATCTTGCAGAAGAATATGTCCACTATTTAATCTTCCGAAATCCTCAAATATAGAATACTTAGAATACTTTATTAAAGATTTAAACATTTGAGAAAATCTATTATATTCTAATACTTTAATATTATCTAACCAATGTTCTACATGACCATTTTTTGATATTATTCTCGCTCTGTGCCATGAATTGGGTCTTACAGGTCTTTTTGATCTACTCTCCATTAAATTTTCAGCTTCAATTAAATCATATAGAGATGCAACAGTTCGGTTAGTTTTAATATATTTTTTTGTTAACTTTTTATCATTTCCATTTGATTCGTATACACTAATTTCTTTATTCGCATCTGGATGATTGAAATCATCAATAATTTGATATTCTAGGCCTATAGAGGAGCCAGTTACAATATATTTTTTAGGGTCAACAAAGTATTTAATCCCACTATTTGCTCCTTTTGATATTTTAAAATCAAGTTCAAATTCAAAATTTGAATATTTTTCAACAGTAATAATATCACCTCCAAAATTTGATTCAGTACCATCTGACTCTAATACCTTTAATATGCCATCATTAATTTCCCAACCAATCTCAGGAAAAACATTTTTATTAGCACTTTTCCATCCATTACCACTTTTACCATCAAATAGAAACTTCCAACCAGAACGAATTTCATCACTGCATAAAAAATTATCTATATTATTTATAATTCTAACATGAGATTGATTACTCCACAAATTATTTTCAAGATTAGATTTTAGAATTCTGATATTTCTCCACATAACTTTTTTCCCCACATTTTCTTTACTATTGATACTATGTATTTGCAAAGCAATAAATCCTTCATCAGATGTATCATCTATTAAATATGAACATTGTATACCATTAACCCAAGTTTTAATTACATTTCCAATAGATTCAACTCTAAACTTATTCCATTGATTATTTATAAATGCATTTCTACTTTTTTCACTGAATGTTATTGGATATAAAAACAACCCTCTTCTTGACTGATCATAGATACCACCTGACCATCGTCTAAATTCATCTGTGTCTAATTCACATTGGTATCCATAAACTTTATTTCTACTGTTAGCATTTTTATTAATTAAACTTCTAAATTGAACTCCTGAATTAAGACCTTTATCAACAAATACTTCAAATTCTAAAATAAAATCTGAATAAAAATCTTTTGTGCCCAGGTAAGTACTAGGTGAATTTAATACTGATACAGCTGATATAACTCCATCATTTAATTTAAATTGAGCATCACCCTGCTTTATTTCCCAGTTAGATAAATCATCCTTTATTAAACTAATCCACTGACTATTATTATGATTTACAACAAAAAATATAATCAATGCTAAAATTTTTTTACTCATAAATATTATTTTCTAGATCATAATCATTTAATATAAAAAAAATCACGCAACAATAGGAACTTAACATTGTATTAATTACTTAAAAAAGTTAGTAATTTTGCATTTACTATTTTAGTGTTTAAACTAGGTAATTAATTATTTTTAAAAATCTAAAATGAGAAAAATTAAAATTAACTCTGAAAATAATTACAAAATTGATGATGATCTTATGCTATTCAAATTTTCAAATATTGATCAACAAACAAAATCAATTTTTTTTGAAACTAAGACAAATTTTATTCAATTTCATTTTTGTCTTAAAGGTGAGTGTAATTTTATTTACAATAATGGCAACTATTGCCTTCCATTAAAAAATGAAATTTCCATATTATTATACAACCCAATTGACCCACTTCCAGTAGATGCAAGAATTGATCCTGAAACGAGGTTAATTAGTCTATTAATTAGTATAGAAAAATTACATGGCTTATTTTCAAAAGATTCCGAAACAATTCCTTTTTTAAGTGAAAATAATATTAATAAGAAATTTTATAAAGACAAACCATTATCTCCTTCAATGTTGGCTATTTTAAATCAACTTTTAAATGAAAAAATTGGTAGTAACGTTAAATCACTATACTTAAAAGGAAAAATTTTTGAACTTTTAAGTGTTTACTTTAATTCATCAACAAATCTTGATATAGATCTATGTCCGTTTTTATCTGATGATAACAATGTAAAAAAGATTAAAAAAGCAAAAGAAATTATAATTGATAGAATGGAGGACCCACCATCATTAGTTAACTTATCAAATGAAGTTGAAATTTCAGTCAAAAATTTAAAAGAAGGTTTCAAGCAAGTTTATGGTAATACTGTTTATGGTTATTTAATTGAACACAAGATGAATGTAGCAAGACAAATGTTAACATCAAAAAATTACAACGTCAATGAAGTTGCAATTCATTTAGGATATAGCACATCAAGCCATTTTATAAGTACTTTCAAAAATAAGTTTGGAACGACTCCTAAGAAGTTTATTGCTTCTAATTAGTTTTTAATTTCTAATATTTGTGAAAAAAACTTACATCACAATTATTCAATTATCATTAAGCATATTATTTGTTTATCTAACAATTTATAGGATTGACATAAAATCACTTGTCACCATATTTAATAAAATAGATTTATATTTCTTTTTATTAAGTCCCATTGCGTATTTTATTTCTCAAATAATAGCTTCTGAAAGATTAAGAAATTTACTAAATATTTCAGGTTTTAAATTAACATTTTTTGAAAATGGTAAAATATACTTAATTGGAATATTTTATAATTTTTTTGTTCCAGGTGGTATTGGTGGTGATATTTATAAAACGTATTTATTTAAAAAAATATATAATTGGGAAGTATCGCAAACAATTAAAATAATAATTAAGGATAGATTAATCGGTCTTGGTGTTCTTTTTATACTTTTGGTTTTTCTTGACAATTATTTGATTTTAAAATTAAATTTATTTAATAAAATTATACTATCTCTTATTTTATTTACAATGGGTAGCTTTATTACAAAAGTTGTTTTTGAAAATAATAATGGTTTTGTAAAAAGTTTCTTTATGTCTATTGCAGTTCAGTTGTTCCAATTTATTTCTATAATTCTTATCCTCTTTTCATTAAAAATTGATTCTAATCTTGTAGAAATTTTATTTGTTTTTATTATTTCTTCAATTCTTTCAGTTTTTTCTTTTGGTGGAATAGGAATAAGAGAATATGTATTTTTTTCAGCTGCATATGTATTAACAATTTCGGAGGAGTTATCTACAAGTATAGGATTATTATTTACAATTTCTGCAGTAATTTGTTCACTACCTGGATTTTATTTTAGCATAAAAAAACCCAAGTAAATCTTGGGTTTCTATAAAAATTTTATGAATCTATATTTTTGGTATTCCAAATCCACCACCATATGGTGCCCAATTTGTATGCACGGTTTTCCAACCATTATCAGTTGCAATCCAAACAGACGATGCTCTGGTACTGTAATCAATTGATTCATTAGAGTCATTAATAGTATAAGACCCATCGGCATAAAATGTTAAAATTGCCATATCCATTTTTGGTGAAAACATAACATTGATATCCCTTAATTCAAAACTCTTCCATGTTACATCAGCACCTCTTGAGAAACTTTCTTTTGTAAAATTATAGAAATCTTGCAAGTTCGAGTCACCAGAAACTAATTGCATTTCATCAGTAATATATTTTTTAAATTCTTCATAATCTCTTTTAAGAATTGCATCCTGAATATTTTTTTGGGCATTTTTTAAATTTTCCACTAAATTTTCTTTATTAACTGATCTCCAATATGTCATTAACTTAGGTTGATATGGGGATGCAAAATAAGCGTAATCTCGAGCTCTTAATTGATCCATTAATGCTTTTTCATAATTTCCCTGCATTGCAGCTATCTCAGCTCTTGAATCTAAAGCATTTGGGCCTTCATGAAGTTCAATGGATTTTTCAATTGATTCATATGCTGATTTAAAATCTGGAGAATCACCATAAACTCCATTTGCATAACCATAGGCAATCATGTTATAGGCAGCTGACGAATTTTTGGGAAATTTTTTTGAAAATTCCATGTAACCATCCCAGCCTGAACCAGAACCACCTATGCCAACCCAATTAATTAATGGACTTGAGGGATACTTTTGAATAGAATTGGCATATGTATTAGTCCAATCATTTTCTTCACCTTTCGTGGTCTCTAATA
>CENJ01159654.1_pt1 | contig 10132 bp, 13 predicted proteins | sample 356161 | NCBI WGS metagenome assembly CENJ01 (sample SAMEA2619531, study PRJEB7988) | marine metagenome | biome: marine biome (ENVO:00000447); feature: surface water layer (ENVO:00002042); material: "saline water (ENVO:00002010), including plankton (ENVO:xxxxxxxx)" | depth 5 m | reverse complement strand
TCATCGTGCTTGGCGAGCAGCTCGTCGGCCTCAAAAGTGTAGGCCTCGGTGAATACGCCGTTCGCAACCACGCCCTGCCCTTCACGGAAGAGATCCGGAATGAAGCCATCATAGGCAACCGCAATCTCGCCTTCTGCATCTTCGACGACAAAGCGTAGCGCGCCATCTTCGAGCGTGCGGACAGAGCCCATCTGAACCAGACCACCAATGCGCGCGCGCTCACCCGGCACAGCACCGCCCTGCGCGACAAGGTCTTTCGGCGTGTAGAACAGCTGAACCTGACTGGACAGAGCCGTCAGCGTGAGGCCAACAGCGCCAACCAGAATCACACCAGCAATAACGATCAGCCAGAAACGACGTGCACGTGCGCGCATAGAAAACTCCCTAATTCCGGCCTTTATTTGGTGAAACCCTTGGAAGAATCAATGTGGCACGAAGTCCACCCAGCGGGCTGTCATCCAGCAGAAACTCACCGGAATAAAGCTCTGCCAGTTCTTTTACGATTGAGAGGCCCAATCCCGTCCCTGGTGCTGTTTCATCGAGGCGAACACCGCGCTTCATGGCTTCGACGCGCTCATCCGGCGTGAGGCCGGGGCCATCATCATCGATATGAATGGTCAGCTCGCGCGGGCTGGTCGCCTCCACACTTGCCTGCACTTTGGAGCTCGCCCATTTACACGCGTTCTCCATCAGATTGCCGATCATATCATCAAGGTCCTGACGCTCCCCGCGGAAGAAAACAGGATCCAGGCGCGGCGCAGAGACTTCAATGCCCTCACGAGAATAGAGACGGTTCAGAAGGCGCGTAAGATCGCTGACCGCAGGCACGACTTCACACCGCGCACCCAGCGCCTGAGCACGGGCTGCCGCCTGCGCACGCGCCAGATAGTGCTGGACGTTTTCCTGCATGCGCTGCGCCTGACGCTTCACAAGCTGTGAAAGGTTGTCATCGCTGGTCGCGACTTCGTTCATGAGAACGGCAATAGGCGTTTTCAGCGCGTGGGCCAGATTACCAACCTGCGTGCGGGCACGCTCGACGACCTCTTTATTGTGGTCGAGAAGCTTGTTCACTTCGTCGGCCAGCGGCTGAAGCTCGGTCGGATAGTCTGCATCGAGGCGCTCGCGCTCACCTTCACGAATGGAGATCACATCCTGACGCGCGCGCACCATAGGGCGCAGACCGAGGCGCATAATCACAATCAGGAAGATAATCAGGCCGACCGCAAAGACCGAGAATGCGATAAACAAAGGAACAATATAAACGTTCACCAGCGTGTCTTTCGCGCTGAGGTCATCTGACACCACCAGCATGAAGGTGAAATCGCCATACTTCACGCGTTGCGCAGCGATCCGGATGATCTGTTCGTCATCGCGAAAGCCAGTCGTATCCAGCGTGACAATATCGGATGTATCCAGAACGTTGGAAACCTCGAACAGGTCTGTCCATTGCAGGTTCGGCTGTAACTCGGCGAACTCTTCATCAAAGGAATCGATGAACGTCACGACCTCACCTTCGGTACTGATCTGCGCAACGCCCCAGAACCGGCCGGAGCCAAGGTCGAAAAAGTCAGGGTCAGCAGGTAGCTTACGGCGTTGAAGCGCCCAGGCTTCAGTGTCTGAAATGATCAGGTCTGCCGGATTAATACCGAGCGAAAACACGCCATCATCATCTTCAGGGTTATAGCCAATGTCGGTCGGCGCGGCTGTGCGAGCTTTGGCTTCTGCGACTTCTTCCTCATCAAAGTCTTCTTCAAGCTTGTTGCAGAGAGACGGATCGAGCGAACAGTCGAACAGAGAACGGGAAAGAGAGGTGAGGTCCTGCTGCAGCTCGAAATCGAGGGCTGCAATTTGCTGGCGTCGGTTCAGCACAGCAAGGATCAGCGCAATGACCAACAGCATAATCAGGCTGTAGACCGCTGCGCCAATCAATAAACGTCGCGACAGAGAGTGCGACTTTGCCATGCTCAGGCTTCAGCTTCCGGATTGATCAGGCGATAGCCAAGACCACGTTCGGTAGATATACGGTCAGAGCCGATCTTCTTACGCAGGCGGCCAATGAAGACCTCGATCGTGTTGGAGTCGCGATCGAAATCCTGATCGTAAATATGCTCGACCAGTTCAGTACGCGGTACGACGCGGCCCTGATGGTGCATCATATACGCCAGAACACGGTATTCGTGTGCCGTCAGCTTAATCGCCTTACCGCCAACCGTCGCGCGGGCAGACTTGGTGTCCACGCGCAAGTCACCGCATTCGAGAGCAGATGTGGCGTGGCCGGACGCACGGCGCAGCAGCGCACGCACGCGAGCCAGAAGCTCTTCGGTTACGAACGGCTTGGTGAGGTAGTCGTCAGCGCCGGCATCGAAGCCTGCAACCTTTTCAGACCAGCGATCACGCGCCGTCAGAATAATGACAGGGAAATCGCGGCCATCTTCACGCCAGCGCTCGAGCACTGTCACGCCGTCCATTTTCGGCAGACCAAGATCGAGCACCACAGCATCATATGGCTCGGTATCACCAAGAAAGTGACCGTCTTCACCGTCTGCAGCCAGATCAACGGCATAACCGGCATGGGTCAGCGTGTCGGATAGCTGACGACGCAGATCAGGATCGTCTTCAACAACAAGTATACGCATGAGATGCCCCTCCCTTAGGTCCGGCGCAGAATACGTCCGGTATTCGCATCGACCACCAGATCGACTACCTGCCCTTGTGGCGTTTGCCAACGGATCAGATACCGATTCCCATTGATCGCACTCGTATTAATTGCCTGTCCGCCATTCATCTGCTGGCTGACACGCGAATAGATCTCGCCAAGGCTCAGCGCACGGCGAGCCACCTCAGACTGGCCGAAAACAGCTGCTGGTGTGGACGCAGAAAGCTCAACCTGAGCGGCAGCTGGCAAAGCAGCTGCAGCGGCGACGAGAAGAGATGTAAGAATACGTTTCATGATCATGCTTGTACGGTCGGATCGCTGAACCTTGTCTGAACAGATTGGTCAGGAAACAGCTGTGACACACCCTTTCGCAGTATTTTACTACCGCGTCATCGGGATTCTACAGTCACCGCCTGTTTCTTGCGCTATTGCCTAGGTGCGCTGCGGAGTTTCGTCGCGCTGGTCCCAGTTTTTGACGAAGTCTTTCAGCTGAGAGTTCAGCGTTTCCGGCAGTGTTATCTGCAGAGTGACATAAAGATCGCCAGGTTCGTTCTTCTTCTGAACGCCATGCTTTTTCATACGCAGCGTGGAGCCGCCTTTCGCGCCAGCAGGAACGTTAAGAGATTTACGGCCGAGCGGTGTGTTCACCTCAACCTTGCCGCCTTCAACCGCTTCAGTCAGCGAGATCGGCACGGTCACGCGCAGATTATCGCCATCGCGTTTGAACTGCGGATGATCTTTCACGCGCACTTCAATAAGTGCATCGCCCGGAGGCGCACCGCCTGTACCCGGATGCCCCTGAGAGCGAAGACGCAGCGTCTGGCCGGACTTCACGCCCGCTGGAATGTTTACGTCGAGCGCTTTACCGTCACTCATGGAGAGACGACGCTTTGCGCCTGTGACGGCGTCCATAAAGTCTACATCGACGATGTAACGCGCATCCTGCCCACGGGTCGCCGTACGACGACGTTGGCCGCCGCCTCCGCCCCCGAACAAGCCGGAGAACAGGTCTTCAAAGCCGTCAAACCCCGGCTGACCACCGCCAGAGCCATAGGAATGACTTCTGAACTCTGCATTTCCGAAAGGGGAGCCACCACCGGCGCTGCCGCCAAACGGGTGTCCGCCCGTAAAGCGCGACTGTTCCTGTCCTTCGGCATCAATCTCGCCGCGGTCATAGCGCGCTTTCTTGTCCGGATCAGAGAGCAGGTTGAACGCCGCCGTCGCGCGCTTGAACGTCTCCTCCGCAGCAGGATCGTTCGGACGCACGTCCGGATGGTTTTCTTTGGCCAGTTTGCGATAGGCCTTCTTGACAGCAGCTGCATCCGCGCCTTTGCTCAGGCCTAGCGCTGCATACGGGTCCCAACTCAATTCTTCCAAATCCTCACTTTACACATGGTTTTAGGTAGGAAGCCTTCAGCCATTAAAAAGGGCAGTTTACCGCCTTTTTCAACTATACCGGACCAGCCTGAATATCGTGTTCGCAGGTCATATACCCCGTTTCACTTGTATATGGTTAAGCATAGCCGTATCAAAGCGCTCTCCTTCGTGTTGCCGCGGTTGCTGAAGTCGACACCACGAAAGGATATGAGCCATGGCTCAACAAGGAGATCGTGCCTGGAGACGGGCACGCGCTGCGCAATCGCGCGAGCAGAGATCAACCGCAATCCGTACCCCTGATCACGCTGGCGTAAAGCCAAAGCGCTGGTATGAAGTGTATTGGAGACGCAACAAGCTAAAGCGTGCCCAACAAACGGGGCGCATCTGGCCGAGTGTTGAGACTACAGGGAGAGGCGTGCTGCCACGCCTTCCCCCACCCGCGCCGAAATCTGGCTGACTGATACCGAAAATCCGGACGAAGGCGCACCGTCTTCGGCCTGCATGGCGGCGCTGTAGACCCAGCTCGTATCGTTCACGTCAGTTGTACGCAGAGTGTTTCCGCCCGCACTCACCTCAACACGGAATAAAAGCTGCTCCTCTAATAGAGGCACACTCTCCCGATCCCACCGGTCGGCAGAATGGCGTGCACGGCGTGTCCATGTCAGTGACAAATCACCCGACGTGTTCGATGCGGCGCGCAAATGGCCCGGCCTTAAAGGTTGTAGCGCCCTGCCCTCGATCTGCGTGTCATAAGAGGCCGCATCACTGCCTGCCGCGCTGAATTGCCAATTGAGGGTCTGGCCAAGTTCATAATCAGATAAGCTGGCAGGCAGAACCGCATTATCTAGCAGAACAATGCGTGCGCCCTCATCTGCACCGAGCGCGGCCAGATCGTCCGTGCCCGCAATCCCTGTCAGCCAGCCCGCGAGGACAAACTGATTTTCTGCAATCAGCTCTGCGGTCTCGAAGCTCGCAATCATCCGGCGTACCTCCATAATTTGGCCGCCCTGCCTCGTCATGGCTGATCAGCAGTGCACCGTCGCGTCCCACGCCGCCCGCCCGCCAGTCATCCGGCAGATTAATCTGGTCACGCGTCTCAACACCCGGCATGACGCTACACCTACCGGCGCGGAGATCATCGCCAAACCATCCGAGTGTCAGATTGATGTTCTCGATAAGCGGCAGCTCCGCCTGAAGCTGGTCCAGTGCGCGGATTACATCCACCTCGCCTGTCGCTGCATGCTGGTTGAGCGGTGCTTCCCAACCTGGATATTCAATCCGCCGCACAAGTTCTGGCGAGTACACAAATTCGCCGCTTGCCGGAATGAAGTTTACCGAGCGAACAACGCTTTCCAGCCCCTCAGAACTGCCGCGCACAGGACGCGTCACCTCGAAGGACAGTTGAGGCAAACGTGCGCCGAATTCATCCAGCGGGAAGTCTTCAAACACCATATAGGCAAGCCCGCGATAGGCAGGTGCGTCGCCCTCAGTTGCGACAATCAACGGGTCTGCGAGCTGGTCCGAACTGCCGCGATACAGACGGGAGGTGACATGCGCGAGTGAGAGCGGCTCACCATTCGCCCAGATGCGATCTACGCCCGTAATTTTACCTTCGCAGATCGCAACCGCGAAGCTGATGGAGTAGCTATATTCGGCGATGGTCGGCCCGCCCTTACCATTGGCGGAGCGTTCAGATTTTCGCTCTTTCAGATGCGTTGCCCAGATGACCTGCCCGCCCACGCGCATGCGACCGAACACGCGCGGAATGCCTGCACCTTCGCGGCTTTCCATAATAGTGAGCCCTGAAAGCCTGCCCGTCTCGGCCACAGGTCCTGCGAGCGCCGCATCAATTGCCCCGCCCGCCAGACCGCCCACAGCGCTGCCAATCTGCGCGCCGGAAAGCTGGATACCCAGAAATGAAAGTCCGTCCGGCAGAAACGCCGCGCCAAGACGTGCGCCCGCCTCCGCAAGTGCGAGTTGCGCCATAGTGATATTCCTTGTCTGAAATTGGCGCTGTCAGTCCGCGCCGGGAAAAGCAAAAGCAGCGACGATTCGGCGTCGCCACCACGGCACGAGCGAAGTTTCGCAAACCGCCCGCCCCCAATAGGCATGGATGATCGCGTCCACGCCGGTTATGATCGCCGCGTGTTTGGCAGGACAGCCAAGCCCCATGCGGAAGAGCAGCACATCACCGGCTTGCGCCTCGCCAACCGGTAGCTCGACCAGATGACGCCGCGCCGCGTCCAGAAGTGTGTCCTCACCCAGCGCCTCAGCCCAGTCTGGCGTGTAAGGCGGCGGCGTTTCCGGCTCATCGCCGCACAGCTCACGCCACACGCCGCGCACTAACCCGAGACAGTCCGTGCCAACATGTTTCACACTCGCCTGATGCCGGTAGGGCGTACCCCGCCAGTCACGCGCGGCGGCGACGATCTCATCGCGCGCGATCATCGCTCAATCTCCCGTGAAGAACCGTCCCGCTTGTCGCCCGGCCCGGAAATCACTGCGTCATTGCCGGGCATATGAGGGAACCCGCGAAAGTTTTCAGCGTTTGAAAAGACATCGCGGCAGGTTGCGAACCGCTTGTCGCACTCAGGCTGAGGCGCGGACCCTACATCCACTCCACAGGCTGACCCGCCAAACACTGTATCGCACCTTCGGCTGAAGACACGGCCGGAGGTGCGCTCCAGATCCGACTTGATCGACGCAAGGCCAATGGCGAACCGGTCGCCCTCTTCGCGAATATCCGTGATGTAGCCGGACCAGAGCCAGACACCCTGATCGGATGCTTGCCAGTCAACGCGATAGACACTGACTTTCGCGCCATCCCACACCCCTGCTTTCAGGTCGTCCGCAGTGATGCCGTCAGCCTCAAGCGCGCCTTTCAGATCCAGTGGCTCTGGTGACAGAGACAGTGTGTGACGCAATACGGAGGCTTCGATTACGAGTCCCGGATGCCAGCTCTCACCACGGAACGTCACAGCCCGATCATGATCGGTCACGCGAATGGTCTGGGAACCCTCACGCGTTTGCAAATGCCAGCAATAGCAGAGCGTTGTCGCGCCCTGAAAATGGCTCAACTGTTCGGCTGTCAGATCAGGCATTTGCGCCCTCCTGCAACTCGATCAGCGTCAACCGGACCAGCTGGAACGCACCAGTATTGGTCTGGCTGATCTCCAGCGTGTCCTGATCAAAGCGCACAGGTGTATCGAAGCTGAAACCAGCTGTGATCACTGCGCCATGGGCTGGCGGAGCCGTGAAAGTCACCACGCCCGTCGTGTCATCGACTGTAAACGCGTCTGCTTCCACGCCATCGACAGCGACGCGGACACCGCCCGTTACGGGGCGCGTTATCCTGCGCAGAGCCGACGCGCCGTCATCCAGAACGAGCTGAAACTGCGTCGTGACACCATCACCCGTCCCGATCTGCTGATCGAGCGGCGTGATTGTCTCTGTCGACTGCGAGGTGAAAGGATCGCGAAACCGGAAGCCCTGAAAGGCGCCGGATCGCGCATTGAAGAACCGTATCAGCTCACCGGCGTCACTGCGGCTCACAGGCACGCCCATCACAGACCATCGCCGCAAAGGGCGAGCCCGGCGCGCATTGCGCGTCTCACTGCCACTCGCCAGAGGAACAATGCTCGTCTGCCAGACAGGGCCACCGCTTGTCTGAAAGCCCAGCGGCGGCGCAAACACCTCATTCACAACGCCGCTCATGACCAACGGCTCCCCGACGCAATGGCCTGCCCCAGAGCAGACGCAATCTGCCCTTGCGCCGAGATCAGACTTGCCGCGTCAGAGCCTTCAGGCATGGTCACATTGATCGCGACGGGCGCAGCCTGCGCCACACCTCCGATAGCTTGCGAAAACACCTGATCAAGCAACGCATTCGCTGCCAGCCGGGCGAGGTCTGCCAGAATAGACGAGACAAGATTTTCAAAGTTTACCTCACCCGTCCGGGCCGCCCGCGCCAGCGCCTGTTCGATACGTTCGCCCGCATCTTCAAACGCCAGCGCCATTGCGTCCGCTGCATACGGCACGTCCACGTCCGTAACGGCTTTCAGCGTGGTCTCGAACTCGAACAGATCGTCCAGCGCACCCGACAGATCGAACACCTGCCTGCTTTCTGTTTCAGCCATGATCTACTCCTTATCGGGAAAGGCAGCGAGCAACCGGGAGAGATCTTTCCTCCCGAAGCCGCCCTCTGATTTTGTTGCTGTGATGAGACGCCATTCGCGGAGCGAGAGCTTCCAGAATGCGTCGGGGGCGAGGCCAAGTCTCAGACCTGCCTGTAAAAGCCGCGCCCAGGGGAAGCCCTGCCCGCTCACTCAGTCGCCTTGCCAAAGCATGAGAGGATGGCTTTCAGAGCTGTTTGCGGCTCAATCGCCAGCTCGCGAACCCGTCCGGCGAGGTCAGCTTCGCCTCCGCCGCGCAAGAGCGCCGCAAGCAGGATGATCAGATCATGTGCCGAGACTGATTTCAGCCGGATGGTCAGGTCTTTCAGGCTCATACAGCCCAGACCTCTTTCAATCTCTGCCAACGCGCCGAGCGTCAGGCAAAGCTTTCTCGTCTCGCCATCAATCTCGATGGCGGTTTCTCCACGTTGGGGGTTCATTGATTTTTCCTTGTGTCGCTACGCCGTCGCGTCTGTGATGCGCCATGCGCGCAGCCCTGAGCCCGTTTCATCGCGAGAACGGAGTGAAGCGGGAAACAAAAGCAAACAGTGGCCTAAACTTCGAGCACGCTGACTTCGCCCGCGCTTTCCAGCGTCAGGGCGAAAGTCGCCTCGCCATCGAAGTCGCCGGCATAGCTAAGCTGCGAGATCAGAAACGGACCTGTGAGCTCTGCAAAATCAGGAATGATCAGCTTCCAGTTCACGGCCTCGCGCGACATGAAAACATTGCGCATCCGGGTATCAGATGCCTCATCGCGGAACACGCCAGAGCCGGAGACACGAACGGACTTTACGCCCGCACCGGAGAGCAATTCCCGCCAACCTCCCGAGCTGCCTGTATGCGTTGCATCTACCACTCCGGCATTCAGCTGGATTGTTTTCGCCCGAATGCCCGCGACTGCGATGTAATTGCCTGAAACCAAGCCGTCTTCCAGCTTGATCAGAACGTCCTGACCGGCCTGTGCCACCATAAAAATTCTCCACTTTAAATTTTATTTGATTTTCGGGGAACCGGAGTTCAGCTCGCGTGTTTTGTCCTTGTCCCACATGGACTTCCCCAAAGTTTGCGGCCGCCCGTACCGCAACATCTGGCCCGTCTGAGCGTTCCCCTCCCCCCAACATGCGCTCGGCGGGCCACTTTTTTTCTAAGCTTCATCAGTGATTGCCCGCAGCCGCAGAAGGCCGCGAAATGTCGTGCCGTCAGCACGCAGAAACACATCAGAAAACACCGGATAGAACACGACGAGCGACTGCCCCGCGGGCGACAGATCTGCCGCGCGTAGTGCATCCGCGACGAGCGCGATCAGGCGATTGGCTTCCGCGCGGCCACCTGATCGGGAATAGATTTCCACGCTCAGCCGGTGATCGCTCAACTGGCCATCATCGCGGATTTCATGTCGCGTGAGCCGAAGAAACGGAAAGGCCGCTCTGCCCGCTTCTCCATTCAGAATGCGAGCAGGCGTGCCGAAGGATTCCTGTATGTCGCCCGCCTCAGCCAATGCGCGGATGACTTCATCTTCCAGAGGTGTGGCGTGGCTCATAGCTGCACCTCGCGCCAGGGACGCAGCGCTGCTTCAAGGCGGATGCTGAGGTCTTCGTGTGCTGACACCGCAGGATTGCCTCGCTGCTCATAGACGAATGCCACGATCAGTTTCATCGCGTGGACGAGATCTTCGGGCACGTCAGATGCCGTATCGAAGCCAGCTTCCCATTCGATCTCGATCTTCTGGTGTATGGTCCGTGGCCAGACCCATGCGCCGAACGGTCTGGTGATGAGACGCGGCGACAGACCGGGCTCCAGTTCGAAAGATGAGGTCACATCCTCGCTGGTTTCGCCGTCCGTGAGCCGAACCGCGAGAAGCCCCGCAGCCGGTCGCATCGGCAGGCGTAGGCCTCCCCGCTCCAGCACGTAGAGCGGCCAGCCATTC
>CENJ01096893.1_pt1 | contig 10135 bp, 9 predicted proteins | sample 356161 | NCBI WGS metagenome assembly CENJ01 (sample SAMEA2619531, study PRJEB7988) | marine metagenome | biome: marine biome (ENVO:00000447); feature: surface water layer (ENVO:00002042); material: "saline water (ENVO:00002010), including plankton (ENVO:xxxxxxxx)" | depth 5 m | reverse complement strand
TGTTTAATACGTTCAGCGCTGAACACGCCAAGGTTCAAAGCGCACCCAGATTCAACCAAAGTTGCCACGTCTCCCGCGCGCTTTTGGCCAAAGCGAAAGTTTTCGCCAACATAGATTGACTTGAGGGCGGGCAAAGCGCCCTTCAAATAACTAAGAAACTCCTCGGCAGGAATCGAGGCAAAGGCATGGTCGAAGTGTTTACGAATCACGCAGTCGACTCCGAGATCCTGAAGCATCGCGGTCTTCGTCTCAATCGGCATGATGAGCCGTGTCGCATCTTCGGGACGAAAGAGACGACTCGGGTGCGGATCAAAAGTTAACACACCCGCAATACCGCGCCGGGCTGAGCCTGTCCGGAGGGGGCTTTGTCGGGCTGCTGCAGCACCTGAGCGGCGTGCGGAAAACACGGCCGATTCAATCACAGCCTTATGCCCGAGATGCACACCGTCGAAGACACCAATGGCCAGATGCAGTTCTCCCTTCAACTCGGAGAGTGCTTCAAAGTTATCAACGGCGGCTGGGAAGTTCATGTGGCTTGCTTAGTTTTGGGTTACGCGCTCTAGAGTGCATGAGTGGGCACGGCTTGAATCACGGGGATCAGTTGTTTACGCAGGGTGGACGGCGACATCAGTTCCAGCTCTTCAATCTTGGCGGCATTCTCGATGCGAAACTGGCCGACGGCGGTCCTACGAAGCTCATTCAAATGGCCGCCACAACCGAATTTTTCCCCGAGGTCGTGCGCAATCGTGCGTACATAAGCGCCTTTACTCGTGCCTACTATAAAGGAAACTTCGGGCAACGCATACTTGGTCAGCTCAAAACGACTAATGTGGATAACCCGTGGCTCGCGCTCGACGACCTTACCCTGGCGAGCTAGCTTGTAGAGCTTTTGGCCATTGATCTTCTTCGCTGAAAACATAGGGGGTGTCTGATATTGATCACCCATAAAGGTCTTTATCTCGGCTTTCACTTGCTCTTCTGTCAGCTCGGGTACAGGGCGCTCTTCTGTAATCTCGCCCTCAGCATCTTGCGAGTCAGTACTCACACCTAGCTTGATGGTTCCAGTGTACTCTTTACCGAGGCTCATCAGATATTGCGAAGTCTTTGTCGCCTTACCAATCAAGATGAGTAACAAGCCGGTGGCCATTGGATCTAGCGTCCCAGCATGCCCTACCTTTTTCATGTGGTAGACTCGGCGGATTTTTGACACGACATCGTGCGAGGTAATGCCTTGCGGCTTATCTACTAGAAGGATGCCTTCCGGCGCGTCGGTAATTGCTTGGGACATGATGAAATGGTTGATCGCAGGGCTTTACTTTGCTGATACTAGGGTGGCAAAGGATCGCCCTCGCCCGCCTAAGAGCATTGCGCTAGCACGAGTCCTAAAGAAATAAAATTATAAATTCTTCAAATGTTCGCCGATGGCTTGCATAAGTTGCGGATAAAATTCTTTGATCGAGCTGTTTTCGACATTGAGTCCCGCCGCGCAAGCGTGGCCTCCGCCACCAAATTGTTTGGCGATTTGATCGACGCGATACTTCGGGTCTTTCGCGCGGAGGCTGCCTTTGAGGGCTCCGGCGCGATCTTCGATTAACACGCCCACTTCGACGCCATCAATGGCACGAGCATAGTCAACTAAGCCCTCAGAATCGTCAATCGTAGCGCCAGTTTCTTCGTAAGCGCCGTTTTCGATTAGGCCAACACAAACGCGGTTCTCAAACTCCATGGTAAGGGAATCAAGGAAGTTCTGTAACAGTTTGATTTTGGCAAAACTCTCGCGCTCGTAGAGTTCATGCGCCGCTGCAGAGGGATTTGCACCACACTCGCAAAGGCGGCGCGCGATTTCGAAGGTATCGGGCGTGGTTGAGGAGAACCGGAATTGCCCCGTGTCGGTCGCTATACCTACATAGAGTGCCTGGGCGGTAACGGCATCAATATCGTAGCCATTGTCTAGGTAGAAGCCAGCTAGGATCTCGGCGGTGGCACACGCCGTCGCAATGACTAAATTTTCCTTACCATAAAGCTTGTTAGAAATGTGGTGGTCGACGTTCAGCGTAACTTCAGGAAAGAGCTCATTAAGGCGATCGCCCACGCGCTTGAAGTCAGCGCAATCAACAGATAAAGCCACGTGCCCATCGGGTGTAAAGTCGGCAGCTAGAGCCATCGGGGTCTCGCCAACAAAAGCTTTAAGGGTCGCTGGCGTGGCGTCGCGATTTAGACCAATGGCCTCGATCCCGAGGCTCTTTAATACACGAACGACGGCAACGGTAGAACCAATACAATCTCCATCAGGGCGCTGGTGGCCAAGGACAGCAACTTTTTGTCCCTTTAACTTTTCAATCGCGGCAGCGAAGCGCGTACTGCCTTCGGGGTAGAACTTTTTATCTGTCATTTTGATTCTTGGTCGAGTTGATCGAAGATTTCGTTGATCTCCGCCCCGCGTTCTAGCGATGGATCGTAGGTATAATAAAACGTTGGGAAGTATTTAAGCGTGATCTCGCGGCTCACCCGCTGGCGGATGTCTTTACCGATCCTACGGAAAAGCTTCTGGCTTGCTGCGATCTCGGCATCGTCGCCGAGCACTGAGTAATAGATTTTGGCATTACGTAAATCAGCAGACACAGAGACATCACTAATTGTAATCGCTGCAGTATCGGTGCGATAATATCGCCGCATTTGTTCACTGATCTCACGTTGAAGTAATGCATTAATGCGTGTGATGCGTTGTGACATGATAGCTAATAACTAGGGCGAGAAATATTTAATTCGTAGCGTTTTTGTTTCCGGATGCAAAAAATAGCAACTATTGCTGCGTGGGCACGAAAGGGGACTCGCCACGGGAATTACAGGGACGCGCGCTGTTCTTCGACGGCAAAGCATTCGATCGTATCGCCTTCTTGGTAGTCGTCGTAGCCTGCCACGTTAATGCCACATTCGTAGCCTGCTCTGACTTCTTTGACGTCGTCTTTAAAGCGTTTCAGTGTGTCGATTTTGCTCTCATGGATGAGCTCGCCACCTCGCATTAGACGGGCGATGCAGTTGCGCTGGATGAGCCCTTCTGTCACCATACAACCTGCGACCTTGCGCGTCTTACCTACAGAGAATATTTGGCGAACCTCGGCTGCGCCGGTCTTCTTCTCTGTGTATTCGGCGTCGAGCAAGTCAGTCATAGCTTCTTCGACTTGGTCGATGAGTTCATAGATAATCGCATGCTGGACAATACGAATATCGTGATGTTTAGCCAGGCTCTGTACGCCGTTATCGAGTTTGACATTGAACCCAACAACTACCGCTCCTCCCGCGCTAGCGAGAGTGATGTCGTTCTTGGTAATATGACCAACGCCTTTACTGATCACGTCGAGTTCGACCTTATCGCTCTCGATGGCTTTGAGCGCCTGAACCAGTGCTTCAGTCGAACCGTGCACATCGGACTTTACAATCACGCGGAGGCACTTCTTCTGCTGATTTTCGATCGCAGCGAAGAGGTCTTCAACGGTAGCAGCGCCCCCTTCTGTGTTTTTCTGTTGAGTATTGGTTGCGTCATGGAGTTTACGCACTTGAATATTCTCCTCTGCGCAGCGTTTGGCTACTTTTTCATTTTTCTCAGTGGAAAACTTGGTGCCGGATGCGGGCACGTCTGACCACCCGGTGACTTTAACTGGTGTCGCGGGTGGCGCGTCTTTGAGCTGTTTGCCATCGGCATCGGTCATTGTTTTGACTCGACAATAAACCTCGCCGCAGAGTAATGCGTCACCTTTCTTAAGGGTGCCGCGCTCGACGATGACGGTAGCGGAGGCACCACGACCCATTTCGATCTGAGATTCTATAATAGTGCCAGATGCGGGGCAGGTCGGGTTGGCCTTGAGCTCAAGAAGTTCGACTTGGAGTAGAATCATGTCGAGCAAGTTGTCGATGTTCGTGCCCTTGAGGGCGGAAACCTCAACAGCAATCGTTTCACCGCCCCAATCTTCTGGAGCGATGCCCTTTTCCTGCATCTGCTGTTTGACACGATCGATGTTGGCCCCCTTAGAATCAATCTTGTTGATGGCTACGATGATGGAGTTGTTGGCTTCTTTGGCAAATTTGAGTGCTTCTTCGGTCTGTGGCTTGAAGGCGTCGTCGGCCGCGATCACAAGGATCGAGACGTCGGTTACATTGGCACCGCGCGCTCGCATCATAGAGAAAGCGGCGTGACCAGGAGTATCGATAAAGGAGATCTTCTGCCCCTTGTGATCGATCTGGTAAGCACCGATGTGCTGAGTGATCCCGCCGGCTTCACCTTTAACCACGTTGGCTTTGCGTATCGTGTCGAGCAGTGTGGTCTTGCCATGATCGACGTGACCCAAGATGCAGACGACGGGAGGGCGGGGCTTGAGAAACTTAGGGTCGTCGTCGTCGAGCTTTTCCACTTTTGGCTTAGACCCACTTTTTTCGGCCTGCTCGCCCCGGTGGTGGATCTCTAGTTCGCATCCATGTCGGCCTGCGACTTGCACCGCAACGCTCTCTTCGATCGTTTGGTTCATCGATGCGAAAATGCCCATCTCCATTAGCTCGGAGATGAGTTTGAAAGGCTTGAGTCCAATCTCGCCCGCAAAGTCGCGCACGACAATCGGGGGTTTGACGTGGATCTTCTTCAGCGCTCCGGCTTCAGTCGCAGGAGCATCGAGATCTTCGCCTTCAGCAGATTTGGAAACAGGTGCTTGCTCCGCATCAGCTCCTTTGGAAGCAACGGGCGGCTTGGGTGGACCAGCAGGCGTCGGTGCGGCAGTTGGCGTAGGGAGGACGGGTTTCAGATTAGGCGCCTTTGGCGAAATCGCAGATGAAGTAGATGGCGCAGGGCTGACCTGCTTGGGTGCTTTAGTAGCCTTTTCTACTTCCTTGGTATCAGATTTTTCTTGATGCTCACGCTCTATGTCAGCAGCGGATTTGACGAAGGCGCCCTCAGGTAACTTCGGCGCGACTGGCGCTTCAGTTAAGGACTCGGCCTCGACAGGCTGCGCCTGAGGCGCTTGCGCGGCGAACTCCTCTCGGAGGGCCTCGGCGGAGATGTTGTCGACGGTACTGGAAGCGCTCTTCACCTCATAACCACGACTCTTCAGAAGCGCTATCAGCTCCTTGTTCTCCATCCCGATGTCTTTGGAAAGTTGGTGTATGCGAACACTCATAGATGAGATATTTTTTAAGTCTGGTTATTGCGGAAGGGATGGCAGCACGTTCGCTTAGCCTTGTTGCTGGAAAAATGCGGCTACCTTCGAGATCACATCTGCGGCTTCTTCAGAAGTAAAGCCTGCGTCTATCAGGTCGTCGGCTTCGACGCCTTCAAATACTTCGGGGCTAGCAAAACCAACCGCGACCAATCGGGAGGCCACTTCAGGGTCCAATCCGCTGATGGCATTAAGCCCTTGGACGGCCTTAGCGACCTTTTCGTCAAAACCGACGGCCTCTTTCTCCTCCTTGCCTATGTCGAGCTTCCAGCCTAGAAGACGAGAGGTGAGCTTAGCATTGAAGCCGCGGCGTCCAATCGCGATAGAAAGGTCGTCTTCCGCCACTTCAAAGTGAATACGGCGATCGCCTTCGTTTACCTTGATATTCTTTGGGACGGCAGGCTTGAGCGCTTCCTCAAGCAATTGTAGCGGATCTTGATAATAGCGGATGATATCGATCTTCTCGCCGCCGAGTTCGCGGACGATGGTTTTGACGCGCGCACCACGGGCACCGACACATGCGCCGACGGGGTCAACCTTCGGATCGTTGCTGTTCACTGCGATCTTCGTGCGATAGCCGGGTTCGCGAGCCATCGCTTCGATCGAAACAGTGCCATCCGCGATCTCGGTGACTTCAAGTTCAAAGAGACGTCGTACGAAGTTTAAGTTAGATCGGGAAAGAATGATATCGGGGCCGCGATTAGTCTGCTCGATCTTAAGTAGTAGGCAGCGGATGCTTTCGCCAGGAGCGTAATCTTCGCCGGAAACACGCTCGCGAGGTGGCAAGATCGCTTCGGCCTTACCGAGGTCGACTACCAAGTCGCCGCGCTCGCGACGACGGACGATACCGGTGACAATGTCGCCTACAGTGTCTTTATAATCATCGTAGATACGATCTTTTTCAAACTGGCGTATGCGCTGCATGATCGCTTGGCGGGCAGTCTGCGCGGCGATACGGCCGAGGTAGGCCGGATCGATTTCCTTCTCGATAGTCTCGCCAACTTGAACGTCCACGGTGACTTGACGTGCCTTCTCGACGTGAATTTCAAGATCATCATCTCCCACGGAGTCCACGACCTGTAATACAGTCCATGCTTTGAGAGAACCGGTCTTTGGATTAATCTCCACACGGATATCTTGACCCACACCGACACCCTTTTGGGCAGCGCTCGCGATCGCACTGGAGATGGCTTCGATCATGTCTGGGCGACTGATCCCCTTCTCTTTTTCCATGTATTCTAAAACTGATAGTATTTCGTGGCTCATTGGGTGCTAAAAATAAAAAAAGCAGGCATGAGGCCCGCTTTTAAAGTATTACTAAATTTAAAAGTGAATTCGGCAGAATATAGTGCGCTTTGCCCTTGTCAAGGTACCTGTATGGAGGAATTAAGTTCGGAGAACCGAAGCCCACTCCCTTAATTTATACTTGCAGCGATCCAATGGATGCACATCTTCCGCAATTAACTTTTGCCCTGCTAACTGAATTCCCAGGGCTCCGCCATTCTGGCACACCACTGAATTCATGAAAACCGTCATTGTCTATTCTGGGGGCCTCGATTCGACCGTCCTCCTCTATCACCTACGTCAGGCAGGCCATGACCTCCACGCTCTCTCTGTGGACTACGGCCAACGCCACCGTTGCGAGCTCGAGCGCGCCGCCGCGATCTGCGAAGAGCTAGACATTCCCCAGCCCGTCGCGAATCTTTCGGCGCTCCAGCCACTCCTTGCAGGCAGCAGTCTAACCTCATCAGAGATCGAAGTTGCCGAAGGGCACTACACGGAAGAAAATATGAAGAGCACGGTCGTGCCGAATCGTAATATGATCTTACTCTCCGTCGCGACTGGTCATGCTCTCTCAATCAAAGCGGGGCAAATTGCCTACGCCGCCCACTCTGGTGATCACGCGATCTACCCCGACTGCCGTAATGAATTTGCCGACGCTATGGCCAATGCAATCTTGCTCGCCGACTGGGAACGGGTCGAACTGATCCGCCCTTTCGTCGATTGGACAAAAGCCGACATCGTGCGGCGCGGTGCCGAACTCAGCGTGCCTTTTGCTAGAACATGGTCATGCTACAAGGGCGGCGACCTCCACTGCGGTCGCTGCGGCACCTGCATCGAACGCCGCGAAGCCTTTGACCTCGCCAAGGTCAAGGACCCCACCCCCTACGCCGAAAACGCCCCAAGCGTCGCAAACCTTCGCGCAAACGACTGGCGACTTTGAGCACTAGAATCTGCCTATCTCCAGCAAAGCGCCTCTTTCATATCCCATCACCTAAATATCATGCTAACCTGTAGCAAAACCTACCGCGACATCCCCTTCGCTCATCGTCAACACTGGCACGGCGGCCACTGCTCCCTCATACACGGCCATAACTGGGCAATCACCCTCACCTTCGCCTGCCAGAAAAGTGATGCCAACGGTTTCGTAGTCGACTTTGGTGACTTGAAATATCTCAACGCCTGGATCGCCCAAAATCTCGACCACGCCTGTCTTTTCAATGAGAGCGACCCAGAGAGCGAAGCCCTGCTTGCTCAATTCGGGCACCTTTTTAAAGCATACATTTTACCCAACACCTCCTGCGAAGGCCTGGCACAACATCTCCATGGAGTTTTTAACCCCATGGTGCGTGCGCAGACAGAAGACCGCGTCTGGGTCACAAAAGTCGAGGTCGAGGAAGATTCTAAAAACTCAGCCACCTACCTGCCTGACTAAGCGCAATACTAGTAGTTACTATCGAGATATTTCGCCCAGAGATAACTGAAGGACCATGCAAAGTCACGCGGGCGATTACTAAGCCAATTCTTCAACTCCTCTAGATCAATCCAGCGGCCTTCGATCACTTCAATTGGATCTATTATGAAAGGCCCCTCCGATTGGCAGGTGTAGACCCAGACAAATTCATTACCAGTCGGCTCGCAGGGGGCTTCTTTAAAGAGGCGCTTTAGATCGATAGGGTCGCGCAAGCCAAGCTCTTCAATTAGTTCTCGTCTGGTCGCTTCGTCGTAGTCCTCGCCAGTATCGACATGGCCAGAGCAGGAACTCACCCATTTGCCCGGTGCAGTATCTTTGGCCATAGAGCGACGTTGTAAATAAAGTTGTCCCGCTTTATTAAACACAAAGACATGTATTGCGCGGTGCAGGAGCTTTTCACGGTGCACAACAGAACGTGGTTCTTGTCGGAGGACCCTGTCGCTCGTATCGACGACGTCGAAAATATCGGTTACGGGCATGATCGTAATTAGCTAGAATAATATGAACTGTCTTTTGGGGGCGCTCATAGCCTCCAGACCTTATGGTAAGGAGCGAGCCAAAGTTAGTGACATCTCGTAAACAATTTATGAAAGGCTACAATCAAGAGGGCCTACTGGGGCATCTCAAACATCCATGGCATAAGGCCTGAATTCACTTTAAGGTCATTAGTCGTGAGCGAGCTAACCCATTCCCCATTTTCAAAGTTTTCAATTTGCTTCGCGATGAGCATGCCCGACTCTCGAACGTAATCTTTGTAAAAGACGCTAGACACTAAACCACTGCGAAAGTCAGTGTGGATGGATTTAAGCATCTGATATTTGCGTATATCGATGAAATAATCAACCTGATACTCACTACTTAGCGTCACACGAATCAGGTGGCAAAGATTACCTTCGATGGGGACTGAATCGACATATTGGATCTCTTTTCCATTCGCATAGGGATAAAGCAGAAAACTGCCGAACTGGGCACCGTGTATAAAGCGTCTAGCCTCGGCCTCTCCCATCAATTCAGGCTCAGTATCTCGGCCCGGCATTCTTTGCCAAGCGGTGACGCCGTCGAAGCCCATCTCTAAATCTCTCTGATTGTGACGAACCCTCATCCTAAAGCGGTCTGGTTTTTTTTGGTAGACAGTCAACTCGAACTCACCAGTCGCCAATGCGATTATGCCAGACACTTGAAGGCTCGAGATCTCGTCCCATTTTTCTGCGCCTCCAAGACTTTCATTGTAGTAACGGGTAAGAATCCTTGAGAGTCGCCCTTCCCCCAGATCAGGCATAGCGCTTTGCCGCATAATGGTATTGATCTGATCGGTGGGCATACTCAAAGTATTGCCCAATGATATTGAGTCGCTCTCGCCCAAAAGCGTGACAAAAAACCCAAGTGAACAGAGAAAGTAAGTGGCAGAATGGGTGATATTCATTATATTAGTTTAACATTTTATAGTATTTCTGCAGATGAACATTTCGCCATTATGCATGCACTTTTGTAGTCGATCCCGCTGAAGTCACCAAGTAGATTAAGGTTTTATATTCCGTGGCTTGGGCCCACGCCGTACAGTCCATCCAGACGATATACTATTTGCAAGAGTGGTTACGATGTATAGAGAATAAATCGTAGCTGATTTGAGAAAGTTTCAGCTGATTTTGTGGTCAATTTTAATCCAAAAACAACTGAATGTTATTATTAAAAATGTTATATATTTCTTGTATTTGCACATCCTATGCCAATTAGTTGATCAGCATGCTGATTCATAGCTTCCAGTGTGCATATCTGTCACAATAGGTCGAGTATTGTTCCACACTTACGCTAGAGCTCTGTAACAAATACGAATCGACTCAGTCGATCTTTTGAAAACGAAAATAGTGGACTTGCTGTCCTCAACAAGACACTCCTCTGGTATTATAAATGGCAGTTTTTGACTATAAAGCGCGTGAGAAAGATGGCACGATTGTAAGCGGCACGATCGAGGCAGCCGAGCGCCGCCTCGCCATGCAGCGCCTACAAGCGAAAGGGCTCAGCCCATTGACCTTAAAGGAAGGAGCCACTGGGGCACCTTCTGCCTTGGCTAGACTAGGCGAACGCACAAAGGCACTACGGAGCAACCGCAGTGAAAAAGACGGCAACGAAAATTCTCAAAAGACCCGCGGAGCCAAAAGTGAAAGAGTCGGCCTCC
>CENJ01156136.1_pt1 | contig 10147 bp, 11 predicted proteins | sample 356161 | NCBI WGS metagenome assembly CENJ01 (sample SAMEA2619531, study PRJEB7988) | marine metagenome | biome: marine biome (ENVO:00000447); feature: surface water layer (ENVO:00002042); material: "saline water (ENVO:00002010), including plankton (ENVO:xxxxxxxx)" | depth 5 m | reverse complement strand
CGATGCCCGGGAGCTGGCCGGTCTCTAGCTGGCTGGCCTCTAGCTGGCCAGTCTTTGACTTGCCGCTCTCTAACCTGCCACGGAGATGTAGCGCGCCGGCTGGATGACACCCCATTGCGGGGCTGGCAATGGTACCGGGCGACGAAGAATATCAGCCGCCAGAAGATCGCCAAGAAGCGGTGCCAGCGTGAATCCGCGCGCCCCAAGCCCCCCGAGGATGAACATCCCATCGCCAAGGCGTCCGACGACTGGCCGTCTGTCTGGCAGGCTGGCCCGGCGGCTGACCCGCGCACCGAACGATCCGGCGTCCGTTCCGAAGGGTGCGCCGAGGGCACCGGCAAGAAGCCCCAGATTATGATCATGACCGGCGCCAACGGACGCCGCGTCAACCTCCATCGCCGGATCGCGCCAGAAGGTGGCGCCAAGATCGTGCCGGCCGTCCAGCGCCGGTGTCAGATAGCCGCCAAAACTGACGCCCCTGTCGAGACCGGCCATGATATCGTTCGTTGGCACCTGGCTGACAAGGCCTTGTGTGATCTCCAGCGGCAGTTCGGTATCACAGGATGCCAGCAGCCCCGCCAAATCCGCTCCGGCGGCAATGACAACGGCATCGGCGCTGACCTGCCTGCCGTCAGAGGCGTGAAGTTCCATTCCATCCGCGCTGGCGACAAGCCTGTCCACCGCAAATCCAAAGACCGGGTTCAAATCGCCAAGGAGATACGCCAAAAGCCTGTCCGGCCTGATCGCCCGCGCCATTTGGTAATGAATGGCTTCCTTACCTGAGGCACCCTCGATTTCACTGCCGCCGCTGCCGGCCGCCAACAGATTGGACGGCCATTGCTGCGTTCTGAAAATCTCGTGCCGCGCCGCCATGCGCGCCGGCGCGTCGAACGCCACAACACCGTCACCAACCGTCGCCGCCGCAAGGTCTGACAGGCGCGAGGCCCAGGACAGGCAGGCGACGGAAAGCTGGCTCATCGGATTGTGATCAACGGTCAATCTGGGACTTTGCAGAGCCATCCGGTTGCCCGACGCGCCGCTGCCGGCGGCAGGACCAGAATCAAGGATCACCGGCTGGCAGCCACGCCGCCGCAAACCAGCGGCAACACACGCACCGGCAATGCCGCTACCAATCACCACCACCCGCCGGGGTGGGTTAAGGGATGGTGCCGCATCATTACCTGACCGGGTGCCGGTGATCATTTCCCGCTTCCGGCCAAAGCCCGGACAGCGCGCGATGGTGAAACCCGCTGATTCAAGGCTGCGCCTGACATGGCCTGCGGCAGTAAAGCTTGCAAGCGTGCCACCGGGCCGGGTCAGCCTGCCGACATGCCCGAGAATGTCCGGCGACCACATGCCCGGATTGCGAGACGGCGCGAACCCGTCGAGGAACCAGGCATCGGCCTGAAAATCGAGCTGCGGCAGCAGCTCACCGATCTCGCCATAATGCAGGTGAAGCGTCAGCCTGCCATCGCAGAGCGGCACCAGATGATAGCCCGGCCAGCGCGGCGGCAAGGCCTGTCTGAGCGCCGCCGCCTGCCGGTCCAGTTCCGGGAAGACGTCATGGGCAGAGCGCATCTGATCTTCCGTCAGGGGGAACTGCTCAACCGAGATATAGTCAAGCTGCAGATGCGGATGACGCGCGAGAAGCGCCATCATGGCAAGACAGTTCAGGCCGGTACCAAATCCCGTTTCGGCAATCGTCAGATGGTCGCCGGCGGCACAGCGTACCGACAGATCATTGCCTTCCAGAAAGACATGACGTGCCTCGGCAAGTCCGTCCTCGCCGCCATAATAGCCATCCTCGAAATCGCCAGCATAGGGAATGCCAGCGCGAAAGCTGATAGTGGCCTTCGGCAGGTCGTAAATGGCACCGCGATGCGGCGAGACTGGCGTCATTTGAGGGCCCGGTAATATTCCGTAAGTAAACAACATCTTGCGAAAGATCTCAGCTTCGATAACATCAAGGAAGCCGAAGAGTATGAAAGTTATATATCAGAGTTCAGGCGAGTTTCACCCGCGAATAAACCGATATGTGCGCACCATGCTTGAGAGATTTGTTCTGACTGTCCTGCGACAGTTCATCCAGTCTGGGCAATTGACCATCACCACACCGAGCGGCCGACAGGTTCGGCTCGGCACGTCTGGCACCGGCCCTGAGGCGGAAATCACCGTCCATGACCGGGCGACATTGCGGCGCCTGGTGACCCAGCCTGACCTTGAATTTGGCGAGGCCTATATGGATGGTCGCCTGAACCCCGGCGCCGGCGGGCTGGAGCCATTGATGGACCTCATCATGGCGAATTCGGATGGCTGGTCACGGCATTGGGCCGGGCGGGTGACGCTGGGCCTTGGCAATCTGCTTGCCGTATTCAGGCACCTGAACCTGCCGGGACGGTCGCGCCGCAATGTGGCGCATCACTATGACCTGACGGATGAGTTGTTCGATTGCTTCCTTGATCCCTGGCGGCAATATTCCTGCGCCTATTTTCACAGCGATGAAGACACGCTCGAGACAGCACAGATCAGCAAGCTTGCCCGCATTGCCGCCAAACTCAACCTGCAGGACGGAAATCGCGTTCTTGATGTCGGCTGTGGCTGGGGCGGGCTGGCACGGGCGCTTGCGACATGCCGCAAGGATGTAAGCGTGCGCGGAATCACGCTGTCCGAACGTCAGCTGTCCCATGCAAGGCTGGCCGCACAACAGGCCGACATGGCGGATGCACTGGATTTTCAGCTTCTCGATTACCGTCACCAGAGGGGCAGCTTTGACAGAATCGTGTCGATCGGCATGCTGGAACATGTCGGGCCGCGAAACTATGCCACCTATTTTGACCGGGTTGCCGACCTTCTGGCGTCTGGCGGCGTCGCGCTGGTCCACAGCATCGCGGTGCACCGCCGCGCCGCGCCGGTGAACCGGTGGCTGACGCGCTATATTTTTCCCGGCGGGTACCTGCCATCGATTGAACAGCTTGTCCGCGCCACCTCTGGCCGCGGCTGGAAACTGCTGGATCTCGAGGTGATGCGCGGGCATTACGCAGACACGTTGCGTCACTGGCGCCTTCGGTTTATGGCGAATCGAGACAGGATTCAGGAACTGTATGATTCGCGGTTTGTGCGGATGTGGGAATTCTACCTTCTTGGCTGTGAATATTTTTTCCGCAGCCAGCGTGGTATGGTCGTGCAGTTACTGCTGTCTGACGATCACCTTGCCGTGCCGGACAGCCGCGCCTATCTTCACGATCTCGAAACCGAATTCAGGGCCATACTTTGTCGCAACTCGCCTTCTGGAAACGCAAAACACTCTCCGAGATGAGCCTCGAGGAATGGGAATCGCTCTGCGACAGGTGCGGCAAATGCTGTGTCCTGAAGATCGAGGATGCCGATACTGGCGAGGTTCATTACACCGATGTGGCCTGCCGGCAGCTGGATTGCGGCAACGCTACCTGTATGGACTACCCGAACCGCAAGACCTTTGTGCCTGACTGCATCACGCTGAGCCCGCAGAATCTGGAGACCCTTACCTGGATGCCGGACAGCTGTGCCTACCGCGTCATCGCCGAAGGCGGCGACCTGCCATCATGGCACCCTCTTGTCTGCGGTGATCCGGACGGCCCGAAGCAGGCCGGGGCGACGGTTGCGGGGCGGGTGTTCCCCGAGGATTCGGTCGATGAGAACGATATGATCGACCACATCACTACTTGGTAAGGCACGACATGGCAAGGCACGACATGGCAAGGCAGGACATGGCAAGGAAGGGCGCGGTATCAAAGCGGGGCATCATGGCATGAGCCGGAATGGGTGGATCCTGATCGTGCTGTTGACGACGCTGGCGCTGGCCACGATCTGGAATGCCGAGAGCGGCGGCCCGAAAAAACGCTGGCATCTGTGCAAGGAATCAACGGTGACGCAGGTCTTTACCGGCGCCTGCACGCTGCGTTTCGGCGGAGAGACGCAGCCCTCATAAAGATTTTCCGAACCCGATATCAGGCCTTCTGTCAGGTGCCGAACAGCCGGTTCCATTCCTCGGGCGACAGATCACGAAGCTCGGAACGCCATTCGGCGCCAACCTTCATGCCGCGCTGCACGGCCGGGCGCTGGAACATTGTGCGGCGCCATCGCGCCACATTCGGATATGCCTCAATGTCGACATTCTGGCGTTCATGGGTGCGGGTCCAGGGGAAGATAGCTATATCGGCAATCGAGAATTCATCCGCCACATAGTCGCGCCCCTCAAGACGGCGGTCGAGGACGCCATAGAGACGGTTCGCCTCGTTGCTGTAGCGCGTCATCGCGTATTCGACCTTCTCCTTGGCGTAGAAATTGAAATGATGCGCCTGGCCCAGCATCGGACCGAAGCCGCCCATCTGCCACATCAGCCATTCAAGGACAGTCTTGCGGGCCGTCCCATCTGAGGGCAGCAACATACCGGTCTTTTCAGCCAGATAAATCAGAATGGCGCCTGATTCAAAGACACCTGCCGGGTCCCCGTCCGGCCCATCATGGTCGATGATGGCGGGGATTCGGTTGTTCGGGCTGAAAGCCAGAAATTCCGGCTTGAACTGGTCCCCCTTGCCGATGTCAACGCGATGCACCTCATAGGGTAACGCCATTTCCTCGAGCGCAATCGAGACCTTGTGCCCGTTCGGAGTCGGCGCGTAGTGAAGTTCAATCATGGGAGAGTCCATTTCCAGGTGCGATGCGCCAATCTGCGCAAGGTGACTAATGTCACCCCCCGATATATAGTCGGATTAAGGCCATCTTCCAACTGCGCGGCGACTATCAACCAGCTGCCCCGCCACGACATATCCAGTCAGGATCACGATTATGTTTTTCGCCCCGATGCGGCACAAGGATGCCGGACTGTCTCACAACCCGCTGAAGGCCATTGTCTCGCCACGCCCGATTGGCTGGATTGCCTCGAAGGGTGCTGATGGCAGTTTCAATCTGGCACCCTACAGTTTCTTCAACGCAATTTCGGAAGATCCGGCGATGGTGATGTTCTCGGTCAAGTCGGACAATGAGACACATATCAAGGACAGCCTTCGCAATATCGGGGAAACAGGGGAATTCGTGGTGAATATCGTCAGCCAGGACCAGTTCGAGGCGATGAACATTTCATCCGGGAGCTATCCCTATGGCGAGAATGAATTCTCCCTTGCCGGGCTGGACATGGTCGCCTCGCAAACGGTGGCGGTGCCCCGGGCCAACGGTGTTCCGGCAGCGCTGGAATGCACCCATTTCCAGACCATCAACCTGCCCCGTAACGCGTCCGGCGTTGGCTATATCCTGGTGATTGGCACGGTCACCGGCATTTACATCGATGACGAGGTTGTCGAGGACGGGATGGTCAAATATGACAAATTCATCCCGATCAGCCGGCTTGGCTATCGTGATTATGGCCGCAGCACGGATATCTTCCAGGCCACACGGCCGGGCCAGAATTGATCAGCCAAATAGGCTGATTCACCAAAGAAGTTCAGTGGCCGGCAAGGTCAGCGTTGCGTGCAGCTGGAACTGGTGACGGTGACATAGCCATGCAGGCTGGAATCCGCGAAATCCAGCAGCAGCACCCAATCCTCGGCCGGGATCATGGCCTGAAAGGGAAGCGTGCCTTCGGTCACCTTCTGGCCGTTGAGAAACGCCATTCGCACGGTCAGCGGCATCTTGCGATCAAAGCTTGGCACCTCCCTTGATGATTTGCGGTCGGCCTCTCCCTCGACATGCAGATTGAGCCCCCCGTCAAACAATGTCGCCTTTGATTCCGGCCCACCATAGAGCGGCGTGGCGACAGCGATGTTCCGTGTGTCGAGCTGTCGGCAGTTCGACGGGCGGCCAAGCTTCTGAATGGCATGAATGATCTGTGCCGGCGCGACTCCGCGGGCGATCTTCTTCGTCACCAGCGCCTTGAGTTCGGCGTCATTGTCTTCGGCAAGTTCATCGACCTTGTTTTTCGCCCGCGCCTCGGCAAGTTCCATCTCGAGACGCTGCAGTTCGGTGCTGAGTTCGGCGATCTGCTGGTTGTTCTCATACAGTGTGCGTTCCGCCTCAGCGCGCAGACTACCGGTCTCGGCATGCCCCCACAGCCAGCCAAGCCACAGAACGCCGCCAACGACCAGGACCCTTAGCAACAGCGAAATATAGCTGCGCATCTCCCGTCGACGATATCGCTCTCGTGTCTCAAAAAAGTCCATCACCCGCCTGTTCCGCTCCCCTGCTCATCGGCACATCGCGCCAGATCAATACATCACCATGAATAAAAGGCAAGTTCATGTCACTTCCGGCTCTTGAAGCCGTGCTTGCCTATAGGGCAGGATGCTTGCATGCCGGTACAAACAACAACACCAAAATCGACGGGCACGCCGCGACGCCATTCCGCCCGCCCCTCACAGCAACAGGACCGCGCCTGGCAGCGTATGCTGAGCGGCCGACGCCTGGACCTTCTCGATCCCTCGCCGATCGATGTCGAAATTGTCGATATCGCGCACGGGCTGGCGCGTGTCAGCAGATGGAACGGGCAGACCAAGGGCATCTACCCCCTGTCCGTCGCCCAGCATTCGGTTGTTGTTGAACGGCTGGTGTCGCGCAACGCACCGAAACTCGACCGCCGCTGGCGCCTTGCCGCCCTTCTTCATGACGCACCCGAATATGTCATTGGCGATATGATCACACCTTTTAAATATGCTCTTGGCGGCATTTACCGCGACATCGAAGAGCGGCTGTCGGCCGCCGTCCATATTCGTTTCAGTCTGCCGGCAACCCTGCCAGAGCCTGTCAGCCGTGCCATCAAACGCGCCGACCGGATGGCCGCCTGGCTTGAGGCAACGCAGCTTGCCGGCTTCAGCGAGGCGGAAGCTGCCAAGATCCTACGCCGGCCCCGCGCCACACCCACCAATATGCGGCTGCGCCCGGTGCCGCCAGATCAGGCGGCAGACATGTTCCTGAAAAGATTTCGCCTTCTTGGCGGGGATAGCTGAAGGACCCTGACCGACTGCCGCAGCTGGGTCAGTTGACGCTGCTGACCGACCGCGAAAGTGCCGCCTTGCCCTTGCCATTCTCGGTCTTGTCGCCACGCCCGCCGACAAAACCCTGCGGGCCGGGATCGCCAGCCGTATTCGGGTCTTCCTCGACATGAACCGAGTTGAGAAGCGCGCCGGCGCGCTGGATCAGGCTGAGCGCGTCATCAAGCACGGCCACCGCGCGCGTCGTGTTGACATCATTCAACGACGCGTTCCGCTCGAACATTTCCCAGGCAATCGAATTCAGCTGATCATTAACGCGGACAAGCTTTGACTTGCCGCGTTTCCTGAGATCACGGATCTTCATATTGCGGTTCTGCGCCATCTGGCCTCTCCACTAAAATAAGTGGACGCTAATATACCGAAATTTAACCATTCACCAAAACACTGAGATCAGAAATCTAGCGAGCGACCCTGACGACTGTTTCGCGACGCTGCCGACGCCGTTCCTTACGGGCCCGCGTCATGGCCTTGGCCTTGCCCATCGTCATACAGTCAGGGCAAACACATTTGCCTGCCAGATCAAAGCTCTCACGCAGATTTGGCAATTCCATGCACCAGCAATGGTCCTTGCCGGGCGGCGCCCCGCAATTGAATTGGGTGCCACATTCATCACATGTCAGTTTCTGCATTGGAACCTCCGCCTTGGAACCTCCATGGTCCGTACCACCGAATCGTCAGCCATTTCACCTTCCAATGCAAGCGTCAGATGCAGATGACAGCCGGCGCGGCGCGCGGTAGGCATATGGCCATGTCTGTGATAAACCGACCCCGTCGTGCGGGCGTGGCGGAATTGGTAGACGCACTGGACTTAAAATCCAGAGACCCTGGGTCGTGGGGGTTCAAGTCCCCCCGCCCGCACCATTGTCCCGATACATGAAATCCATGCCTGATGTGTCAGGGCTGATGCGTCAGGGCGATTCGCAACTGGTTAATGGCAAGATCGGGATATATCGCAAACCCGATGACACTCGTCAGCGGTACCGGCGAATCCGGCGCGGCGATGGCCGTCAACCTGCCTCCCTGCTTCAGCATCGCCTCAACCGGCGGCAGGAGACGGGCAACATTCTCCGGGAAGGTGGCACCGACACCGGCCGCTGCCGACATGCGCAGCATGCTGCGATATTCCGCCTCGCTGACACCTTCTTCCTCCGCCGCAGCGGCAAAGGCGATGTCTCCAAGACCGGAATCATCAATCACCAGCCGGCCGCTCTCAATGGCGATCGCACCGGACAACCCCAGCATCGCCATGGCATTGTCCTCGGGTTCGGCAAGCAGCGGCAGCAGGCGTGCATAGACATCTTCATCAACGGCAAAGCGGACGGCGAATTCGATATTTGCAAGATCGTGGATGTCGGAGACGAATTCATACCCGACATGCATTCCTGTCTCCACAATGTCGATTTTGGTCATGACGATGAAATCAAGCGCGATGGAGTTCAGCCCCCGCTCGGCAAGCTTGTCGACAAGGGGATTTCTGCCGCGCGCCTGTGCCAGCGGCATGATTGTCATTCCCCTGACCGCAAGACCACCCTCGGTCACGACAATGTTGCCCGGGGTTGGTTCGGCAAGACGAACCGGCAGGCTGCTGATTTCATCTATCGAGATCAACGCCTCTTCGGCCTCAAGGCTGAGATTCGTCATCCTGATGAGGCTCTGTTCGGTCACCACAGCCTGCGAATCCGCAACCTGCGCACCATCGAGCGCACCGGCAAACAGATCCCGCACCTCAACCCGGTTGATGAAGAGGCCAGCATCAGGCACCAGCGCGTTCTTCATCAACAGCGAATTGATGTACCAGTCATCATCGCCCATCGTGCCGTCGGCATCGATATTCAGATAATCGGCCGTCAGCGCGACCTTGCCGTCTTCGCTGATCTCAACATCATGGAGTTCCCCGGATCCGCTGCGGATGTCGATATCACCATCGGCAAAGGACAGCGTCATGCCGTCGCCGATTTGCAACATCGTGCGCGCGCCTGCCATTTGCGGCGCCATCAATGAGATCGCAAACACCCAAAAAAAGGCACCGGCAACCAGATGAAGAGTGCGGAGTGACAAATTCATGCTGTTACCATTCCCTGTAAAAGTGGCGGATTGGTGGCCAACAACCTATTTGCACAATAACGCAGCGCCAAGCCGGCGGTCGAGTCCCGCCATAAGCCGGTAAACAAGGACGATAAGAGGCAGGAAGGCCGGACATGTTCTTCATTCCATTGTTTGATGACAACCCGTCCCGACGCACCCCCTGGGTGGCGTGGATGATCATCGCCGCCTGCGTGCTTGTCTTCATGTGGCACCAATCATTGCCGCCGCAGGCCGAACGGCTGGCCTTTTTCCAGTACGGTTTCATCCCCGCCAATGCCAGCGGCGCCGCGCCGCTGCCACCCGAAATCGCCATTCTGCCAGCCTGGGCAACGATGATTTCGGCGATGTTCCTTCATGGCGGCTGGATGCATATCGGCGGCAACATGCTGTATCTCTGGATTTTTGGCGACAATGTCGAGGATTCGATGGGGCCCTGGCGCTTTGTCGTGTTCTATCTTCTATGCGGCGCCGCGGCGGCGCTGGCGCAATTCATGATCGGCCCCTCCTCACGGGTGCCGATGGTTGGTGCCTCGGGCGGTATCGCCGGCATTCTGGGGGCGTATCTGATCCTGCATCCACGCGCCGCGATCCGCACCTTCCTGCTGATCCTCATCTTCATCAGATTCATCAACCTGCCGGCCTGGCTGGTCCTCGGCGTCTGGATCGGTGGGCAGTTCGTCGCCGTTCCCAACGCCCTGTCAGGCGATGGTGGCGGCGTTGCCTATTTCGCGCATATCGGCGGATTTCTGGCAGGTATGGTGCTGATCCCCTTCTTCAAGCGGCCGGATGTACCGCTCTTCGGCGCCAACGACACACCGCCCGAAAGATGGGATGCCCGCCCAATTCCCTTTGCCGAAATCCGGCAGGAGGCCAACTACCGGTATCGCCGGCGCGCCAACGATCCGCTGCGATCGCGCGTTGTCATTCGTGACAGGGACAGGTCGGGCGATAATGCTGCAAGGGATGCCGCCAAGGATGCCGGCGGGGATGCCAGCGGGGATGACAGCGCATCGCCATGGCACAGAGTCCATAGAGACGGG